>ERZ1673737.4195-NODE-4195-length-10360-cov-3.975158_pt1 | contig 10360 bp, 14 predicted proteins | sample MGYA00580211_ERZ1673737 | MGnify/ENA primary metagenome ERZ1673737 (study PRJEB41218, sample SAMN15661789) | gut metagenome | host: Homo sapiens | place: Canada: London | collected 2015-08-20/2019-03-30 | study: EMG produced TPA metagenomics assembly of... | reverse complement strand
CGAAGCTGTATCTCCAAGGCGGTCACCCCACACCCGGAACTCGACTCCCTAACATCTGGACATCTGCAGGAACATCTACGCCAATTGTGTTTCGCCTCGATCCACCTTGTCAGGCATGACGCATACGCACTAGCGCTCTTCGCCCCTTGCTTTCCAGGCTACGCTCGACCCAGACCCGTCCACCATGTACGCTACGTCCCCAAACCTGCGCACCACCTGGCCGCAACTGACATGCCTTCTAACAACAGGGCGGTCTTCTCCCTAATCATAATCAACAAAGCCGGTGGCCTCATCTACCAGCGCGAGTTCCAGCCCGGCTTGCGCAAGCTGTCGACAAATGATTACCTCGTCTTAGCGGGCACCTTTCACGGGTATGCCACCCCTTCTCCTGTTGAACTTGAAGACCGTCTGACATTGATCTTGATAGTGTCCACGCCATTACTCGCTCTATCACCCCTAAACTGCCTATCTCACAACCGACGCCCTCCCCTGCTACCTCCTCCCCGGGCACCACCACTCCTGCTGCGTCCGGATACTCCTATCCGAATCCCGGCGTGCCAGTAACTGGCCTGGATTACCTCGAGACCGACAAGTTCCGATTGACATGTTTCCAGACTTTGACGGGGACGAAATTCTTGTTGTTTACGGATCCGATGACTGGCAATGTGGAGACAATCGTGCAGAAGATCTATGAGCTCTATGCGGACTACGTGATGAAGAATCCGTTCTATCAGCTCGAGATGCCTGTGCGGTGTGAGGCATTTGATAGGCATCTGGGCGCATGGTTGAGAGGGAGGACATAACCTTCCATGGGAGGATCATGACTTTACGAATTAGATACGGTTTGTTCTTGTACTTGTGTCCGGAGATCACTCCGTCTCGTCTACCAAAATCACACATATTCCTCTTGCACTATAGAACGTACCCAGGAGGGCCGGCTCAAGAATACAGGACAAGCAAAAGTAAACGCCGGGTATGCATCACGATCATATTCAAGGCTCGAGTAGAACCTTACGCAGTGTCCATCTTGTCCTCATCCTTCTTATCTTTGTCACCGCTGGAGCCTTCCTCGGGGATATTGCCCAGTTGCGTCTTGCCTTCCTGCTCTTCCTGATCGCGCTTCTCTTTCTCCTGTCGGTTCTTCTCCTCCTCGAGCGATAACCGCAAAGCAAAGGCCAGCTCGGGGTCGTTCTCGGCGGCATCCTCGAATCCGAAGCCACCACCTTCGCCGCCCTCGCCGCCTCCGCCGCCGGTGCCGGCATCCTCACCAGCCAGGATCGGGGTCAGCTGCAGCTCCTCGCTAAGCAGGTGAGGACCCGGGGGAATGATAGCGAGATGGGATCCATCACCACTCTTGACGTTCTCAACAAAGGCCTCCAGCTTCTTGGTCTGGTCTGACTCAAGATCTCCGAATGCCACCACGTCGATCGACACATTGTTCTTCTTCATCTTCTTGGCCAGCTTCACGAGGGTCTTCTCATCTTCTTCGATAGGGGAGCATGAGAATACGACGATGCGTTGGCGTTGGGACTTCTCCATACGGTGCTTGAGGGCCAACTAAGATATCATCTAGGTCAGTCAAGAGGAGCTTAGAAATCGGGCGTGGAGAACTTACAGCTGCAACCTGAATACTCGAGCTGAGATGGGATGTGCCGTGGATTTTCGTCTGATGCAGACCGGCCAGAATTGCGCCAAAGTCTGATGTAAAGGTTGACAGCACCTCGGGACCCTTGCCGCCCATGCTCATGAGGCCGACAGCTGACTGCGGGTGTACACGCATCTTGGCACTGTGGATGACACTAACAGCATCGACTTGAGATTGCCACCGGGTTGATCTAACAGAATTAGACGTCATCCCAAGATGGAAGAGGAGCAACATTGGATATACTCACGTGTAGTCTCCATTGCGACTGCTTTCGCTGTTGTCGACACTGTAGCTTGGAGTCAGCATTAGAAGCCAGAAAGAAGAGAAAAGTAACGGACATGATCATAGTAGCCTCAAGTGACATGATGGCGGATAGGAATGGAATTAAAGTAAAGGAGGTAAAGGAGAGTAGATCGTAGAGATGAAGACGGATGACGAAGGAGAGGTGGAAGCTCTGCATTCTGCCAGGGCTCTCCGCCCGCACGCTGTTTGTTGTTGGTCCTCAGTCCTCCTCGCTCCGCACGCCTTGACTTCTTGATACATCCCACATATATCCCTTCGAGCACACAATGCCCGCTGTCAAGCGTAACTCCGACGCTATGGACGTCACGCCTACGGGCAGTCCTACCAAAAGGATGCGTCTCACTCAACATCAAAAGCAGGCACTGATGGACAATCTACAACTTGAAAGTGGGTTGCGATATCCTTCTCCCAGGCCGACACGGTACTAACTTGCCCGCAGTTACGGAGCGGGCGCGTAAGCTTCGTGCTCAATATGCCCTTCAAGCCAATGACCTCCGAGCGCGTATTGAACGACGCGTCAACCGAATCCCACTCTCTCTACGCAAGGCCAACATGGGCGAGCTACTTGAGAAGCACAATGCCACGACAAATAAACAACAGAATCTGTCGCCTTCTCGAAAGTACTCCCCTGCGAAGGTTTCGCGTAACATTGCCAGCATTTCTATCGATCCAGAAACCTCTGCTGCACGCGACGGTCGAACTAGAAGGGCAAGGTACGATGTCCACACGCTCAATTTGACTCGCCTACTAACCAGTTCTCCAGCCCTGATGGCCACTTCTCTGACAAGGAGAATGCTCCTGCCAGTGAAGGATTGAACAACCCCAAGCGCCGCGTGAAGGCAGGACCCGCCGGCGGGGCTTCGCGCGTGGCGTCTCAAGAAGTGCGAGGCAATGAGAACCGAATCTTGTCTCCCAAGTCAATCAACTCACGAACATACCCCCACTCGCCCTTCCGTGCCTCGCCTGAAAAGGGTCAATCATCTTACCTTTCCCGTCCCACATCTCCACTGAAGCCTTCTAGTCCTCTGCGATCACGCGGTGCCACTGTATCCGCCGTGAAGGACCAGCGTCCTCCATCCCGGGCTCAGAAGACGACCAATCGTGCTGCGACAGGACCAAAAACTACTACTCGTTCACCTTTGCCCCGCCCGGCTACCCGACAGGCGGAGCGCAGGAATAGTGCCTCGTCCAACGCATCCTCGGGTACAACAGTTATGAAACCAACTCGAACTGGAACTGGTGCTAGAAAGGCCACAGCGGCTTCTAGCGCCGCTGCAAAGAAGCCGGCTGCTCCTCGCATGCAGGCTGCATCAATGGCTGTCAAGAAACCTGCTAATACCGCGTCGATGCGGAAGACCACTGCTCCAGCTGCCACTGAAAGTGCAACTCGGACCCGAGCGTTGCGCAAGCGGATCTAGACATGCTGGCATGAGCTGTACAGCTATTTTCTTTTCTTCTTTGTTGGAGTTAGGTGGGATTCGTGTTACTTTGAGCGTGGGTGACTACAGACTACATGAACAATTTGAGCCTGGGCGCTGTTCTTCTTGGATTATTTGGAGTGGTATCGTAATAGGCGTATTGCATTCTCGAGTGTCAACTTTGCATTCATGTCCTTTATGGGGGCATTTTCTAAGTTCATTATTTGTTCCATCCGTTCTAGGCCACGAGTGGTCTCCTGTAGAGATGGACTGACACGTTCCAACAACAAGCCCGCATTCCCGCATGCTACGCTTAACCCCTGTCATTCTACTGCCAACCATCTAGATGTCCGATCTATCACACCGCTACAAATTGGCTGTCCAAATACTGACTCTATTCTAGCATACCCTGTCCACACAATTTAGCGCTATACTATCCCCCAGCAATGGAGATTATCCAGCAATCCGAAACCTTCATAGAAGAGAATGGCAAACTCCAGTTTTGCTGGCAGAACTTCTACGTCCGACACGGAGGCAACATACACTACGGGATGTGGGACGATCGATCGACGAAACCAACGCACCCAAGCCAGCTGCAGAATCTCAAGTTGATCAAAACTGAGGATATAGGTCCAGAAGTACAGAAGACATGGGCTGTGACCTTGGAACAGAATTGCCACTTCAAAACGCCAGGTCTCAACGACCTTCATGATCCTGGGCTGGAGGATACTATGCGACATGAGGTTGAGATCAATGAGATCTTGCGCCGGAATCCACATCCTAATATCGCTACCTACTACGGTTGTCGAGAGAAGAATGGCCATGTTACGGGTCTTTGCTTCAAGTGCTACAAAGCGACTATGTATCAGAGGGTTAATCCGGACTACTTGAACAAGGACGACTTCCGTTCTAGTGCACGCTTGCAAGTCAATGATGCTGTCAGGATTGGTCTAGTTGGGATTTTGGATGCTATTAAGCATCTTCATTCGCTTGGTTTGGTGCACAATGATCTCAACCCGTCCAATATCATGTTTGATGAGCTTGATGTGCCGGTAATTATTGATTTTGGGAGTTGTCGGAGGATTGGGGAATCGCTAGATACTACTGGGACTGGACAAACTGACGCATGGCATGATCCGGCGAATGATGTTGTCTTGGAGAAGAATGATTTGGATGCTTTTGAAGAGTTAAAGTCTTGGTTGGTTGGTTCGGTGGATGATGCATGGTTGTTCCCCGAGGAACAGCCACTCGAGAGATGTTACAATTCATCTTCTGCTCTTACAGTTTACCTAGATAGTGTGTTCAATGGATCAGATTGTGAGACTCGCATGCAAGAGCTCGAGGGGTTACCACTAGAAGCATTCATAGTGTGAGGTTTTGGGGCAAGCAGCACCTTTTCATCCATTCCTTCACCGTCGACCCTCTCCGAAAGCTTAAGGCTATGGAGAACTTAACTCCATTTTTCATGTCCTTGTCTTGGTTTGATTTCCCCAATCTCACGCACGATGACCCTACATATTTTATCCAAATGCACCTGCATCGGCGTTTCACGGACTGGTAATTATCCACCCAGCGCATGTACATGGCGTGGAAGTCCACTTCAAGACGTTGCAAGGAAGATGACTACTTCGATAAGGTCTCCATCAGCCTAGCATTGACCTCGATGTTCCCGTAATAACGAGAGTGCAGTTTTGGATCTTTAGATACCCGCTCTTCGGGCCGTCCGATACAAATCATTAATATCTTCAGGTCCCTTAGGTAGGGGAATTCTCCAACTGCTTTGTAGACAGCTTTCCCATCTTCGCCGATTGTCGTGAACATGGTAAAGCGCAGTTCCTGCATGTTGAGGCCGGCAGCGCGAGTCCGCACAAGCCAATCTGTCGTGAGAAGGATCTTCATATTTATTATCCGTACTTCGGATATGAGGGAAGCTTTGCGCAGAGATTTGCCATGTTGTTCAAGCATGGCTTGAAATGCTTTCGTTCGGACGCTGCCGGAGATGCGTATGCTCTACAGAGGCGGAAGAGACAAATACACTCTCTGTTTCATCGAGAAGCCGGAGAGCTCTTCGTCTCTTGTGAAGCCGAAATCTAGGACCAGTGATTCTAGGACAGGGAACTTCCACAGATGTAAACCCAGTAGGTCAGCGAAGGCGTTTTGCTCTTCCCAAGTACCGATGAAGCCGGCCTTAGCCACTGGCAGGCTGAGACTTAATTCTCTTAGGTGTCTTTTGAACGAGCTGCCATCGCAATTTGAGCGGTTTGGAAAGAAGCCTCGCCATGGAGGTCGATATCCTGAGGGTTATCAGTCTTGTAGCATAGACTTGGCAATTTGAATGACATGATATGCAGTCTTTATTTTGGCGTCGATTGATGCAGAATAGACAGGGCGGAAATAAGGTCCCACAGCTCTAAGTGATATCAGAGGCCCGATGGTTGGCCCATTAGAGTGAAGCGGGCCCAAGCTGTTATGTTGAGGCGGGGGGACACAATTAATGACGCCGTTGATATCGTTTATGTAGTACTTTCGAAGACAAGTCAATACATCCTTGTGACAGCCTGGGTTGGCATCCGGATCTTGGGTGTCATATGTCCCCGATCGCGGTCTATTGGCGGCATTTCTCCTCGGACTAACAAATGAAGAACAGACGTAAACGAGGTCGTCTTCTGGAGAATTTTACTCCATCGTTTGACATATCTGGCCAGTTTCTTCGCGGCTGGCAATGCTCGGATAAATTTGAGGAAACTGATGTCTACTAGCGACGACATAGCTGTTTGCTTGCTAGGACCAACTCGTAAACACTAGGTAGGTCATCAGGTGCAAGGTACTCGCATATTTGCATGATCATCTCTGGTGACAGTGGACGGAGGTGCATAATGTACAGATTCAAAGTGAAGAGAGCTGCAAAGCATAAGAATGACCAGACACAGGTGTGGATAGACAAGGGAGAGGTCAGGTGGAGAACTAACCAGAAAAGGCAATTCACAGTTTACTTCAGAATCTACACTTCGGGTGCCATAGCAATCATGTTCATTGGACAAAATGAAAGAGCAAGGAAATAAGAGGCTCCCTGGTATCTTAAAAAGCCAACCAAGGGAGGAGAATAAGAATGGAAGCAAAGGGGAAAAAAGGGTCTAGGTAAAGCCGGAGCCTGGCCCACAAGAAAAGAAGAAAATGAGCTTGCTCAAAAGTGGAAAAGAATGAAAAGCAGGACATGTATGGCCCAGAGGGACAGGTATGGGTATGGCTGATCCCTCTAATCAGATGCAGATGAACAAAAAAAAGCAAGGCATCATAGCCCCTATAGAGATGGAGATAAAACAGGAACTAATCCACAGCGATCAACCAGCTTGATCACTTGGGGGGAATTTTCAGGGGGTAAAAGGAAAACAACTCCGTCAACCAAGCCTATCACTCAACAAAAAGGAGAAGAAAAAGAACGCTAAGCAAGCCCCCAAGAAAAGAAAACACTCCACGGAGAATGAATCAGAAGGACGGATGCAAATCGAGATGTATCACAGAACAGTTGTGCAGAAATAGAAGTAAAAAGTAGAACCTGTCTATCCGGTAACGCCCATGGCGCCTGGACTTGGACGCGGTCGATATGCAACATTTTGGGGTTGAGCATCGGGTGCACCGGCATTTGGCTGGCTGCCGTTGCTGGTGCTACGGTCACGGTGATAAGCCGCTGGAGGCGGGCCAAAGTCGAGGCCAGCTTGGGGGTTGGCGCTGGCGGAGTGCGTGTGACTGCTGGGCCCTGGCACATGGCGGACTGAGCTCTGCATTTGCCAGGCCGCGTCCTGAGAGGGGTCGGTCTCGATGCGTGCGGAAGCTGGGGCGCTGTTGTTGCGGTTGGGCGTGGTAATAGTGAATGTTTCACCGCCGTTCTCGGGTTTCTGTGAGAAGCTGCCTCGTGCAATATCACCGTACCGTTTTAGGATTTCCTTGGTCGTCACTTCGGCATTCTCCCTGAAAAGAGTCTGATCGCTTAAGATCTGTTGCAGGTCTTCCGGAATCTATAAGAATAGTAAGTACACATACGTAGGACAGAAGGCTGGTTTACTTACCTCGCACATGGCGTCGTTATACGTGATCAGGGCGTTGACAGCTTCAATAGACAAGAAGCTCTCATCCACAGTGCTGTTCTTAGCATTGGGGTAGAGGATGTTGGGTGTGATGACAGTTGCAAGATTGTGAATGTCCATCTTGCTTCCAGAGTCCTCGTCCACGTGCGAGAAGGACGATGTCCAGTTCAAGAATGCGAAGAGGACTTCCATTGTGTCACGGTGAGCTTTAGGTAGCAGACAGCATGACAAGTGCAGTACTCGCTTCTGCTTCTCAGGGTCGGGAAGTTCTGTGACAGGTTAGTATCTTGCCAACTAGACAGAGCCAGACCATAAACTTACTTTGTGAGATGACAAAGAGTCGGTGAAGCTTGAATGTTAAAAGGGGATCTGGCATCTCACGAAGGAATTTCTTCAAGAGTGCTGCAATCTGCACAGGAGTCTCCTTTGTCAAATCGACTTGGTCATATTTAGTGTCAATCAACTCCGCAATGTCCTTCAGTCGCCGGATGTTGCCGTTCTTTCGGAAGACACCCTCCACTGACATGTCCATCTGCCGCATGGCGGAAACAGAATCATCAACCAACGTTGGAATGCGGAGCGCACCAGGACCAACACCGTGGCTTGACTCTGTGCCCTCCTTTTCAACCAAGTAGTCCAAACCAACACCAAAGACACCCTTCTTCTTGCCACCCTTCTTGTTATCCTTGAAGGCGCGACCAAAGATGTTCCAAATGGTGGGTTTGCGCGACTCAATAAGTGAGAGCAACTCCTCCATGTTGAAATAACCTTCCAACAGGGGTTCCATCTGTAACACAGCAACGTGACGGACGATGAAGTACTCCAAAGCCGTCAGTTCAGAGAAGTATCGCTTGGACCGGGTAGGCTCCATGAGTGCCTCCAGGTTTCCACTCGACACCCCGCGTTGATGGCCGCGGTTGTATCTGGGCATCGGTTCTATCCCACCGACAAGCTTTGTGCCGGCATGCTTGTATGCATTAGGTCGCTGCTCCTTGGCTTGCTCGGCCGCAACGATGCGTGGAATATCGTCCAGCGTCAAAGCATCTTGTGTACCGAATGTCAAATCGGTGACAGTATCGCCATTCGCATCTCTTTCCTCAACGATCTGGAATCCAGGACCCCTTGGATCAGATCCATCGTGGCCGGAGGATCCTGGTCGGGCACTTCTTCCCTCCGGGCCATCAATTATCCTTGATGCGCGGGCCCTCTTGTATGTTGTGGACAGAGTCCGCTCATTGCGAATAGAGCGTAGTCGCCGCATCTCACCCACGGTCTGCTCAAGGGACGATTCTTCCAGACCATCTCGGGAGCCACCACCGTAAGTTTGAGAGCGTGTGTTAGCGCGGCGAACGTCGCCGGGCGTCCGATGACCCTCATTGTCGTTGTATCCCTGCAAATTAGGGTCGTCTGGGGCGTAACAAGTTAGCCAGATTGCTAGCGGGATCGGGGGCATGGTAGTAAATCTCACCTGAGGTGTGGGGCAAAGTTCCTCCAGACCGAAGTACAGCAAGAAGTCGAGCCAGTGCCACCTTCAGCAGGAAGATGAATTGCTGCAGCTTTGAGACTGGGATGAAACCACCTCGTACAGTGGAACCAAGATTCTTCTGAGTGGCACAGTCGCTGCAGTAGGCTTGCTCCTCAGCTTCACTCCATAATGCATCGAAGAGTTCGGCAGTCAAATCTTTCTCGCATGTAGAGCATGAAAGATGAGGTGGCTCGATGTGCCAACGACTCTGTCCCAACAAAACACATTCGTCATCGATTGGTTCTTTGCAGGCAATGCAGCAATCTGACAGCTGATCGGCCAACCCCTCTACCCCAGCCATAAGATCGAGTGGGGCATTCTCATCTTCCAGTTCTGCGAGTGATTCAAGATCACGGAGATGCTCCAGGAAGTTATGCAAGCCATCAGGTGCAGATTTCTCTCGCTCCAGTTTGAGTGCACCCTGCAATCCGATGCGGATCAAGAGCTTGAGGTAATGAGCAAGACCAGTCACTAAAGACAGAAGCTCTTGTGTGACGCCGAGTTTGCGCACCCCGGTCTCTTGCGTTTTCGACAGAAGAGCGAAGAAAGCGACAATCTTCTTGCAGAGAAGCTTGGCTTCACGGCCATAAGACAGTTCTGATGTGACATTAGCCGTTGGTTCAGATGAATCCAAGGGATCGGTGGACTCACCCTTCAACTCGTGGGATTTGATGTAGTTCGCTAGTTGGTCTACCGCGCCAAACAGAATTTCGACGTGACCAATAAAGCGTTTGGCGACAAGCACGCCGTCAAGATAAGCGCCATTGCTGACATGGAGTAGCATGTCGGAGATGCAAGCAGCAGAGGATTCCTCAAACGTTGAGAGTGTGTTCCAGATGTTGAAAACCTTCTCCTCCATGATGTCTTCCTCTTCACGAATCTGTTTGCGTTCTTCCTCACTCGCATCCTCATCCACCGGTGGAGGCTCCCATGTCTGACCCGCGGGAGATAATCTGACGTTCCAGAACTTGTGAATCATATAGCACTCGGGGTGCCAGTGTTGGTTTTGGCCGTTGCGGAAGATCTCAACGAACTGTTTCAAAATCGCAGTATGACACCCGTGACACCGCTGGGCGAACTGAGTGGAGTAATGGAAGTGACAGTAGACCTTGCTTTCGTGTTCGTAGTAGGAGTCCTGGGCACCAAAGACGGTCGGACACACTGAACAAGTAAAATGCTCAATGTGGTATTTGCGGTCCAGCGCAGTGATGTATGACCCCCGTAGCGCTCCACCACACTCGTGGCAAAGGAGATTCAGTCGTCTAAAGTAATCGGTTTCACACAGCGGGAATTGGCAGCTCCCATCCTCGGAGTCCACGGGGAAGAACTTTGAAGCAACGATTTCACCACAATCCTAACAGCAGACATAGTCAGAAAGAATCCA
>ERZ1673737.4193-NODE-4193-length-10363-cov-3.896391_pt1 | contig 10363 bp, 10 predicted proteins | sample MGYA00580211_ERZ1673737 | MGnify/ENA primary metagenome ERZ1673737 (study PRJEB41218, sample SAMN15661789) | gut metagenome | host: Homo sapiens | place: Canada: London | collected 2015-08-20/2019-03-30 | study: EMG produced TPA metagenomics assembly of... | reverse complement strand
CGTAACTTAGCTGAATGAACTAAATGAACTAAACGAACTAACGAACTAAACTAGGACTGGGGAAAGACAAGCTTACCAAGCTTCGGACGCCGGCCGACTAGCCAATTATATTGTCTGATTAATGTCAAGAGTGGGACTTAGACTTTGAACTAACCGTGGTACAACGCCGAATGCCGACCGTCCCAGCTATCTCCGCATCGAGTCGGCCCACAATATCTCTCCACAGTTACTTTCGGAGTCGGCAATTGGCTCTGCGATTCGGAATACGGCAAATTGCTACCCTCCGGCCGATAGTTCAGATCCATTTCCCCTCTTATGTGCTCATACGTAGTTTTGTGTCCGAGGTTTTGCCTTGCCCTCTTATCTTCGGTATTACTTTTGGGCTTGCGACAAAGTATCTCCGAGCCAATGTTATTGGTTGGTGCTTTATACCTTACATATGTTCGGCCCGACTTGATTAAGTCGCATCCCTTTGAGCCGTGGGCTGTTGTTCTCTTTAACCTAAGCGTTGTCGTTTGTCCGCCGCTCTGGTTGTCTATAACATCCTGTTCAAGTAGGCCACCATTTCTATATGGGTTTCAGTCGGCACAGTCAGACCTTTGTTGAAAACTGTACATGTAAAACCTGCACATTCTTGACCCCCCTAGCATGATCACGCCATTGTGGTCCTGAGTCCCTTTATTTTGGCTACTCGATATCTTACAGTGAAAACTTCTGTTTTGTGCCTCTTTTGATTATCTTGAAAGCAATCCTCAGTTAGTAGGTCTCCGAAGTTCCGACCTCGCATGATGCATAATCTAACAAGTAGGGCTCACTGACTCTGGGTGAGTCATGGTACTTTCCATCTAAATAATTATGTTTTAACCTATTACGCTGTTATCGACCCTCCCAAGATAAGATCACGATGCCCCAATCAAGACAAGACGGTGATACGCTGCGCTAAAATACGGGGGCTACTTATATTGTCTCCAGGATTTCCGAATTTCCCCCTAATCCTTCGACCTTAAAGTACCCTATGGCCCCTATTGCTTGCTATTCTCACCTAGGTATCTAAAAAGGGTTCCAAACGGTAGAGCGGCATGGCTTCTTCATTGTCGCGTGCCCGTTGGACATATGCGGCCAGCAACGCCTCTTGCAAAAATAGAATAAGTGCACTCCATGTAAATGGAAGACATATTTATCTGATGCGATGCCTATACTTATCTGGTTCCACTTCGTGCTTGTGCTCATCATTCACCTGATTCACCTGGATCTTGATGAGAATTGATAGGTAAGCACTGACAGCGAATTTGGTCGGAAAGGGGTCCATTGCAACTTGGTTTCGTCGCGCATATCTGAGTCACATTCATCCAAGGTATTAATGGCAATTGTACTGTTCTCGTAAATCTTACAGTGGAGTCTCTTTAAATGTGTGAATAGCTACTCAGAGTACTGCGAGTGCAAATCGTCCCTTTCAATTGTACTTTTACAACGTAGAAAATGGGTAAAAAGGTAAAAAGTGAAAAGGCCAGAAAGAAAGAAGCAAGGGTAGCGAAAAAACGATGCTTAAGCCAGTATACTCGCATCGAGGCATGTGGATCTCAAGCAAAAACGGACAAATACTTCATGAGTGGCGCTGTTTACAGTGACTTAGTTACTCGTATGGATGGAGTACATGTAGCATGGCTAGTTAGATCATTCGGTCACACCGAATCAGTTTAGCTTCGACTCAATGACAGGTCCACTGATCTCCACATGGTTCCTGCAAGATCTACATCAATGTTCCGTCATTATTTAACCGAACCGGTTGTACTCCGTTGTCAAGTTACGCTTAACTCTTTTCCGATACTGCAACGATTCAGGCGTAACCACGGAACCATGCTTCAGGTGGTTGAAGAGCCTCAAAAGTTAAAAAAGTTGCATCATTTGCATCCTGCATTCTAAGAGTCTTCGGCTTGCTCCAAAGGGAGTGGATTGGGGTGCGGAGTCCGGAGCAACCCAATTAGTGTAGGTATTCACTCGCTTCGGTGGCTCGAAGTATTTGGGATACTATCCCGTACATTTTTCTTGGCCTTCCAAGTGTCGGTATGAAAGATATCAACAATCTAAAACCCGGGCATTTTAGATCCCAGGTGTACCAATGCATGAATCATTTTTAGCATGGTTTACAGAGTAGGGCGTATAGGGCGCCCCTCTTTGAAATGTGTACAATTTACATGTCCCTGCTAACCCAGCCCCCCTCGTTCCCAGTATACTCTTGCCAGGGTGTGTTTCAGATGATATTTACACATTTAGGAACATGATGTTTCAAAGTTTCAAGTTCATAGATAAATATAGAACCGTTCGCAGCCCCCAACTTCGGGCCGCTACAGCAATGATCACCGCACCGCACCGCCTTAAAATGACGCAGGGGCTAGCCCCAAATCAACCTTGGCTGAAACATGCAAATGTGATATCTATACTGTAGAAATATGGGTTCAAAATGATGTAAATTGTATGATAAAATGATATGATGTATAATAAAGTAAATAATGGCATAATGGTAGGGGCCATGCAGATATACGCCTGTCAGATCCCACGCTGATCGTGACATTCATGAGTGTAAAAGGAAGGGCTCAAAGACAAAAAGAGCTGGTTTTATAGGAAATAAAATAAAGAGAAAAAGAAATGCAAAGAAGAAATAGAAAGGAAAAAGGGGGAAATTTCCGAAATCTAGATATACTCCTCATCATCCTCAAAGTCCGTATCCAGAGACTGAGCTCGGGCTCTTTTTCGAGAGATTTTAGGGGTGGTTGGAGTAGTGTGAGCAGGATCGGACATTGCTGAAGGCGTAGCACTTGCGCGATCTCGTCGCTGTTGTTTAGTTTCAAGTAGTCGCATTTGAGCTTTGCATGCATTCGGAGAGTAAAATCTCGTAGCGCCCATTTCTTTGATCTAGAACAAGAATATGTTAATGCCTTCCCACAAGCCTTTTCGGACTTGCTAGATCTTACCATATCTGATAGGGCACGGTACTTGTCCCTTTCCCAAAGTTCATGTGCTTGAATAAGGAGCCGGACCTAAATTGACACATGTATTAGACAAATGATCCAAAAAGTAATAAGATATGCCCAAGCACGTAGCTTTCAAGGTCATGAATAGTGCAACACATACTCACATCTGACTCGTCCCAACGCGCGACGCGCTCTCGCTTCCGACGGAGATGACGCATCTGCAAGCGCGCCTCGGAAGCATCTTTATTGAAATGCTGCATGAACATATCACGGATAACCTTCCAAGCAACGCCCTGGTCTCGCAGTGTCTCTACAAACGAATCCTCGTCTTCGGCTTGGGGATCACGACGTCCGCGACCAGGAGCACGAGGCCGAGGCGGGATCTGTGGAGAGGGATGGCCATACATGCGCTCGCGCTCCATTTGCCGCATGCCCTCTGGGTTTGGGGCAATGTTGATTGGCTGGTCACGGGGCGGTTGCTGTGAAGAGGTGCGTTTTGCGCGCTTGGGTGGTGGAGCTTGGGGCGACATGTTCGGCGTTCGGTCCATGCTCATCAGGGTGTTGTCTGGGGCGTACATGTAGCTGGCATTTGGTGCCGAGGTCCGAGGGAATTCACTTGGGAATGGGGCGCTGATTCCCAGGCCTTGTGGTGCTGAGACAGATTCATTGATGCTGTATTGGTATTCTTGTGTGTGGTAGTCCTGTGAGTGGTGACTGAGTGCTGGACTTGGTCGGAATGAGCTATCCGGGAGACTGATTGGGGTCAGGACGCTTGGTGGGACTAGAGGCTCTGTGCAATATTGAGGATTGACTCCCATGAAAGGGGACTGTAGTATTGCACGGTCAGCTTGTTTTTGGATCTATACAAAGTCTCGACAAACTGCATACCGCGTCTATGGGCCAATTAGCCGGTATACTTTCATAGTACTCCCGCAACTCTTCCGAGCATGGGACCTCAGGACGACGAGACATGATTCTGACTGGTTGCCCTTGAAGATGAAACACGCCTAGTAAATCACCGTCCACTGTGTTGTCTGAGTGGAAGATAGACGCCGAGGCCACAGATTGTGAAACAGGAGATGAAACTCCACGCAGGGGAAAGTGTGGAACTGCAGCGGCTGGAAGAGGTAGATGGTTGGATATAGTCTTGGTTGTAAATCTATATCAAGAGGCTTGAATCCGAGGATGTTTCTTGGGGATGAGAAGATTCACATTTCCAACTGTCGACGGCTGCAGATTTTATAGATTCATCCGGTCGAGAAAAAGAGGGGTTCTTAGAGCGAGATAGATGCACCGGTCTGCCTGGTATACTCCGCTTTGAGTGATATCACAGCTGGCACCCGGGATGCCTTGTGAGGCAGGATGTGAACTGTAGTCTGGAGGTGTTAACTATAGGCTCAGAGAGCACCAAAATCGACCTCAGTACCGCCGAGGAGCGCTGTACCGCATTGGAACATGGGAATCTCCAGCAAAGACTCGACGAGGGCCTATATTTAAGCGCTGCGGATCCGATAGTCTAAGTGTTGATATCCAGCGCGGTTCCGCCCCCATCCTACACCCCGGAAGGGGCTCAGACTCTGCATTGTGAAAAGAAATTGAAGTATTTCTATGACTTCAGACCCACCGCAACGGGTCAGGAAAAGAAAACAATTAATCTTTCTCTCCACTAAATCAAATTGAACAAAAAAGCCGGGGTGGGTTGTAGGGGGTCCATGTGGGCGATCCCGCTCTGGGCGCAAAAGAGACAAAGCGTAGCGCTTAACGTAGTTAGATTCCGTAGTGATTTGAGATTGCATTTGGCCCCCAACAATTGATGGCCCCATAGCATGACAGTTTCTCTGATGTTCTGACGTTCTGCATGGCTGTCAGCCTTGCCTATCTCGCCTTAATGATATTTCGGCAGCCCGAGCAGCCCCAAGAGCAGCCCCCGGGATAGATGTAAATCAGTCACAGCCTTCATCTCGTGAAGACCATGGGAAGGGATCATGATCCTTCCAGGGCAGCGGGCGTTGTTCACGGGCGGCTCTCGACTGGTCCAAGATCAATCCGTGTGTTCGAGGCTGAAAGCTCTGCGAGCCGCTTGGTGGCTTTGTCCACGGAGAATTCATGACCGCTGGTTACGCGCTCATGCAGACACCCGACGAATCCCCATTATTCCCGAAGGCGCAGAAGAACTTTCTTTGCGTGGTGCCAATGATGAAAACATTGGCAGATCGTCGGATCTGGCTTGGCTCCGAGCAAATCAGGGGGTTTTTCCCGTCTCCATAGCATATCCCCACAGAGAGAGGTGTTCGGCGCATTCTACTGTAAGCGCCAGGCGTGTCTGGACCTCGGACTCATCATCACAATGTCAGCAATTGAACTGTTGGATAAATGATACCTCCAGGTAAGATGCATAGCTGTCAGACGCCAAGCTCGCTATGAGCATGCAGTCTAGGGTGTCGAAATTGCACAGGTCGTAATCGCCCCCAAAAATTGAGGGCATGTACTGCAGTCTACAGGTCGTCAACCCCCGTCATGTGATCAATATAGAGAGTCTTTCCCACTGGGAAGTGGGCTTGGGGCCACAGGGGGCTAGTGACATCAAATCAGCCTGGGGTCACATCGTGCAACGGTGTGGCACAGATAGCCCCAAATCTTGGGGCCATTGATATTCATTTTCTAGGCCTATCTAGACAATCCCCGAAATAGCAAATGAACATCTTGGAAAAAAAAAAATATGGAAATCGAACCCCTGACCAGAAGGCGAGAAAGGCGGATCTCCCGTGCATTCCATCCATTTACAAGCCACTGGGGGCTATGCTATGCTTCAGGAATAACGGCTTTACTGAGGTATATCTCAAGGGGCGGTAATAGGTGTGGCAAATTATCGTTAATGAGAGGAGTTGGCACGGCGCTCGTCGTTTTCCTCGTCCTCATCTCCCGAGAATCCGTCTAGGCTGTCCTCATGACGGTGACCCTTGCCGTGACCATTCTGGTCCAGCGTATCGTCAGCGGCAACGGAGATCCCCCGCGCGCCCCATCGATTGTGATTTGAATGACTGTCCACTCCTTCCTCCTCATCCTGAAGATGTTGCTCTTCGTCTGCAGATCGTCGCGATGCCCGGAAGTTCACTACTCGGTTCACCAGCCAGCTGTTTCCATAATCCTCGGAGTCAACAACGCCGCCATTTCGGAGCTTGACGCGCTGGCGCGAATAGTACACCCAGGCGAAGTCCACATAAAAGGCGGTCTGCACAACGCCAAACACGACCGAGATCCAATCATCAAAGCGGCGCTCCGTAGCCACACGCACGATCCAATTGAGGATGTAGAAGGCTCGGTACGAGCCCAGAGTGAGGAGGTAATATGAGTCGATCACCGTTGGGACAGTGGTCTGGCGGAGTAGAAGGAGCTGCGGCAATACACACACGGATTCCAGGATGATGGAGAAAGCCCAGCAAGTCTATCGGCTTGATTTAGTGAATGTTCGTATTTTTGATTGGGAGCGTTCTTTCAACCTACCTCCATGAACCAGTTTCGAGGGTACCCGTCTCTTTCTAGAATCAGGATCGCGATGGGTGCCATTACAAAGGACCCAAGTGTGGACCACATGCCAAGCTTCCAGGCTCTCTCCCTCTCTCGTGTGCGTGGGTAGACCTTGAATATCAAGAAGATCAGGTAGAAAGACGAAATCAGGTAGAAGAGCTTGAAGGAAACATTATAAGCAGTGTGCCATGTCCCAAATCCTGACCATGTATAGGATGAGAAAAGGTCGAGATAACGGAAAACAAAAACGATGCCATAGAGAAGTTGCGTGAGAAGTGAGACTCCTATAAGAAAAAATTGTGTCAGTGGTCTCTGTATGTTATCTCCAATTGGAGTCGAACAAGGGCGTACGGACCTTCGGCACTCTTATTCTTGTGGATTGCCCAGATCAGGACGCATACGGAGCCCAGATGGAACAAGTCACCGATGATACGAAATGCATTCCAAGAACCCATGGTTTGGAGAGTGTAGATGAAAGATCACGTAGTGAAAGAGACGCGGGGGTGGGTGTGGACACCTGTCAGGCTACCACCATTGAGGTCGGTGCCAAGTATCTGGCTGGGAAGGTGGAAAGCTTTTGAGGGATCTGACCTAGAGGATACCTATTCTCTGTGTATATATGGTCCAGAAAGCTTGAATGAAGAGGTATAATCGAAAGGTGAGGGTCCTCGAGCTGGAGTCCTGGGGGAGTTCGTTATCGGCGATCCACATGAGCTTGGACCGCGCCCGCCTTCACGTGACATTTGACGTCAGGGCGTCGATCAACCGTTGCACCAGAAGCATGTCTTTAGAAGCTTGGTGGGCTATTGTTCCTATTGCTTGGTTTCTCGGCATGTGCTATTCATTACCGCTTCGGAATATGTGGTCATAGTAAAAAAAGCCCTCCCCCACCCGAGCTCAACTGATATATATATTAATCAACTTAACTTGGCACTGGTTTGCTATTAAGAAGATTTATGACATGTTTCTTGATTTTACATACAGCGCAGACACTAAAAAAGCCACTGGAAAAGTACAGTTCGAAAAGACTGGCAAAGATGCGGGGGCGTTGAGGAACAAGTACTAGTTTACTTAGGGCACACGACTTCCATCCCCTAGCTATCTAGGTTGTTGAAAGTTAAATCGAGGCTCTTCCTAAGCTTCTAAAGTGATACCAACCAGCTAGGATTCCAGTTTAAATTGCTATATTGGCTATTTGCTCTTACGCGGTTCGAGGCCTAGATGCTCTAGGTGACGCAGGTGACGCGGTAAGATTCCCAATTTGGACGATCTTGCTGTAGGATCGACAATCTCGCATACATAGAGGTTTTGGCTCATTCTGCGAAAGCCTTCACCTGGCAATAAAGTGGTACAATCTAATAATCCAACGGGAGGACATTGTTAGGCATTCAGGGAGTTTGATGAAATACAAACTGCTGGTTAACTGCACCTGTGCGCCTGATATTGAGAATAAGGTGTCTATTTGTCTCAAGCTAGATAGTTTCCTGGGATTGACTTGAGCGGGCCATAGTATCTGATAGCGTTAACTTCGAAACGGTCAACCCCTTCTCTGTTTATGAAATTAGGCGATGCAAGTCATAGTTAACGTAGGTATGCTTGGCGCTGTCAGTCCGCATGGGAATAATGCCGCATCAAGCGCAATTTAGCACACCTGATCTTTCGCATGCATAGAACCTAGTCAAATGGAGAGTTTGAATGATCGCAACTTGAAACCCTTTACCCTCTCAATTGGCGATCACAAGAAGATCAGCAGTCCTTATCAGCCCTGTCATAAGTAATGACAATTGCCACAGATTGGACATTGACTAGGGTGGTAATGTGTGTGACAAAAGCTATGCCGGCAAGTTGTTGAGAGGCTGGACCTCTAGAATATATACATGCCTTCATTCAACCCCGCGCCGTACACAGGCAGGAAAACTGCTGACAGGGACCTTCCGATTTTCAGAGCATGCATATACTAGACAAAGACTTTGCATGGGGTCAAGAGAGGGGAATAGGACTTGGTGGCTTCAGGCGAAACCGTGTGGCTGATCTAGCCCGCCAAGTCTCGGGTTGGACGGACACTTCTACAGAATATTGGCACTGCGGGATGAGCTCCCGGACCATTGGATGACTTTGCAATAATCAGGCCCTCGGGCGTGTCGTTGACTCGCATTGGGCGTGTCCTGTCATCCTCGCACGGTGTTGTGAGATCTCGCCGGGTCACCGGATTCTGGAACAGGCCACTCGCGGGTCTCTTCGGCCCAAATGTCTCATGGAAGCTGCCGGACGTGCCCAGCTTTGCTTCTGCATCTTGTCGCCGGCCGAATTGGAGCACAGCACGAGCCATGATTTGTGACAGGCCCCCTGTCCGAGCATCGGTTCCTTGGCCAGGGAAGAACCTGTGGAATGCACCGGAGGGGTTGGAGGCGCATTTGAATCGACACTGACTTCTATTTAGATGCAGTATCTACAGTATATAATTGAACATAAAGGAGTAGATGTAAGAAGTAAGAAGGTAAGAAGTAAGAACAATAGCGGGGAGGGAAGAGGTTGAGGGGGTAACAGACCAACGTAGTCAATAATCAAGAGAAATGACACTCATATTCTAAAAGAACTATTTACACATTCTAGAAAAGAAACCGAAATAACTATTCAACTATTCAACTATTCAACTATTAAACGACTAAACTATTCAAATGGTGAATGTTGTGATATGAGGTGACTCCCTCCCCGCTCTCTTATGTGTCTGCCATTTCTCTCTCTTCTCCTCTTCTCTCTGTAACCTTGTCTCTCTCTCTCTCTCACTTGTCCTCTTTCTCCCTCTCTCTTCTTTTTCCCTGACCTGTCTCTCTTTCTCATTTAAGTCAACATTCTCTTCCTTCCAGCCTCATGTTCTCCCCGTATTCGGAAGAATTCGAGGTCCCCGAATCGACGCTTCGACCATGCGATTTTGACCTGTGAGCCCAACCTCCCTTGACTCTCTTTCCCCCCTATACACTCCGGTCGGGGTCTGGAACTTCCCTATGTCGCGAGATACACCTTTCCTCTGTCGTTGTCACCCTTTGTCAATCTGGTTCTGCCTGGGGTGCGCCTGTGTCATCGTCTTTGGTGTAACGCTTTCCGACCAAGGCGCGCCAAGTACCAGATCCTGCTAACCCCCCTACGCGGCCTTTTTGTATGTGCAGATGAATCGACACAGTGTGATTGAAAACTGCATGTGTCTTTCACCATGTCGTAAGTCCCTTCGTCTGTGATCTCCGTCCGGCCTCCAGCTGTGGGAGGGAGACTGGACTGGATTTGGCACTGGGTCGCGTTTCGTCACATTTCTGCCTCACTACTCATGTATGATCGCTTCACTTTACTGACTCCTCGCTACCCCATCAGTTCTCCCCCGACCTCAAAGCGTATCAAGACCTCGGCCACCACCAGTGCTCCGCCTCACATGCTCGCTCAACAACAAATCCATCCTTTTCATCGTGTGCCGACCTTCGAAGGCATTCCCATCCCTACTGCGCCGATACCTACTCAACAATCGCACGGGACGTCGCGCAAGCGCCCACCTTCTCCCGCGACAGGATCGTCCATGATGGCTGCCCCCGTGAATCCGGCGGGCGGCGCGATCGAGGGCGACCCGAACACCTTTCCCCAAGTCGAGTCCACGCCCAAGAAGAAGGGGCGGACGAATACTCCGTGGACTGCCGAGGAGGAGCAACGGCTTAAGACTATGCGCGACGCAGGCCGAAGCTGGTCCGAAATCGCAAAGGTGCGCGCGCGCGTCTTTTCTAATTGAAGCTATGGGTTACTGACCTTTGTTTCTCGCCTATCGCAGACTTTCCCAACCCGTACCGAGGGAAGTGTCAAGAAACACTGGTACAAGGTAC
>ERZ1673737.4189-NODE-4189-length-10368-cov-4.266945_pt1 | contig 10368 bp, 12 predicted proteins | sample MGYA00580211_ERZ1673737 | MGnify/ENA primary metagenome ERZ1673737 (study PRJEB41218, sample SAMN15661789) | gut metagenome | host: Homo sapiens | place: Canada: London | collected 2015-08-20/2019-03-30 | study: EMG produced TPA metagenomics assembly of... | reverse complement strand
AGGGCTGCTGGACATGTAAGCGACGGCGTCGCCGCTGCGATAACGCGCGCCCTACTTGTCAGAACTGTGCTGAGCGCGGGGTCGTGTGCGAGGGCTACGAGGTTCGGCTGCGCTGGGGCAGTGGCATTGCGTCGCGCGGCTATTTTACTGGCGCTGATAAGCCTGTCAAGGGTACTGCGCCGAGCAGACCGAGGGGTCGGCAGAGGGATTTGAGTCGGGAGAGGAAGAAGCGGGAGACGGAGGGACTGGGGATTTCTTCTGGTCAGTTATGACTTCGCAATTGATGGGTTTGGTCTTTGGTGTTGATTGCTGGGTAGGATCCGATGGGAATCAGGCTTTGGAAGACAGTCCAACAAATGATGAGCAGGCCGTTGAAGATGAGGTTCTTTTTAACAAATGTTGGTGATGGTAACGAAGGAAAATATCTGCTCTACTGACAGTAAGCAGTTATGAATGATGGCATCAATGCCCTACATTCGACGACAGCAAGAGACAGTATGTTGCATGACCGTCTTCCGCAACTATGTCAAGAATCCAGCGCACTGTATTCTATCTGCATTGCATTCCAACTTGCATTGACAAGCTTCGCCATGCCGCGCTTCTGCGAGTACTTCGACACAGCCCTAGGAACATTTCGATCAGAACTGGCACGTAGCACAACCCTTTCTGACGGGACGTTGACCTCTGGGCTGCTGCTGTGTAGCATTGGCGTGCGTGACCCCAGATTCCGTCGTGAGACATTGTGTTATGGTTCTGACACCTTTCTAGTTGATGCATGGGTTGCCTTGGACTATGCATCTAGAAGGCATGCACAATATTCTGCAAAGCCACGGCTTAAACGAAATACATCGGCCATCTACGCCAACCCATTTCAGGATTCATCTATTGGAGGTCATGGGAGTCATGGATTTGGCTAGCTTTTCCATTGGTCGCCAAAGCCCGCGTATAGGCATCTGGCGTCGCTATTGCCAACCTGCTGCTCCTAGGTATGGCATTGAGCCTGTGAGTGGTATCCCGCGTACTTTATTAGACATCTTCGCGGGAATAGGGGCAGAGGCTACGGAGCAGACGTTCTGGGACTGGCCGGGTGAGCCGGGCAGTTTTCTACAATGCTATCTCTGGGAGGCACATCAGTTAGCTGGTATTTTGGCTCTTCGCAGAGAAACGAGGGCTTCTCTTCCTAGCCAGAGCGAGACTAGCATCTCGGCATGGCGACAGCCCGCAAGGTGCCCGGCAGATACAACGGTGCTTGTTACACGAATTATGGCTTGCCTGGATGCCATGCGCCTCGCATTTATTGAGCGCCCAACGGAAGATGCCTTCATCAAGAACGCGACCATTTTGCCTATGTTTGTGGCTGGATTGGAAGTCAGTGTGTTATGTCGCAAACCAGAATGGCAGCAGGCTATCCGTAAGGAGTTTTCACAATCACATCAATGCCAAATTCTGCTGGGTCTGTTGGAGGAGCTATGGGGTAAGGGAGATCCAGCTATTGATATAGATGAACTGGCTCGGTCAAAGGGACTTGAAATGGGCTTGTTATAATAGCCTTTACGGATGTGGATATGGAGAACATATGCTACGTTTACTACATAATCTAACCAGATACCCAAGACTATATGATAACAATTGTTCAATCCGGAGCGAAGCCAATGTTCACTTCGCATACCCCGTTGCCGCGTACTCTTGAGTGGCTGTACATGCTACTTTATACAGCTTCTCCCACGCTCTGACCTTGTATCATTCTTCTAACTCCCCTTCTTCCCTGGATGAACCATTACCCAGTGCTTGAACCCCTGATCACTCTCACCATCCCTATGACTCCCATCCTCGAACATCTCGACCACTCCGGCCACTTCAAATCCGAAACTCTCATAAAACCCAATATTCTCCTCCCGAGTACATTCCAGATATACAGGCTCGTTTTGCATATGTTCCAAGGCCCACCTCATCACACCCCCACCGAGACCGCGTGATTGCAAGGAGGGATGCACAGCTATTACCTCGAGATACCACAGTTTCTGCTTTGGGAACGTTGCCGCTAACGACTTCGCACTTTCGTCATGCTTCTCCATGAGTGCCTGCACTCGCTGGAGGACAACACATTAGCTTCAAGAATAAATTATGCAAAGCGATAATGGATATTTGCTTTACCTTCTCTCTCACACCACTATCGTGCGCTGGTGCCAGACGATCCAAAAACCACAATTTGCATGCAAGCCATATGCGCGGTAGGGACCATGTTGCTCGCCCGGGAGGTGGGAACAAGAAAACGATAGCACCGGCATCCTGTCTGCTAGAATTGATGCCCCCGTCTTCCTCCATCGAGATTTTCGCTTCTTTTTCTGGCAGTGCGGTCACAGACGCTGTAGGAGTACATGTCGATGCCTTGCTTCGTGCTCTCTGGGGAAATTTATCTGCCATTTGTCCGACACCACCAGATATGAATACCTCGCCTTCAAACATTATCCGTTGGACCCGCCGGTACTGCCAACTCCCCGAGCCGGTATCTTGCTGTGCCCATGGGGTAGCATTCGGGCGCAGCCAGCGGATCAAGGGATCTGAAGAGAACGCATGATTGACTGTCCGTGCGATGTCGGGTATGGAGCTTTCTGTACGATGGTTCATGTATTAGTATCCGGTGCAAGCTGTTTTGATCTATATGGGGTAGGAGGAAGTTCTTACCCCTGTGAACAGGAAAGAGGTCAACCTTGACCATCGATTTAGCAGACATGGTTCCGATACTGCAAGCTGATAGTGCGAAGGCGGCTGACAGGTTCGTGAATATAAGATAAAACGCATTGATATTAAGATATTTGGAGATATCCTCAAGTTGGAAAGTGCTGGCGAGGTTATGAAGCATGAAAATTAATCAGAAAATTAACTGCCTGATATTGGAATCTAAATCAGCTTCCCCAGATATGAGTTCTAATGAGCCTTGATAGGCGACAGTCGTGTTTAGGATGGAGCAGTGTCCACCTGCCGCTTATAGTCAAGATCCGTCTAGTCAATGCGGTATGGCTTGCCGATGCAAGCTACACCGATGGACCGGTCTGATTCAATTACCGGAAGTAGTTTCGTTCTAGAATTGGCTTATCGGTATTGAGCAAGACACTGTTTGGAATTTGCTGTAGATAGAGATGCGTGAAGGCTTTGTGCAATAGTCCATTCTAGTTCCAATGCGTTCTTACGCGTATTTTGTAATTTATAGAGCTTCTGGAGACCTTTGACTAAGCAAAAACATTCACTGTTACAGTGCAGCTGATTTCCACTTTAAGATCCGTGCTGTCTCTTAGTCGTTGAAGCCCTCGGCAGTTGAGCACTTCGTCAACTCCGAACCAACCTTGTCCACGATATCCCGACGAACACAATATCCAAGAAACTATCAAGTAATAACATCAATCTTCTTCCTCCAATCTTGCGGGGGAGACAATTCGCTTCGCCACAATATCCAATAAATAAGTCTAATTACACGCCATCCCCCATTTGGCAAGTCGACGCACCGGAAAACACGCAGGAGCTACCGATATCAACGAAGCCAACGTCAATCCAAACCCGCAGTCCACTCACGTCCCTCTTCTCCGCATTCCTGTCACAGTTTCCGGGTGGCTTGGCATGCTTCGAGAGAGACACATTATGGCTTATCATCCAGGCTGAACTCGCGTATCTGTACCGCGGGGGAGAGATATCATGTGTATATCGTGTGCAGACACTGGTCGCGTGTCAAATTGGACGGAAATTTGGGTATATATCGTGGGCTTGACCACCTCGTCGCTACTTGGAAAGGCCTCGGTTCACGAAGATCTCACTTTATCAGGCGACTTGACTTTTCTTTTTCAACCTCTCCTGCCCTAGGAAATTTCTCAGCAAAGATTGTCTTCTATATGTACCTTCTATGCTATATCCAACCTTCGAAAGAACATAGTTTGGCAACGAGGTTCTACGACAGTTCATACCTCTTCCGCCCTATACCCGTTCAGATACTACTTCGACCTTGTATCAAGGTCTCATTTTCTTTTCCCCCATATATTTCGCAGAAGTCAATATTCGTTGGCTTCTCCTAATCTAACCAAGCGATGGTGGACCTACATCAAGTGTCCTCTTTCGAGGATGAGCCCGACCTCGCTCCTGGAACCTTCAAATTGATTCGAGGTAATTGAACACTAGCCTAACCCGAGTAAACCTTTACTGATATGGGATGATATATCTAGACGATGAGTCGGATGAGCACGGCCAACGGGTCGTCATGCTCGATCCAATCCCGTCAAACGATCCCAACGAGCCCTTGGTGAGCTTATGGATACCCATTTCATGAATTCTGGGCTGATATTAAGATATCCAGAACTGGAGCACTATGCGGAAGTCGGTCAATTTTACTATAGTTCTTGCCATGACAATCATCATATTCACAGCGTGAGTTGCAAAACACAACCATATAAATACAGGCAACTGACACTCCCTTTTTCATCAGGCTATCCATCCAAGCAATATTCTGGCAGCAGATGGTCGTGGATCTCGGGGTGACATACACCGAGCTGAATCGAGCTATGTCAGTTAATTTTGTAGGCCTGGCCACCGGCTGTATCTTTTTCATCCCTTTCGCAAAGAAGTACGGTCGAAGACCAGTCTACATTGTCTCTACCGCTTTGATGTTGGCCACATCTTTTTGGGCATCGAAGATGCATAGCCTGACGGAGTTGTATTTGATGAACCTGCTCCAAGGCTTGGCCGGTGCCACGAATGAATCCATCGCTGAAATTACTGTGAGTGGAATATCTCTGTCAACCCTGTTACTAGGAGACCGGCTAACGTCGCACAGATTACCGACTTGTTCTTTGTCCACCATCGGGGGACAATGAACGGTCTGTATATGACCTGTGTCATGATTGGTGTAAGTTTCTATTCCTCGAAATATCGTATATGCAAAAGTCGTCTTCGCTCACACTGTCCATAACAGAGTTTCTTGACTCCGATGGCAGCCGGTGCCCAAGCGACATCGCAAGGATGGCGGATGTCCTATCAGACCATGGGTATCTTCAATGTCGTACTTTTCCTCTGTTTCTGCTTCCTGTATGAGGAAACCAAATATGTTCCTCTATTCACAGGACGAACCAGTAATACCGAGGAAGAGGATGAAGAAACCGAAGTATATTCACAACATAAGAAGAAACAACAAGACAAAGGAGATACCACAACAGCTGCCCAGAAAATCAACTCAGCTACAGAACCCAGCGCCGGTCACCACCACCTCGACCTAACAATTCCACGCAACTCATGGAAAAAGCGACTGGCATTAGCGACACCCACCCCGGAGCCAATTTGGCCTCATTTCTACCGCCCATTCTGTGTGCTTATCTTCCCAGCCGTCGCATTTGCCGCCCTCCAATATGCAGCCGGTGTGGTCTGGCTTACCGTCCTGTCTAATGTCCTTTCACTCACATTTCCGTTGCCGCCATACAGTTTCACACCCAAACAAATTGGCTTCACCAGTGCCGGTCCACTCATCGGCAACGTGCTCGGTGCGGTATATGGCGGTGTTCTAGGCGACAAGTCTATTCTTTACTACTCAAGGAAGAATAAAGGGTACTATGAGCCCGAGATGCGTCTTTATATCCTGCATCTTCCAGCTCTTGTTATGGCGGGTGGGCTGATCATGTTCGGTGTCACCATCTCCCGGGTAACCTATACACCCCCATTCGGCGGCCATTGAGCATCGTATTCAGCATCATTGCTAATATATTCAATCTGAACCATAGGGCATGCACTGGATCTATCCCAACGTGGCCGGTGGCCTCTTCGGATTTGGTCTCGGTAGTATCAGTGACGTGGCACTCGTCCTCGTAATGGACAGTTACCGAGATGTTAGTACACTCTCCTTCCAGAAGTTCCCATTCCTTAAAATCTTCTCCGTACTTATGATCTTATCTACCCAGATAACCGGCGAAGCCTTCACAGCCGTAGCATTCATGCGTAATGCAGTCAGCATCGGAATCCCTTTCGCCATAACACCCTGGATCCAACGCAACGGTCTCCAGAATATGTTCGTGGCATGTGGCTTTATCAGCTTCGGTGTTACACTAACCATAATTCCCATGGTTGTTTGGGGCAAAGCCGCCCGTCGCGCGCTTGCGGGACGGTATCGCAGCATTGTCGAGGAACACGGGCATGCAGGTCCACAATGATGGCGTTTTGGGGCGACCGGCACTCAATTCGGATGATTATCATGGAGATTTGTAGGTATTTTGGGCTGTAATGGAATTCGGCTTTTTGGGATCTTGGGATTTAACTGGATTATTTAGTTTATGTTTGTGCACCGCAGGGATTGTATGTGTTACCAGACGTGCGCCTGTGGGTTTTGTTTCCTTATACGTCATTTAGTCTATGGTAAGAAGAATTCATCGGAGCCCAGAAGCTTTAAACCTTATATACATCGAGATTATGGCTATTCTGAACGTGTATGCCATGCCGGTGAATAAACACCCCGTAAACGAGGGCTGAACCACTGTAATGGCTCTGTATACCCAACGCTGAATTCTAATGAAATACAAACGACGGTGAAAGGAAAGCACTGTTTCTTTGGTGGACTGATCCATACCAATATGTTTTCTGTTTAAAGGCTTCTGACATCATTGTATAACATTTTCTGCTGCAACTGAAAATGTGAAGCCATAGAAGTTACCGATTAAAAGAATAATTCCCCGGTCAACGGCATTTAATCTCGGAAGCCGGCACAGGTCTCGGGTCGGGGTATAAACCAAGCCTCAATACTTTGGTCATAACGCGAAAAATGACTTCGGGACGTGGGATGCCGCTGTCGCAAAGGACGGAGAAGACCGTAATTTTTGCTCTTTTCGGATATTTGATTTGCCTGTACCCGAGCTGCATACATTTTCGGGCCGTAAAATGACGATCACCAGAGGGTACAATGCTACTATAATGATCATCACTGTGAGTACTATATGTGGCGCCGAAACCAAGAGATATTCCGAAGCTAAGCCTTGACGCCAAACCCTGGCCAGTGAAGCATTGACTAGCGTACCCATACTCCAACACCGCGCTTCATTTCGGCATTCAAAAAGTCTTGCACTCAATAGCCGCCGTCTCTAGAGTAGCGTCTGTGTAAATAGCCTATTTTAATACTCGTGAAGACTATGGAGATATGATGTCACGCTCGTGGGGGTCGTGGGAAGTATTCTATTCCATATTTACCCATATAAGAGGCTTTTTCCTTGAAATCTCAGATTTTTGCTGATCACGACTATTCAATCCGCAGTCATTGAATTCCTGTCTAAAGAAAGCCATGAATCTGTTGTTTATTGCCCTCTGGGTCACCTTGGTGAAGGCCTGGGTCGTCAACGAAGGTACAACATGCACCTTGTACCCCGAATCGCTTTCTCATCGCGGGCAAGCCGTTGATGATTCTCCTTCAATCCAGCAAGCATTTGATATGTGCGGTACCAATGGCACGGTCATTTTCTCTAAGAACTTGTTCCATGTCAACACCGTTCTCAATACCACGAACCTGTTGAACTGTGATGTTCATCTCCGCGGAGAACTGCGCTTCTCTACCAACATCCCATACTGGAGAACCCACGCCATCAGCGTTGTTCTGCAGGATCAAGTCACTGCTTGTCTCTTTGGTGGTACAAATGTCAACTTCTATGGCGAGGGTGGCTTCTACAACGGTCAGGGCCAAGAATGGTATAACGCCAACAGAAACCAGTCGAACCAGCCAGGACGGCCAATGAGTATTACATTCTACAACTCGACCAACCTTTTCGTCGATAGTTTAAGGGTCATTCAACCGCAGTTCTGGGCCACCTTTGTCTGGGATAGCAAGAACGTAACCTTTACCAACTTGTCGTCAACGCCACCAGCAACAGCAAATGGGGCACAATGAACACTGATGGCTTCGATTCCTGGAAGAGTGACTCAATTCTCGTGGAAAACGCCACTATTATCATGGGCGACGATTGCATCGCCGCAAAGGGTAACACAGCCAATTTCCACGTCAAGAACGTTTACTGCGAAGGACGAACTGGAATCACGATTGGTTCTATCGGTCAATACCCCGAGACACCAGACTACAACCTCAACACCACCTTCGAAAACGTGCATGTCAAAAACGCAATGGATGGTGCTTACGTCAAAACCTGGCAAGGCACACGGATCTACACCCCCAGCAATGGCGACTGGGGTGGTGGTGGAACCGGCCTCGTGAAGAATATCACATTCCGCAACTTCACGATGGAAAATGTTGGACTTCCGATCCAGCTTTCGCAGTGCGTCTACTCGGCCAACTCCAACAAAGGATGCAACACATCGAAATTACAGGTCGAGGATGTTAAATGGCAAGACATCCGTGGCACATCGCGCTTCAACATTGCTGCGTCTATGTACTGTTCGGATGAGCGGCCTTGTCCCAATATCACATTTGAAAATGTGAACATTACCAGCGTTAATGCCTCGCTTGGTCTGCCTTACTACGGCACCGATATTCAGCACGAAATCTTCCAGTGCACTAATGTTCTTGGCCAGAAGAACTCCGGAATTCCCTGCAACCAGGCCGCTCCGAGCAACTTCAGTCAGTGGATCTTTAGTAATGTCGACAGCAGTGGCCTGGCGAAGACTTTGACTTGAACTTTGTGTTAAATCAGGTCTTGCGCATTGCATATATCAGTTGATATATTTACTCATTGTGGGGATTGTTGAGATTATTTTTCTTTGGGTCCTGAGGTGTGATCTAGAAATTTACATGTATTGTAATTAGCCTGCCAGATGCCGTGGGTACTAGGATGAAGGCTCAAAATAGAGAACAATAGACTAAACAAACAATCAAGGCCTGCTACATTTGTCTTCTCCTGATAAAATCCCCTGTCAGATTTTGTTGCATGAACAAAGGAACGGTCAGTATCAATGTTAAGATATTCTAGGTTCATTGTATTTCCTGTAGAACAGGGAATACTTTACTTTGGCAGCCTAATCGAGAAATCCTGTGACTAGGGCTGACCACCCGGGGTCTATCTGGGACTCGGGTCTGGGGTGTGGTTGGATTATGCTTTTCTCCCGACGTGCTGTTGTGTAGTCCGATTTATCTGTCCCACCAAATTTCAATTGCGTCCAATCCCTATTCGCTGGGTTAGCTATCCACATCAGATAAGATACAGCCAGGGTGCCATTGTGCAACTTGGATACTATTGGTGTAATATGGCGAGCTTTGCTGGGTATATCATTGGGGGCTATCCATATCCATTATCTACTCATGAAAATCTCCATAGGAGACGGTATGATATGGATATGCTATGTCAAAAGTTGATCAGTTATTGAAGTAGCTTGGAACTACCAAGTAGCTCACAACAATTTACGCGGTGACCATGCTTTACAAGGCTTGAACATATCAACTGAAACCGATCAAGATAGTCTGAAGCTCGAACAAAGTATGATCATAAGCAATCTCAGGTAAACCATCTGATCAACTACTTAAGATCCCTTCCAGGGCACAAATTCAATATCACCCCCATCTACAAACTAGCCCGCTGGCGCTCCACAACAGCCTCTTCAGGCAACTCAGTCACGCCAAACCGCTCCTCCGAAACACGCAACTGCTCAGGGAACCACGAAATACCAGCACCGCCCCCAACCAACACACCATCCCGTTCAAGCAACATAGTACCCAGCGCCTTCCCACAAAGCCAAGCCTGAACCATCCCCTCGCCACCAAAAGCAGCACAAACCCACTCGGAGCCATCATCACCATGGTCTGCACGACGTGTAACAGCACCAGGCAACCGTCCCACCCAAGGGAAAGAATCAGAGCTGAAGGCCATATTACCCGTCCACATAGCCTGAATGGGATCACCCTGCACACGACCCCAATCTTTCCGTCCGAAGACGGCACTCAGTACACCGGAGAGATGGATATCAATATCAAGACTTAGCTCGGAATCAGTTGAGATACCCAGATCGGACAGTCCGCCATGCTCGCTCTTTGCGAACCCTCCACCAAGCATCATCTGTCCCTCTCGTAATTGGGTCAGATAGTCGAAGCCACGGTCATAGTTGAATAGCCAGGAGTGCTCGCTAGCTTGGCAGGGGAATTGATCGCCGGGAGTTTGGGCGGACATTTGGCCTCGGACTGGGAATATGCGTCCGCGGAGTCCGGGGACTAGGTGTGCGACGTGTGCGTTTGTACAGTGGATGACGTGCCGGGCGAGGATTGTGCCTCGGCTGGTTTCAACTTTGTAGCGTGGCGCGGAACTGGATGTGTCTTCTTGGATGGCAGTTACAGGGGTGTTTTCTTCCATGCGGAAGTCGTTTGGATAGTCGGCTTTGAGGCGTGAAAAGATGCCTGTCACAAACTTGTAGGGC
>ERZ1673737.4188-NODE-4188-length-10370-cov-11.235288_pt1 | contig 10370 bp, 8 predicted proteins | sample MGYA00580211_ERZ1673737 | MGnify/ENA primary metagenome ERZ1673737 (study PRJEB41218, sample SAMN15661789) | gut metagenome | host: Homo sapiens | place: Canada: London | collected 2015-08-20/2019-03-30 | study: EMG produced TPA metagenomics assembly of... | reverse complement strand
CAACTGTAGAGGCCATAAAAATTGATGAAAAAAAATATTGAGTATCAAACTTGGGGTAACATGTAACATGTAACATGTAACAATGGTGGCGTGTGCCCCCAAACACACACACGCTTGTCCTGCAAAGACAAGGAAAACAACTAAAGCAACGAGTACAACGTATGACAACGAGCGATTGTAGTGTACTTTGCGTACACTCCTCTTGTTGATGCAATCAGAATATGAAACAAGGCGGTCATCGGTCAGTATTCCGAACGACCGCCTCATTTTAAATTCACTTGTTCGTTCAAATCGCTTTCAATGAAAACGCATATTTGAAATCGATGAATGAGTGAGTTCCTTGATTGTCTATCCATGCCGGTTCCTCATGGCTCTTGTTTGATATGGATACAGAATTGTCATTCTTGAACGTATCATAAACCGTTTCAAGTATTGACAACTGTTCGTTGGAGAAACTTGAAATGTCGCATGGCATATCCGACACAAGTTTGTTGCCCACATTCCCGTTTTTACCCTCCACTTCAATCAGGTTGATGTCATCTATCAGACTATACACCCTGTCCCATCTGTTGGGCACCGGACCGTATTGGATGGCTTTGAATGACAAACCCGTCATGGCTTGTCCGTTTTCCCGATAAGACAGAAAATCCGTATAAAACAAGATTTTGTTCATTTGGGTGACAAACACGCCGTTGAATTTTTCAATGAAGAACAAAAGGACGTTCTTCAACTTGCTTATGGATAACATGGCATAGCCATTATATCGGCTGCGTATATTGTCGCCGAAAACGAGCTTGTGTATCAAACCGTCCATGGAAGACCGGTCTTCGCACTCTTCCAAACGTGTTTTTATCTTCATGTATTCATCGTCAGACAATACGTTTTTGGCCGCATCCACAAATGTCTCAAATGTCTTTGGATACTGGATGGCTTTCAATACTCGTCCGTTGGCCACATTGGGAATTTCTCCATTCTCGTACAAACGGTACTGGTTATCGCCAAAACCCAAAATCCTTGACATCTTCAATGCCGACAACATATAGCGGCTGCGTATTTCCTTTATCTCGTCGGGATAAGGAATGCCATGGGCAGTACGATAACTATTGTATATCTGCGAAGTATTGAACGTATCCACCTGCGTGGTCGTGAATGTTTCCTGCGTATCGACACATTGATAACACAGGTGGGTGTACTCGTATTCCTCTTTTCTGAAAACAGCCTTTCGAGTCTCTGTGACAAGGACTGCTTCGCCTCCTGTAAATGGACTTTTCATGACTTACTTGAATTTATATGTGATACGATATTCTGCTATGTGGAAAGAGATGCAAATGGCACTTGAATTACTGATGCCCATTGAAATCTTTATATATATGTCACGTCCGCTAACCTCTTTTCCGAATACCCACATTTCTCCTTTTTTGTTTAAGGTGTCCTCTATCGGTCCTTCCACGTAATCTTCGGAGTCAAGGTTCATGATGACATCTTCCCGGTATTTAGGCGTTATCTCCAGTTCCAAAAGAGTCTGCATATTCTTGCCCCTGTCGTCACGAAAGACAATGCCGAATACCTTTACCTTTTGAATGAACTTGGAGAGAAACAACTCTACTTCTTCCTTTGTAGCCATAATCTCCTGTTGTTTTGCGTGCAAAGTTAATGCTTTTGTCTGAATATGGCAAGAAAAAGCCAATAAATTCAACTTTATCGTTGAATAAGGCAAGCCAAAATGCTTCGATAAAGAGAATATCGGCCATACAAAGCTATGTTATAAAGTCCTATTTATTAGACAATTCTACAATAGCGGCTTTTATAGTGACGAAGTCAGGAGGCAACAACATGACACAAATCTTTGGGTAAGTCATGAGCAGAACTGAGCTTGCTCAAGTTCTGCTCATGGCGAGTTAATGCTTACACCACTTCGTGCGTCGCTCGAGATCTCGGACGAACCATCACTTGATTATCGCTTCACGAGGTGGCCGATCACCTGCTGGCGGTTGCGCCCCGCGCCCCGGTAGCCGACGTGTATCCACTGGGCCTGACCCTTGGAGGCAGTCTCCCAGATGAGCTGGTCAAACGGGAGGTTGTCCATCATCCAGGCAAACCACTGGCGGCCCGTCTTGACGTCGGGGACAAAGATGTCGGCGGCGCAGCCGCGCGTGTGGTCCGAGGTTTTCACGCCCCCGACGGCGGCGTTGAGCTTCGCCGAGCGGTAGCCGCTGTTGATGTGGACGGCGTGGCCGAGGTGGGCCCGCAGCGGCTCCAGGACGTGGAGGCAGAGCTGCTGGAGGTTGCAGATGGCCGGGAGCGGCGGCGTGTTGTCTATGCGCCGTGTGACGGCAACGAGGGAGGTGGTAAACTCCGCGAGGCGGAAGTGTTCTGACAGTATAAGTGACATGATTTTGTTCTCCTTTTTTGATGTTTTGTTTTTGATGATCGTTTTGATGATTTGATGATCGTTTTGATGATTGTTTTGATGATTGTTTTGATGATTTGATGATCGTTCTAATGATTTGGCAGAGCCCGAGGCAGCAGAAGTGCGAAGTGGGAAACGCCTTAACGTAACATGTAACATGTAACAATGTAACAATGTAACAATGTAACAATGTAACGATGGGGTGGCGATGCTGGCAATTGCTGGCGATGCTGGCGATGGGTGTCTACACGTCTCCATAGTGAGATTTCTTGTAAACCCCTCTTTCGATCCTCTCGACCATTCCCTGCTGCTCCCATCGGCTGAGCATGGTGCGCACGCTGCCATTCGAGATATCGCCGCCCCTGATGCCGACGGAGACCCCATAGGCCTCCTCGGTGGTAAATCTGTCGGCCAGTTCCTCATAGATGGAGTCGTTCTTGCTCTTGCGGGAGCGTGCCTTCCCCGACGAGACATAGGAGCCCGATCGAAATGCCGTCTCGATGCGCTCGCGAAAGAAGAGCATGGCGTTGTCGATCATGTAGTCGGCCAGCACGTCGAAGGCGGCGAGCATCTGCGGCGTCTGCTGGCGCTGCAGCATGGTCTTCCACAGCTCGGGCTCGGCCTTCAGCCGCGTCTCCGCTCCCTGCTCTCCGTAGCTTTGGATCATCTGCTCCGCCACACGGCAGAGCATCAGGCAGGTCATCATGCGCATGGCCGTGGGGCAGGTGCGGAAGCGCTGGCGCGCCTTGGTCTTGTCGTAGCTTTTGAGCGTCTCTATGCGGATGCGCTCCAGCCAGTCGCGGCCCTTCTTCTCCAGTTTGGGCAGATCAACGTCGCCATTCATCAGGGGCAACAGATGGGCCACCTGCTGGATCTTCATTTGTTGGCTCTCGGTGAGCAAGAAGAGACTCTCCGAGAGCGGCGAGAAGGTGTTGTCGGGCGTGCGTGCCAGGGCCACACGGCTCTGAAATCCGTCCGTGTAGTTGGTGATGACGCGGTAGAGCGCGTCGGGCGTGCCACACATCACGACGTTCCACAGCAGTTTGTCGATATGCACGTTGACGGCCTCTGCCGACTTCGCCTCGCGGTCGTAGGGCGTGCCGTCGTAGGCCTGGCGCAGCATGACAGAGAAGTCGCTCATCGCCGTGCGCCATTTCTGCGCCACGGTGTCGGCCTCGGGCGTGAAGGAGAAGGCGTGCTTGCCCTGGGTGTTGGCCAGACGGTCGGCCAGGTTGGCCACGGTGGTGTTGAGCGTCAGGCAGCGCACGGGATACTTCGGGTCCTCGGGCTGCTCCTTCTTGTTCTTGGCCGCCCGCTTTCGTGTGCGCCATTCCTCCTCGGCCTGCAGATAGCCCTTGTCCACCATTTTCACCTCCGCGAGCCAGGCCGCCACGATGGGGTCGATGCTGCCCTTGCCCGAGGCGAAGTCGCCGGCGATGTAGCTGATGAGGTTGAGCTGCGAGGGCTTGCCGTGGATCAATACGCGCACGCCCGTGGCGAGCATGCCGATGGCCGGCGTGATGGCGAAGATGGCGGGCATGGCGAGATGCGGTCCCACGGCGCTGATGCTCTCCCTCACGCCCTGCGGCATCTTGGGCAGCGCGTCGTAGTATTGGAGGTCGTCCTGCGTGGTGGTCTCCTCGTCGTCCTCCTCCCTGGGCTCGGCCCTCATGTCCTGGCGCACGGCCGTCAGCACGTCCTTCAGCCGCCGTGGCATCTGCGTCATCTTCTCGCCCAGGGCCGACCGGATGCAGGCCATTTTCTCGGCCTCGGGAAATCCGTCGTAGCAGGGGATGATGCGGTCCAGCAGCTGCGGGTCGGAGTCGCAGATGTGGCGCAGGTTGACGGCCAGCTCGAAGGTGAGCGTGTTGCGGTTGGAGCGTATGGGGTGGTCGCCCTCGTTGTAGAAGGCCCACCACTTCTCGATGATGCGGTCGTAGGGAATGCCCTTGTAGCACAAAGGCTTCTCCTCTGAGGCCGTCTTCTCGCCCTTCTCGTCTTTCTGCTCCTTGGCGTCCTCGCCCGCCTCCAGCGGATGGTTTGCTGGGCGGGAGGCTGCTGTGGTCTCTGGGGCCGTGGCAGCAGCTGGCTGGGCCTGGTCTGCCTCCGTCTCGGAAGTAGCCTCCGAGGCCGTGGAAGAAGCCTCTTTGTTCGCGAAAGTAGCCTCCGAACCCGTGAACGTAGCCTCTTTGTTCGTGAAAGTAGTCTCTGAGCCCGTGAACGATTCACACTCCGCGTTGTCGAAAAGGTCCTTGTGGAGATAGAGCAGGTCCTCGGACGTGGTGGCGAAAAACACGCGGGTGATGTCCTTCGCCCCAGCGTCATACTCCACGCCGAGCAGGTCGGAGGCCCAGCGCAGATTGGCCTCCTGGTCCATCTCGGGATGGCGGCGGAAGACGAGATGCAAGCCGCCTCCGCGCGCGCTGCGCTCCAGCATGAGCAGGCCCAGCTCGTCCTTTTTGTCGATGGCCGTGGCGGCCACCAGCTCCACCTCGTCGGCGCTCAGATGGTCGATGTCCATGCCCACCGACTTGCTCAGTCGCTTCGCCCCCTTGAGGCCACCGTCCTCCGTGGGCAGGCAGGAGTAGTTGAACTGCACCAGCTTGCGTTTCGCTGCCGATACGTCCGTCTCGGGCTTCGGATGGCGAATCGCCTCCATCAGGCGCGCCTGCGTCTGGCTGTCTCTGTATCGGCGGTAGGCCTCCTCGGTCGCCACGGCCTCCATCATCTTGTGGCCCTGCTGATAATATATCAAGTGTACACTCATGATAGTTTCCTCCTTTCTTTTACTTCGTCAGTTGGTCATTGAGCAGGGCGTCGATGGCGTCCTGCGCCTCGTCCATGATGGCCTGGGCGATGATCACGTTCTCCGTGCGGAAAAACTTCAACGTCAGTTGCACGGCGTTGTCCTGCGTCCTGCTGATGCGTCCGTGGGCGAGCTTGCGGATCAGCACGCTGCGGCTCTTCACCTTGGGCCGCACGACGAAGTCGAACGTTCCGTCGCTCATCTGCTGGCCTACGCCCGTCTTGCGAAAACTCTCCACGGCCTGTGGCACGGGTGCGTCGGGCGAAAAAAGAAAATACTTGCGGTCGTCGTAGTAAGCCTGTCCGCCGATCTGTACATGCTGGCAATGGTCGCCATGGTTCTGATTGCTGTTGATGTTCTTATTATTCTTATTCATAACTGTTTGTTTTTTGTTTCATCCTGGGGACGGAGGGACACCGAAGGTGGATCGACAACGTTGTATCGTATTGTTTCGATGCAGCCTGCTGAGTAGGGAAAACAACTAAAACAACTTTTACAACGATGAACAACGCTTCGCCTTGAGCAATGCTTGCTGCAAGGTAAACAACTAAAACAACAGCTTCGCCAGGACATGTTGCAACCTGCTTTTCCTGCAAAGGTAACTTGGTTGTAAAATCTTGTATAGGTTGTATTTGTTGTTTTCTTTTTATTCCCCTAAGTCCTCTATTTTTCGGATGATTCTTTTTTGTGCGAGAAGAGACGTGGATTGTTGCGCGCTTTACCATGGAATATCCTCCTCGTACTCAACTCAGATTTTTACTTTTCCTGTTCACTAAATTGGCCCTTGGGCCAATCCTATTAATGACCGATTAATGTCTCGATTGACGATGATTAATGTTTCGATTAACGATGATTAATGTTAAAAATAAATCACCGATTCAAGCGATGAATGTCCGCCACGAGGATGTCCTGATAGTGGCGGCCCTCATACTCGTTGACCGTGAAGCGGAGGCTGACGGCCACCAGTTCGTCCCGGGAGAAGCGGCAGGTGGCCGCGTTGCCCAGCATCGTGCAGGCATACTGGTCGGCGTACTTCCCGCCGAGCTCCTGCAGCAGGATGTTGCACTTCTTCACCTGTCCCGTCTAGCTCTTCTGACTCTGTACAGCGAAGGCCTCGCCCTGCTGCACCACACGCATAATCTTTCCTTCCATCGTGCGCTTACTTTTCCTTTTTACTACAATTCATGCTGAGGCTAAACAAAAACCTCCAAACCGTGAAACTGAAATACATACTCATAACGCTCGTTTTACGTCGCGCCTTTTCGCGACCCTTTTGTTGTTGAACTGTTACTTTGCCAGCTGGCGGGCGCAAGAGGCGAGACGGCGCAATGAGGGCTATAAAAGACCAGCACCGTCAGCGGGCCTCGTTGGTCTCAACTGACGGTGCAAAGGTATGGGAATCTTTCTTGCCCGACGAAATTTTAAGGGTCGGGTGAAAGTTGGTGAAAGAAAAAGTGAAAGAAGTCCACTTTTTCACCCCTTTTTGGGTCCCTCGGTGAAAGTTTGGTGAAAGTTGGTGAAAGTTTGGTGAAAGTTTTCAGCGAGCCTTCCCCCCTACTTCAGCAACTTCTTGTGGAAGCGACGAGCTATCTCCCGATAAGCTTGGAAGCGTCCACAGGCGGCTGGAGAGTCGTTCTCGTCCCAAAGGCGGACGGGCTTTCTGAAACTCATCACGTTGAGCCTCCCAAGGTCCTTGAGGTTGAGATCGGGAGCCTCCTCGCCCATGATCTCGGACAGAAGGTCCGTAAACTCGTTGAGTGTACCGACGACCCGCAGGTCGCGCAGCACGGCGAAGACGGCAAACCAATGGCGCTTACACTGGATATACCCCAGCGTCTCCTTCAGCGCACGGGCGATGGTCTGCTGCGAGAGCTGCGCCCCCTCGTCCTCCTTGGCCTTTCTCACATACCTGATACAGTCGGCAGGGTCGCCCAGCGGGTGCTCGTGGATGATCGTCTGCACCACGCCAAAGATGCGACACTCGTGCGTCTCGTCGATGCGCATGGCCTGGTATTTGTCGTTGCCCGGCGTGAGCCACTTCGACCCGTCCTCGTCCTCGAAGTAGGTCTTGACGGTAGGGCCGCCGTCGTAGTGGGCCACGACGATCTCGCCCGAGCGCGCCACGTCCTGCGTCCTCACCAGCAGGCGGTCGCCCTCGTGGAGGTCGTAGTCGCGCATGCTGTCGCCCTGGACGACGACCAGCCAGCATTTGCCCGATACGTACTCCATCGGAATCGATCCCGTCTCGTGGGGGTTGTCGCCGTACTCGTCGGGAACGCCCGCCCGCACGCAGCCGCACAGGGGCACCTCGACCATCTCCTTCACTTCCTCTGCTGTCCAGCCCTGCTGGCGCATGAGGTCCACAAATTCGTCTTTTTTCATGATGTTTTTTTTATTTGTTTTGCTTTTCATGACCTGGTATTCTATCGAATCCAAGTTAGAGTTGTTTCTGAGCGCAAAGGTACGGAGCTTTTTCGATATGACCAAAAGTTGTGCGTTATATTTTTTGTGTCTTTGCATAAGACAATACCCCACCAAAAAAAAGACGAGGGCAACCTCGGAAGGCATACCCTCGTCTATAGATATTGAATGTTTAGGATTGAACGACAATCCCTATTTTACACAAGACTCCTTTCTTACTTGCTCCAGTCTTCCTCTTCCTCTTCCTCATAGTCCTCATAGCGGCGAACGGTGCAAGGGCCGGGCGTGTTGTCAGTTCCACCGATACCTATCGCGCTGCCACCACTCATCAGCGGCTGCTCCGATTCGATGACATACGATAGGGGCTTTACATAATTTTCTCTTTTCTCTTTCATATTGTTTTGTTATTTTACGATTATCTTACGTCCATTCTTGATATACACGCCCTTGGGTAGACCCTCGGTAGTGTTGCCTACCACTACACCCTGCAGGTTGTAGATCTTGCCCGATGCGCTGGCTGCCTCATCTACAAGATCCGTGATGCCAGTAGGCTCGTCCTCACCGATCACGCAGATCTTGACTTTGCTGGCGCCACCGTTGGCAGGCTCGATATAACTCATGTCACCTCTGTCCTGGATGGTCATATAGTATCTGAGCGGCTGGATATAAGCTTCGGGGTGAATATTATAGACAAAGCTGTTCTGCTTAGAGTTGAGATAATATCCATGCTTGGCTGCAATGTAGGTATTCTCCATCACGGGATGGAAGGTATAGAGCTCTGTGGTAGAACTGCAGTCAGTTGGAGTCACATTGCTCTTATAGACAACCTCACCTACGTTGAGCTTCTGCACGCCCGTAGCCTTGGCCTTGATCAGACAGGGGAAGAAAGCCGCTATCTTGTCGCCAGCCTTCGCCATCTTGTATGAGATGGCAGGACTGCCGTTGCCATTTCCCAACGCGGTGGAGTAGATCGTTGCAAACTCGAAATCATTCAGCATTTCTTGGGTCAACGTAAAGTCGAAAGGCACGAAGAATGAGTTCCAGCCAGTGTTGGTATAGTTCTTGGTCAGCGTAGTGTTCACGCCCTTCACACCAGCCTCGGGCACCCATATCTTGTTGACCTCATCCATATCTATAGCTATGCTTTGGCCAGCCTCTGCTATTTCCTTGGACTTGTAATCATAGACCACCAGTACGACATTGCCAAAATAGGCGACAGTGTAAGTGCCGTCAGCGTTGGGCGTAGTGGTATATCCTGAAGAACAGTACTTTGACACATCGCTGCTATACTTGCCGCCCTCGATGTTGAGAGTCACCGTCTTGCCTTCCGTAGGCTGGGCATCAATCAGCACAGCATCACCCGCGGCGGTAATGGTACCACCCGTGATGGTAGCTGTCACGTCGCCATAGGGCGCGCAGAAGTTGAGAGCGGCCTTGTCCGGAACGCCTGTACCTTCTCCCCACTTACCTGTGTTGCCCTTACCCTTGCTGGTCATGATTCCACCTTTGACCACAAGATTACCTCTCTTCATGTCAATAGCACCACCCGCACCATATACTACAGCGCGGTTATCGATAGTGAGCGTGCCAGACTGCGGATGACTGATGGCATAGCTGCTTGTAGAGACCAGCGTGCCACCATTGATAGTGATGGTGGGGCTTTGGTACTCATCGTTGCTGCCGTTTATTGCATACCCTCCACTCTCTATCGTACCACCATTGATAATAACCTTACTGTCATAATATGCACCGATAACAAACTGATGATTGCCGGCAGGAACGGAGTTGATATGGCCGCTCTCCATCACAAACTCGCCCCCATTAATTACTTCTACCAATGGCTTGTCATAGATACCTTCCTGATACGGAGTCTCTGCATAGATCCTACCCGTGCTGTTCTCCTTGGAGTCCATGAGAGTAAGTTTGCCCGATGATACACAAATGTTTTTATGATCGGCATTTGCACCCTTGATAGAATAACCGTTCATATCAAGGACTATATTCTGCAACTTGCCTACCTCGAGCTCGTCGTCCGTAGTCAGGTCTACATCATTGATCAACGTCACGGTCTGTCCTGCTGTTGCATCATATACAGCGGCTTTCAGCGTGGCATACTCCGTGGTTCCAATCTTCGCCACATTCTTCGCCACATTCTGCGCCACACTCAGCGTCGCGCAACTTACCGTCATCAGCAGCATGGCGAGAAATTTGTGTAATGTTAAGTTTCTCATTTGTTTAATTGTTTATGTGTTGGAATGTCTCCTCTGCATCCCGATTAGAGATTGATTTAGACAGTTAATATCAGCAAGCGAGGTCACTTAAGACCGAAGGAGACGATGAATACCCATCCCCCCATTGAACTTTATTTTTACACCTCTCTCTTCCCTTAGGCCGCGGGAGTAAGGTATGAAGTCGCTGGGGCTGAGCACCATACCGACTTAGCAATCTACGCTTGTCATGAGCGCGATAGAGCGTTCTAATGAGCGCAAAATTAATAAAAAATTCATCGATACGTTTCCTCCCCCCCCCCCCCCCCCCCGTTCACATTGTTTAACGCTACAACCGCATTTTTATCCTTTGTTAGCGCGGCAATCATCCCCAATAGGCGTAGCAAAGGGGGAGACGCGACCAGCATCATCGCCCCTCACGTACACGGCTATCTCTATGCGTATCGAAATACTTTAACCCAAGTTTGATACTCAATATTTTTTTTCATCAATTTTTATGGCCTCT
>ERZ1673737.4187-NODE-4187-length-10377-cov-4.244623_pt1 | contig 10377 bp, 10 predicted proteins | sample MGYA00580211_ERZ1673737 | MGnify/ENA primary metagenome ERZ1673737 (study PRJEB41218, sample SAMN15661789) | gut metagenome | host: Homo sapiens | place: Canada: London | collected 2015-08-20/2019-03-30 | study: EMG produced TPA metagenomics assembly of... | reverse complement strand
GAATCGGATGTCAAATATATCTCAGCGAGAGTCGGCATTGATGTGCCAATTGCATCTTACAGGCAATATTCGTTCATTTTGCGCTAGTATAGTCTAACCTAGATCTGTTTGACATTCACTGAATGACTTAGTCGAATAGCTTGAGCTTATGACTCCTGTTTGGGCATAAACATATGGATTTCATTGTATATGTACCAGACTATGTCATGCGTTAGACGATTGCTTCATCCCTTGATTGGAGACACATGACTCAAAGGGCAGTGTTCCTTCTGCCGGCGTTGATAGATTCTCGTTAATTTTGTACTCCGAGATTCTGATCACATGCGGGATTTGAGCTTTCCTGTCGTATCGAGGAGCGGGTAATCATGGCGTTTTGTTGTGCTACGAACACGCTCGCCATCTTCGGGTGTGATGTATCGAGCTTCCACTGCTGGGTTGTACCCCAAACCTGAAACTTTGCTAATTATCTCATCTGAAATAGCCTCGGTTGCCTTTCCGTCGGCCCGTTTATAGATTGTTACAACCACAGCTCCTCCCAGTCCAAGATTATGCTGCAACGCGACATCTGTGCCAGAGACTAGACGGTTGTTTGCCCACCCACGGAGCTGCCAGGTAAGCTCTGCACACTGAGCAAGACCCGTGGCCCCTAGTGGATGGCCTTTGGATATCAAGCCCCCAGATGGATTGATCACTGGACCACGGCCGCCGTAGGTGATATCTCCGCACCGAACCATCTCATGGGCTTTTCCTGGTTCCGAAAATCCGAGCGCATCAAGCAAAAGAAGTTCATTGGTGGAGAAGCAGTCATGAAGCTCGCATACCTTGACATCTTTCGCTTCCACTCCAGCTTCCTGCATCGCCAGCTGTGCGGCTTGCCGCGACATGTTGAACCCAACAAGATCAATTGCGCTTCGGGAATATACTTCGGGTCCATCCGTCATCAACTGTTGACCAGCCATCAGTATTGCCTGTGATCTGAGGTGGGGTCGCGCATCCAAAAATCGTTGAGATACAATGACTGCTGCTGCTGCTCCGTCGCTTGTTGGAGAGCATTGGAGCTTAGTCAAAGGGCCATAAATCTGGGTCTTTGGGTCCAAGATCTGGTCAAGCGAGTATGCAGTCCGAAACTGGGCATACGGATTCCGTTGGGAATGCTCATGCGAAATTCGAGCGATTTCAGCAAAGTCCTCCGCTTTGGCGCCATATCTATACCCGTCGTGAGTACCACATCTGTGATTTGACTCTTCTGGTGTCATACTTGTCCATATATTCCTGTCCCGCATTGCCAAAGTATTGTGCATTCCTAGGACTCGAATGCTTCCCGTAAGTATCCTCCATCATTGTTGTGGATGGCCCCAATGGACTCGGTCGGTCATCCCATACACTCTTGATTGAACCCGGCCGCATCTGTTCGAAGCCGACCACGAGCACGCAGTCAACCACTCCCCCTTTCACCAAAGTACGCGCAAGGTGCAAGCCAGTAGAGCCCGTCGCGCACGCATTGTTAGTATTATAAATGGGGATGCCTGTCATTCCGAGCTGGTACATAATCCGCTGGCCTGAAGTCGTGTCCCCGTAGCAGTAACAGGCAATGCCTGTCTGGACATCATCGTATGTAATATGGGCATCGGTCAGTGCCTTGACTGCAGCTTCATAGCCAAGTTCAGGATCTGAAGAGAGAGGATAAAAGAGCCGCAGTCAGTTCCGGTTATACAATGAGCGGCCAAAGAAGTTCTCACATTCACGGGTGCGACGAGGCTTCAGGAACTGGGTCATGCCCACTCCGAGAACATAAGATTGTGATGCCATCGTAATAGCTTACTCTATTGTACTTGTGAAATCAGGAATAGTCATATATATGTTGGCTGATTAGCCGAGCTTCCGAGGTACGTTGGCCTCCCCCTCACCTAGCATAAACCGACAGTTAATAAGTGGTCAGCTGTATAAATGCCAATTTATTCATAACCGACGACCGAATAGCTTGATAACGTGTAAAAGTTATAGCTTTCCCCACACCCCCGCAATCTCCCCTGGCGCTATACTCCGTACATGTACATGAATTCGTCTTCACTCACAGTTACACCATGTCCGATAGTCTTCATTCCCAACCTCCAGCGACCAAGCATTTTCGGCTATCCTTCCCAGCACCCAAGGTCCTTCTTGTGACGATCGATCGGCAGAAGCAACGGAATTCTCTACCCGCCGAGGCGCATTGGGAAGCCCATGGCTTATTCTCGTGGTTCGACGATGAGCCCACTTTACTTGTCGCAATAGTTACAGGCGCGGGCGACAAAGCATTTTGTGCTGGACAAGACTTGGCCGAGCAAAGTACTTCTCGCCGCGGCCCCCAAACTGCAGCCCAACTGGCAGTAATGAACCATCCTCCGACCGGTTTCATGGGCCTTAGCCAGCGGAGGGGGAAGAAGCCTGTGATTGCCGCAGTAAATGGGTTTGCACTAGGAGGAGGGTTTGAGATATGTCTCAATTGGTACGTTCCAACTACGTGTTCTTTGGGCCTGGGACTTACATATTCAGTGACATGGTGGTCGCATCACCTCAGGCTCAGTTTGGGCTGCCTGAGGTCTCAGTTGGATTATACGCGGCAGCCGGAGGGCTGCCTCGGTTGATGCGCATTGTTGGCCTCCAGCTTGCCTCCGAAATTGCTATGACCGGTCGCAAGTTGACCGCTCAAGAAGCCCTGGAATATCAACTGGTCAATCGGGTCACCCAGCCATCACAGTCCGTCGTTGACGAGTCCCTCAAACTTGCGGCCCAAATCGCGAGTTTTTCGCCGGATGGAATCATTGTTACGCGTCAAGGCTTGCGTGAGGCGTGGGAAAATCCGAGCGTTGAGCATGCCACTTCTCGAACTAGACATGAATATGTGAATCGATTAGTTGCAGGGGATAATTTCAAGATTGGCGTTGAGGCTTTCGCTAAGAAGACAAAGCCCAAATGGGTCCCTTCGCATCTTTGACGGCTAGTAGATTTGGAGACGCAACTTTGTGTACTAGTTTGCTATCGTCAATCAAATAAACTAGACCAGAGATGCAAAGTAATAAGCGTGGTCCAATACCAGTTTAGTTGAGCATAATGCCGCCTTTGTGTAAAAATGTGACATTGCACTGATTGACCTCCACATATGAATACAGTTGCTCGGGCCGAGGTCTCACTTCGCACGTTTTACCCCATAATAACAGGCTGGATCCTCTCTAAATACCCCATCTCTGCATCTTTATATGGTGATTAAACTGCAATATGCCTCCCATTATTGTCGGTGTGGCCGATATCCGAAATCGTTCAGTTACAGTCGAAGATGCTAAAGAGCCCGCTACTTTGATGCTAGAGGCCATCCAAAGGGCCGTCAACGATGCAAGCAGCTCTGCCGAAACTGCGCAGATCCTTCAAAATAACATTGACAGTATCAATGTGGTTCGTACATGGACTTGGCCTTATCGTGACTTGCCAGGCCTGTTGTCACAACACCTGGGTATTGTACCGCAACACCAGTCATACAGTGATCATGGAGGCAACCAGCCAGCGAAGCTACTTGACGAAGCAGCCATGCGGATTGCGAAGGGAGAAACAAAGGTTGCGGTCCTTACGGGCGGCGAAGCGTTGGCCTCTTGTGCGTGCAGACACCTCTTCAACTTGAAATTTCACTTATCAAACGATAGTGGCCGAATGTGTTAAGAATGGCAAGATGCCGCCTCCAGGCTGGTCAGTCCCGGCAGAAAATGTGACTGATGTATTCTCTCCTACCACAAGAGAGCTCAGAAAAGGTCTGTTCCTATATCTCCTACGTGATCTTTCGGTGAGTTAACGGTTTCCAGATATTGGAGGACTTCACGCCGTGGGGTCACCAATCCACGTCTATCCGCTCTACGAAAATGGGTTCCGAGCTCATCGCAAACAGACAATTCAAGCCAATCACCGGGAGTCAGCAGCTTTGTATGCCTACTTCAGTCAAATCGCATCGCAAAATCGGTATGCCTGGAATTATGCCATGGAAGCCCAGACCACCGATTCTATTGGAACTCTGTCCAAAAAGAACCGCATGATTTGCTTCCCATGTAGGGCTGTCCATATTGTTTCTTGTATGCCAATGAGACTAACCACATTGGTGACAGATCCGCTCTTGATGAATGCTTTTAATACTGTCAACTTGGCATCAGCTTGCATTTTGACCTCAACTGAATATGCCACCCAGCTTGGGATCTCCAAAGACAGGTGGATATATCCTCTTGGTGGCGCTGGGTTTAACGAACGTGATAATTGTGAGTCTGCACCTTTCACCTGATAGGAAAGATGCCTGACGCCGTGAGACTTTAGTTTGGGACCGTCCAAACTTCTTCGAGAGTTCCGCAATCTCGAAATCGCTCGATCATTGTCTTGAATTGAGCCACCTAACCCCTGACGATATAGATCTTTACGATCTTTATTCGTATGTAATTCAATTCCAATATCTCCCAGTTAGGGATCATCTAACAAATCCTAGATGCTTTCCTATTGTGCCTAAACTCGCATGCCATCACCTAGGACTTTCTATCACAGAGCCTCAAAAGCCGCTTACTTTATTAGGGGGCCTGACATCTTTTGGAGGCGCTGGGAATAACTACTCTATGCATGTATGCACTTTTCTGATTTCTTTGCCTTTTGGAATAGTCATCACTAATCCATAGTACAAGGCGATTACCGAAATGACCCGTCAGTTACGTGGCAGCCGCAGCCGCAACGGGCTTATTCTTGCAAACGGTGGTGTTTTATCGTATCAGCACGCAGTCTGTCTTTCTTCCCAGGCTCCCAAGGAAGGAAGACCTTATCCAGATAACATATCTTCGAGTGTGGTGGATTCAGATCTTGTGCCCTCAGTCGACTTTGAGGCAGAAGGGGAAGCAATAATCGAGGTCAGTGGGCCCAATATTATCACGGTTCAAGAATGCCCGCCTGTGCAATAGCCTGACTTTAACCAGACGTACACAATTGAATTCAACCGGGATGGTAGCCCATTGAGGGCTTACATCGTAGGTCGAATTGCTGGCACTAACCACCGATTTTTGGCGAATGAGAGCGACCAGGCTACTCTGTTACGTTTGTCTTCAATGTATGAAGAGCCAATTGGGAAGACTGGCTTTGTTATCCCGGATCCTGAGGGGGAAAGGGGCCAGAGGAGAAATTTGTTCTCGTTGGACAGCAGCTCCAAACTTTAGGATGTTTAGGACATTATGCCGTGCAACGGGAGTTTAGTTCTACTTTTTAAGCAAGTATTGTGTTACTTGGACGATCCATCAGTAATAGGATGACAAAGTTTTTCTAGATAATTGCAACGTTCTCTTGTATTTTGCTGATCGCTAAATATGGCAGCTGAAGGATTCTTGGAATTTGCGGGCGATGGCATCCCCACACGCATCTCGATACCTAGGAATTCCACCGTAGTAATAAAGCAGCTCCACTGGTTTTCCAGGAATATTGGCACCAGTATACCACGACTTCGCTTTAGAAAACAAGGTCATCTTAGAGATTGTTTCCATTTGGGCTTGCCAGTCCTGCACTGCGGCCGAGTGAGGTTCCACTGCTTGAATACCGTCCGATTGCATCTTCTTTATCATGTCCCTGATGAAGTTTGCTTGGAATTCTATGAAAACAGGCCCATTTGTGAAAGGAGTCGGTGCCTGAACGGAATATGGCAAAAACATATTAGGAAACCTGGGGACCATAAGTCCCAGGAAAGTTGAGACGCCCTTGCGCCAGCGTTTGCCGAGGTCTACTCCGTCGATGTCGCAAATTCCCATGCTACCCAGGCTACCGGTGCTCGCATCGAACCCAGTGGCGATTGCAATGACATCAACTTCATGGAGATTTCCATCAGCTGTTACGATGCCGCAAGATGTCACCTCAACAATCGGATGAGCATTGGTATCGATCACATGGACGTTGGGGCTGTTGAATTGTTCAAAGTAATCCTGCTCGAGGGAGGGTCTCTTGGCGCCAAAAGGATGCGGTGGATTGAGAGGAGCTAGTAGATCCCTTTTCATGGGGTCATTGATGCGTTCACGCGTCCTCTTAGCCCAGACGTCGTAAGCCACTCGATTTCCTTCTGGATTCAAGAGCAGATCCATGTACGCTCCAGCCCAAAATCGAAAGCCACCTTCGTCGTAAAGCTGATTCAAGGCCTTGTCACATTCCTCGGGCGAGTAATCAGCGAACAATTTAGAACTTCCTTCGTATGGTAGGCCTCCTGCAGTCTTCCAGCAGCGGGAAAAGAGCTCCGCCGTCTCAGTCCGCATCTTGTCTTGGGCGATCGGGTCGAGCTTTTTTTGATGCATGGGCAGACAAAGATTTGGGGTTCTTTGGAAGACAAATGTTTCCGAGGCCTCCTTAGCCCATTCTTGGACAATCTGCACGCCTGTTGAGCCGGTGCCAATGATCGCGACACGCTTCCCTCGTACATCCACATCCTCGGGCCATTGGCATGAGTGGTGGATTGTACCCCGGAAAGAATCGATACCCTTCCAGGATGGTACATATTGTTGCGAAGCGAAACCGACCGCAGGAATGAAATATTTGGCCAGCACTGTCTGTCCATTGTCTGTTTTGATGGTCCACTTCGAGGCGTCAAATTGTGCTGAAACGACGCGTGAGTTGAATATGCAGTCCTTGCTAACGGATAGCGTACGATCGACGTGCTGGAAATATGCCTGCAGTTCCTGCTGTGCTGGATACACTTCCGACCAATTCCAAGTCTTCCACACCTCCTCGATATTGAAACTGTAGACAGGAGCTGGGCAATCTACTCGAGCGCCCGGATATTTATTCCAATGCCATGTTCCGCCCACTTCGGAGCCAGCGTCGATGATTTTCACATTGAGATTCAATTGATCTCTCAGTCGGTGGAGGAGGTAGATTCCTGAGAATCCAGCACCGACAATCACAGCATCCAATTCCATTTCCACTCGTCAAGTTTCCGGGGGGTTGTAAAGAGGACAGTTGGAGATACATCAGTGACTTGTCCCCGCATTGCCGATCAACGTAAGCCGAGGTCGAGTAGAGGCCGAGATTGCAGGGGACGAGGTATACACGTTGAGTATTAGGAAATATTACCTGAAATGTGAGTTGCCGCCAGACATCTCGGCTCGTTTCGGACTTTTTTTGTATCCTGGAGCTGTCTGACACCTCACCTCGAGTTGAGAGGGTAATACGTTGGACTTGACCCTATCTACTCAAGCAATGGCAACCGTGTTGAGACGTGTAAGCAGGGTTTTAAAGGCGAAGAAGACCCACCTAACATCCACAGATTGGAGCTCGTCCATTCCTGCGAGCATCGCGGTCTCTTCCGTCATTCCAGTCGTGTTTCCACGCGCGCGCGACCGAGTATCTTCAGAATCATGACCCTGACCTATCGGAGTCTCAGCGAACGGTACGAGACGCAATCGCTAGGATCTGCTCGGATTTCCCTGACGAGTACTGGGCGCGTGTGGATGAGTTGCATCAATTCCCGACCGAGCTCTATGAGGCATTGGCACGACAGGGCTGGCTGGGCATTTGCTTGCCACAGCGATATGGAGGCTCTGAGCTCGGCATCTCCGAAGCCGCGGTGATGATGCAAACTATTGCAGAGTCCGGGGGAGGCATGACGGGTGCCTCGTCCATACACATGAATATCTTCGGCCTCGAGCCCGTCGCCAAGTTTGGCACCGGCGAGCAGAAAGAACGCTGGCTTGTTCCACTCATCGCGGGTCGTCAACGGGCGTGTTTCGGCGTCACAGAGCCCAACACTGGCTTGGATACGCTGCAATTACAGGCCACGGCACGTCGATCGGGGGACCATTATCTGCTTTCGGGACAGAAAGTCTGGATATCTACGGCTCAAAAGGCTGACAAGATCCTCATTCTCGTGCGTACAGCCCCACGCGACCGAGAGAAGCCATCCCAGGGACTCTCGCTCTTCTACACAGATCTACAAGTGCCCGAAGTCCAGATTACCGAGATCCCCAAGATGGGTCGGGCTGCTGTTGACACTAATTCGCTGTTCTTTGACAACTGGCGCGTCCCAATGAGGGATCGTGTCGGTCAGGAACATGAAGGGTTTCGAATGATTCTGCATGGGATGAATGCCGAAAGAATCCTCATCGGCGCAGAGGCTCTCGGTCTAGGGTTCGCCGCGTTGCGTAGAGCATCCTTATATGCCAAAGACCGACATGTATTCGGGCGACCTATTGGTCAGAATCAGGGCATTCAGCACCCCCTCGCAGACAGCTGGATGAAACTGGAGGCAGCCCGAATGATGATCTATCAGGCTGCTCAACTATATGACCAGGGATACACCGGCGGTGAGTATGCCAACGCTGGAAAGTATCTCGCTGCAGAGGCGGCGTTTGAGGCTTGCGAACGAGCCATTTTAGCCCATGGAGGGATGGGTTATGCGAAAGAATATCACGTTGAGCGATATCTTCGAGAAGTCTTTATTCCTCGCATCGCCCCAGTGAGTCGAGAAATGATCCTGAACTACATCGGAGAGCGCATGCTTGGTCTACCCAAGTCATACTAAACATGTTGTGTTTATCTAACTCATGATATGTTGAGCAACATGTAGACCTAAATCCTTCAGCAAATTTCCGTCTGTGCATGATCCTCAGTTCCCATGAAACCCCTTATCCGTCCCATTCGGTGTATTTCGGTCTTTCAAACTCGGCATACAAGTCTATATTACCGCGGTATTCCATGGGCGGGGAGAGTAGTCGATCGTCCCTTGTGCGGGGTTATCTATCACTTCAAAAGTCACTATTTCACAATTACCTGCTTGTACTTCCACCCCTCAAATAGCCCGGCTTGTGTACTTGGACTCATTGATGATCAGAATGCCAAAAAAGCACCCAATCAAGGCTGCTATACAGGCCGTGAGATATCATAATGGCCGATCTTCCCCATGGTGTCGACGTCAGCTTCGTTGGAATCACACTGCAGTGCATTCAAGTGGACCGTTGTCAGGAGTCCGGATTTTGGATCTAACGCGTGTTCTTGCTGTACGTCTGGCAATTCAAAAAGAAAGAAAATAAAAGAGAAAAACAACTTACATAGGCCAGGGACCATTCTGTACACAAATACTCGCTGATTATGGTGCCAAAGTTCTCAAGGTGGAGAATCCAAAAGGGGGTGTATGGAATGAAGTACTCTTCAACCACAGTCTTAATAGATATTGACTAGCTATAGGATGATACTCGATTATGGCGCACCGTAGCAGAAAAAGACATCTGGAATGCTACCGACAAAGATATCTCTGCGTACTTTTGTGCGATCAACAGAAACAAGCAGTCCATTACTTTAAATCTGAAGGAGGAAAAAGGGAGAGAGATCCTTTTCCGCCTTGTCGAAAATTCCGATGTGGTGTCAGTACTCATTTTTATACCCAGCAATTATCTGCTAATTATAACAGTGTAGACAATTTTGTCCCAGGAAAAATGGATAGCTTGGGCATCGGATACGAAAGGCTACGTCAAATTAATCCCTCGATCATACACGCAAGCGTCTCTGGTTCGTGCTTAAGACGTTCTTTCAAAGTCGGAAATCCCGAAACTGACTTTCATATAGGGTACGGGCGCAGGGGGCCATATGCCCATCGTGCAGGCTACGATGCTATTGCTGCAGCTGAAGCAGGCATGCTTGACATAACGGGCGAACGCGATGGTCCACCAACACGACCTGGTCTTGGCCTTACTGACATGAGCACTGGTCTATATCTGCACGGTGCAATTATCGCTGCGCTCTATTCTCGCAAAGACACAGGACAAGGACAGAAGATTGATGCGTCTCTATTTGAGAGCCAAGTGTCCTTACTTTCCAATGTCGCAATGTCATGGCTCAATGTGGGCGAACGAGCGGCCCGTTGGGGCACAGAGCATCCAACTATTGTCCCATACCAAGCATTTGAGACGAAAAACGGCTATTTGGTACTTGGTGCTACAAATAACCGACAATTTCGAGTTCTTTGCCAGTTGGTGGGAGAATCGGAGCTGACGACTGACCCACGCTTTGTGGACAATAGCTCACGGGTTCAAAACAGACTGGAACTAAAGAAGATATTTGAGGGGATCCTCCGCAAAAAGACAACTCAAGGGTGGCTGGATGTCTTAGAGGGAAGTGGGATGCCCTATGGCCCTATCAACACTATCAAACAGGTCTTCTCGCACCCACAGACTGCCGCCGGGGATATGGTGCAAAGTCTTCCTCTCATGAAGGCAGATATATAAAGGAAAATATCATCGGCGCAAGTGATTTGAGATAATGGATCCGGCCCCGACCAATTGAAGGCGCAGACGTTCTCAAAGCTGGGGTAAAAGGCGCATTCGATGACAGAAGCCCTCTTATTCCCATGTTGAG
>ERZ1673737.4180-NODE-4180-length-10385-cov-11.580833_pt1 | contig 10385 bp, 6 predicted proteins | sample MGYA00580211_ERZ1673737 | MGnify/ENA primary metagenome ERZ1673737 (study PRJEB41218, sample SAMN15661789) | gut metagenome | host: Homo sapiens | place: Canada: London | collected 2015-08-20/2019-03-30 | study: EMG produced TPA metagenomics assembly of... | reverse complement strand
TGATCCGTATTCACGGATTCCAGCCTACCTGCCGCCCACCCCGCATGTCCGATTCACCAGAATCGGACATTCCTGCGACCTGCGATGCCGCAAAGCATCAGCAGCTTGTCATAAACGTCGCGTTCCACGCCACCATCTTTCGGTTGCATTGCGACTCGCAACCGAATTTTGCGACGCAACCGACAGTTGCGCGACGCGAAGTTGATTTCACGGGTCTTTTACGGCAATAGAAAAACCCTTGGAATTCCAACGATTCCAAGGGTTTCGAATGGAGCGGATGACGGGAGTCGAACCCGCCTTTAAAGCTTGGGAAGCTTTCGTTCTACCGATGAACTACATCCGCAAGGTTGTGCCTTTTGGGCACGAAACTTCAGTTTAGCACGCAACGGATGCGTATGCGGACACAGACCGACATGCGATACCAATTTTCCGCAATATCACGGAGACTCAACCACGCGGCCGCTGCGAATAGTCGCGAGAATATCTGCCAGCCGAGCCGCCCGAATCATGCGCGGATCCATACTGCGTTCCAAATTGCGGCCCACCGGCACCAGCCATCGCAGAACGTCCGCCTTGCCGAATATCCGCCGCCGCAACGCCGCTCGTGGCATAGCCACCGGCCAAATATCCGGACTGCACGCCCTGCTGACGCATCTCCTGCCCCATCTGCATCAGCCGCGCAATGCGATCCGAGGTCGGCGGGTGCGTAGAAAACAGCTTGGAGAAACCTTCCGCCGAAAACGGATTGGCGATCATCATCGCAGCCACCGACTGCGTTCCCGCGGTCTTCTTCATCGGCATCGCGGCCGCGCCGCCGGAAATCTTGTTCAACGCGGAAGCGAGCGCCTCCGGATCTTCCGTAAGCATGGAACCATCTTCGTCAGCATCATATTCTCGCGTACGTGAAATCGCCATCTGAATAAGCGAAGCGGCAATTGGCGCAAGAATCGTACTCAACAGCACACCCAGCAATCCCAAGCCGCCGGAATCGGAACCTTCGCGGTCGTCACGGGAACGGCCGCCGCCGAAATACATGAGCGAATATCCGAGATACGAGATGACCGTCGCCATTGCGGACGCAATCGCGGATGTCAGGATGTCGCGGTTATAGACGTGCATGAGCTCATGACCGAGAACGCCGCGGATTTCACGTTCGTTGAGCATCTGCAGAATGCCCTGTGTGCAGCACACCGCTGCATGACGCTCGTTACGTCCCGTAGCGAACGCGTTGGGACTCATGGTTGGGGCGATATAAATACGTGGCATAGGCTTGCCCGCCTTTGCCGACAGTTCGCGCACGATTTTGTACAGTACCGGCGCTTCCTGCTCGCTGACTTCCTGCGCATGCATGGATGCAATCGCAAGTTTGTCGGAAAACCAGTAGGATGCGAACGTTGAGCCAAGTCCGATGAGAATGTAGATGCCAAGCGTACGCTGGCCGCCACCGGTCGCCCACCAAATGAGCATGATGACGCCCCACATCAACGCGAATAACAGCGTTGTCTTCAAGCCATTGCAATGGCCATGCACCTGCAATTTGCCGTTCATGGGCACCAGCGTAGAAACGGAGTCTGAGTTTTTGCTGGATATGCGCTGGAGACTGGGCCGTGGGAAGGACTAGGGGCAGTTGCGGAAGTTCGCACGCTCAGCTTCTCCCGGATGTCCGATTCTGGCGAAACGGACAAGCAGCAGGTCTTTCGCGCACATTACATGTCCGATTCTGGCGAAACGGACAAGTACAGGATAAAAAACGTCTTGGGTGTCCGATTCTCCAGAATCGGACACCCAAGACGCATGAAAGAAGCCTGAAACCTATCAGACTGGGTTTCAAACACCCACCTCACGCATGAGCCAGGGCGCGCATCTGCTCCGGATCGATGACCTTCTTGTGCTCGCGGCCTTCCTTCGCGCCTTCGGCACGTTCGAACGCGTCGACCTTCTTCCAACCGGCGAAGTCAATCGGCCTGACACCGCGCGACTCCAGCAGTCGGTCGATGGATTCCGGATCGCGGTCCGCCGCCACACGACCACCTTCGGCTGCCTTGGACAGATCCTCCAGCATGTTGGTGACGATGAGCAGCGCGTCGGACTTGGTGGAGCCGATCAGTCCGACCGGGCCGCGCTTAGCCCAACCGGTGGCATACAGACGTTCACGCACCTGCGCGCCGTCCTCGGCCGAAGCGGTCGTGGTGATGCGTCCGTCACCGTTCGCATTCGCCAGATGCGCGTGACGCTCGTCGTACGCGATGCCCGGTGCGGTGGCCGGCTTGTAGCCGATCGCATGGTATACGGCCTGCACCGGATACTCCTCGAATTCGCCGGTGCGGCTCATCTTGCCGTCAGCCGACGTTTCGGTCTTCTCCACGCGAATGCCAACGACCTTACCGTCCTCGCCCAGCACTTCGACCGGCGCGGAATTGAAGTGCACATAATACTTGCGATCAGCCGTATTACCCTCGTAATCCACGTCACCGTCATCTTCCATGTCTTCCGCCATCTCACGAATCGTGAACAGCTCTTCGACCATCTGACGAGTCAGCTTGTCTTTGCCGGCCTCTTCAATCGTGTCTTCATCCAAATCGAAATCGTCTTCGTTGATGATCAGCTGCACTCCCGGCAGCTTCTCCATCTCACGCAATTCCTGCACGGAGAACTTGGCCTGCGCCACACCGCGACGGATGAACAAGTGAAGCACACGCGCCTTGTTGGACTTGATGCCCTCATATACGTTGTCCGGAATGTCGGTGCGCTCCTTCAGATCATCGGCATTGCGCATGAGCTCGCGAGCCACGTCCATGGCCACGTTGCCGCCGCCGATCACGGCGACTTCCTCAGCTTCAAGCGGCCATTCGCGAGCGCCGGTCGGATAACCGTCGTACCATTCCACGAACTTGGCTGCGCCGTATACGCCGTCCAGATCGGCGCCCGGCAGTCCGAGCGGCTTGTCTTCGACTGCACCGGTGGCGAACAGCACGGCATCGTAACGTTCGAGCAGTTCGTCGAGCGTCACGTCCTTGCCGAATTCCACGTCGCAGTACAGGTGGATGTCCGGATTGTCGAGCGTCTTTTCGAGTGCCGACGCGATGAATTTGATGGACGGATGATCGGGGGCCACGCCGTAGCGCACCAGACCGAACGGCACCGGCAGCTTTTCGAACAGGTCGATTCGGGCGGCAGTGCCGAGGCCGAGCTCCTCGCCGAGCTTCTTCAACTGGCGCAGGAAAATGTCAGAGGAGTAGACGCCTGCAGGGCCGGCGCCGATTACAGCAATACGAAGTTCATGAGTTTCAGTCACGCGCTCTAGCCTAATGCATTCCCTGCATTTGCGACAGGGGTGCTTATGCACTTTCTTACGACTTCTTCGCCTTGTGCGCACTGGCGTTGGTGTTTGCGCTGAATCCAGATGAATCCAACGTGTGGCTGCATTAATCGTACGCGATGAGCGCGGCAGATGCACGTACAATCGCAAGTAGTCGCAGAATCGCGGGATGTAGGAATCCGAAATATCGGAATTCGTCCATCCCGCAATCGCAAGCAAGTACTTATTAAGTACCAGGCAATCGTAAGAAGGTGGCAATGCGCATTCACATCACATATACCGGCGGCACTATCGGCATGATTGACTCGCCGAACGGCCTGATTCCGGGCGCCGACACTCGCGGATGGCTGTTCCGTCTGCTGGAGGACGCGCACATGGACGCGAGCCTGTTCACGTTCACCGAACTTGATCCTCTTATCGACTCGTCGAATGCGACTCCCGACAATTGGCAGACGATGGTCGACGATTTGCGTGCGCACCGCGATGATGCCGACGCGTTCGTGGTGTTGCATGGCACCGATACGATGAGCTATTCGAGCGCCGCGCTTGCGTATGCGTTGGCTGATTTTGGCAAGCCGGTGATTTTCACGGGTTCACAGCATCCGCTTGGCAAGATCGAGTCGGACGCCACTGCGAATGTCACGGGCGCGCTGAATGCCGCGATGAGCGGACGATTCCACGGTGTGGGACTGTTTTTTGGACATCACCTGTTTGCCGGAAATCGCGTGAGCAAGTCGTCGAGTTGGGCGTTTGAAGGATTTTCGGCGCCTTCCGTCGGACCGCTGGCTCGTACGGGCATGCCATGGCACTGGTATGCAGACGATGTTGCTTCGGTCGGTTGCGGCTGGACGTCACCTCAGCCTTACTCCCGTCACGATGTTGCTGTGATTGATATGGCGCCCGGCATTTCCGCGGCGCGATTGGAAGCGATGCTTACGCCGCATCCGGAAGCGGTATTGCTGCGCGCGTACGGCGTCGGCAATGTGCCGAGCGACGAACCGGGATTGACCGACGTGATTGCCGACGTGCTGCATGACGATGTTCCCGTTGTGATCGCGTCGCAATGTCAGCAGGCGGAAGTGCTGCTCGGCCATTACGAGACGGGCGATGCGATCGCTCGTGCCGGCGCGATCGGAGCCGGTGATATGACGCTGGAAGCCGCGTATGCGAAAATCATGTTCCTGCTGTCACAAGGCGTGACCGGAGCCGACTTTGGCAAGTGGATGCGCGTGTCGATCGCTGGAGAAATCTCGCCAAGCTCGTTGTAAACGCTTCCCCAAAACGCCGCGCATGACACCGCTCCCCGCAATCACGCGGATTCGCCGCGGTCGAAAAGCACAGTGAGCGCCCACAGAATGCTGACCACGTCGATAACCTCCTGCATGAATGCGCCAACGACCACGGGAATCAGGTTGAATGCGGCTGCGACCATGCCGATGATGGCGAGGCTGAGACCGATCAACACCGCCTGAAGCATCACGTTTTTCGTACGGCGTGCGATGGCGATGGCACGCGGCACAGAGGCGATATCATCATTCATGATGACCACTTGCGCGGATTCGGAAGCTGCGGTGGACGTGCCGTCGGTCATGGCCATGCCGATGTCGGCGACTGCAAGTACAGGAGCATCGTTGACGCCGTCGCCGACCATCATGGTGACTTGGCGATTCCTGGATTCGCCAGTTATACGCCGCATGATGCGGGCGGGCATGGACTGGTTTTGATGCGTGGACTCGGTGGCGTTCTTAACAGCGGCAACCTTATCTTCAGGGAACAGCTCAGATTGCACGTCATCGATACCGACCTCATTTGCGATGATGCGAGCGGACGCGGCCTTGTCGCCGGTAAGCATGGACAGCTCCTTGATACCAAGCTCATGCAGACGGGCCAAGGAACGTTTCGCATTCGCACGGGGCACGTCGCGAAGCACGATGCGGGCGGCCAGTTTGCCGTCGATCGCCACGTATGCGGCCATCTCGTCCGGCGCAAGCGGAGCGAACAGCGAGTTTGCGGTTTCAGACTTGCGGACGGGCGTCGTCTGCGACGCCTCAGCGGAAGGGGTGATGAAGGGGGTTACAACTGTAGACTGCGCATCGTCAGACATTCCGTCTCGTACTCCTAGGGTGTCCGATTCTGGAGAATCGGACATGTAGCGTTCACCCGACGCATGCAGGACCGGCGTGAATCCGGATTCGTCGGCCGTCACATACGCAAAACGCCCCACACGCACCCGATGCCCATTCACTTCGCCGGAAACACCTTTGCCTGAATCCTCCACAATGTTCTTCACCACCGGATAGTCGCGCCCATGCCCAGACAGATCACGCTCAGCGCACAACCGCTGCCCCGACGTATACCGCGCGTACAAGTCGTCCATGGCCTTGCGCCCGGCCGCCGCAATGCCTTTCGACAGAATGTGCACCGAGTAACTTTCCACCACACCGGCCATCATGAGAATATGGTCTTCATTGAACGGCGAACTCGTTTCGAACGGCTTCTCCACGCGCACGACCTGCGGTTGCTTGACGGTAAGCGTGCCGGTTTTATCGAAGAAAATATGCGATACGCGACCTAGATTTTCCAACACGTCCTGTGCTTTAATCAAGATTCCCGCTTTGGCAAGACGCCCTGTTCCAGCCACATACGCAACCGGTGCGGCAATCAGAAGCGGACAAGGCGTGGCGAGAACCAGCACCTGCGCAAATCGCAGCGGCAATCCGGAAACCGCCCATGCAATCCCAGCAATCGCAAGCGAAAGCACGGTAAACGGCACTGCAAGCATATCCGCGGTCTTCACGACAGCGGGGCGCGACTCTTGCGCCGACGAAACCAGCTCGAGAATCTTCTGATACTGCGAATCCTGCGCAAGTTGCGTGGCACGCATGGTCAACGTGGTCGAGCCATTGACTGCGCCAGACATCACGCGAGCGCCCGCATACACTTCACGCGGCACAGGCTCGCCGTTGATGTTGCTCAGGTCCAGCGTGGCCACGCCCGACAGCAACTCGCCGTCGACAGGCACTGTTTCGCCAGGCAGAACCAGAATCACGTCGCCGAGCCGCACTTGATCGACGGGGACCGTTTCGAAGCGCTCTCCAGCCGCATCATACGTTTGCGAAGCATCTTTTGTGTCCGATTCTGGAGATTCGGACACATAATCATGCTTCCCACCGTCTTGGTTGTCCGTTTCTGCAGAATCGGACATTCTGACGGCACGGAATCCGTCGGCTGTCACGTCGGCCGTATGCTCGCTGCCCGTCGCATGCACATGCCCGCGCACTCCCGGCAGCGCAACCACGTGCGCGGTTCGGGGCGCCGCGTCAATCAGCGCAGTCAGGTTGCTTTCGGCCTTCGACTGTGCGAATTCCTCGATCGCCTCGCCGGATGAGATCATCAGCACCACGGCCCAAGCGGCCCAATACTCCTGCACTGCAACCGTCGACGCAATCGCAACGACCGCCAGCAGATCAACGCCAACATGGCCGTGCCGCAGATCGTCGATCATGCTACGCACCGTCACCACAATCGTGTATGCGACCAGCGCGATCACTATCCACTGTCCAACACCCGGATTAAACGCGCTCAGCCAACCAAAGCCAGCATGCAAATCGTGAGAAACCCACGCAGCCTCGCCCCACGGCCTCCACTCCCCCAGCAATGCCAACGGAATCGCGGCCAGAATGGTAATCGGCAATAACGGAACCTGCTTGCACAGTCGCCAGCAAATATCGATGATTCTACGCATGAGAATCTCCTTACGCTCGTATCGGACGCCTTGTTAACCCATCGGCGCCTCGCCCGCGCGAGCCATCGATACACGGCGTAAAAAGATATTTCCAGCGTAGCAAACATTTGCGATTTTCGTGTCGCAATTGCCAAAAAATAGAAAAGCAGGACTGTACGATTGTTCGCACAGTCCTGCTTCTACTTTTTAACTTTTATTGGTTTTCCGCGGTTTTCCGCGGTTTTACCGTTCTCGCGATGACGTTCACAAGACGTTCTTGCGATTAAGCAACTCCAGTTACGTCTTCGCCGTCAGCCTATCGGGTGGTCGCCACCTGTATTGCAGCCCGCCGTAGCCGACCGCAACCATCCACGGCCAACCGCGGCGGTCTGCCGCGCTTTACCACAGGCCGAACGGGTCGAACAGGCCGCCACCGTCACCGTAGCCGTTGCTACCGTTGCCGTCGCTCTGTCCATTTCCGTTGCCGTTGCCGTCATTACCGTAACCGTTGCCATTGCCGTTCTGGCTCTGGCCATCATTGCCGTTGTTCCGCTGGTTCTGGCTGTTGGAGGAGTTCGTTTGGGATTCCTCCTGGTCGAGTGTCACGTCAAGCTCCATGGTGTTGCCGTCGCGCACGACCGTCAATGTCACCTTGTCGTTCATGGCGGAGGCGCGCACGTAGCCGAGCAGCGAATAGTTGTTGTTCACCGCCTTGCCGTTGAACGCCACGATGGAGTCGCCGGCCTTCACTCCGGCCTTGGCCGCCGGGCTGTCATCGACCACGGACTGCACCTGCGTGCAACCGCGGGTCACGCCGTCCGCCTCAACCGTGGAGCTCTTGATGGTGACGCCGAGCGCCACGTGCTGCACGGTGCCGTTGTCGATGATCTCGTTAGCCACACGCTTTACCAGGTTCGACGGAATGGCGAAGCCGATGCCGATGGATCCGGCGGTGCCGGAAGACGTTGTGGTGGATGCGATGGATGAGTTGATGCCGATCACCTGGCCGGCCGCATTGAAGGTCGGACCGCCGGAATTGCCTGGGTTGACGGCCGCGTCAATCTGCACGGCGTTGGTGACGATGTCGTTGTTGTTGTCATCGGACACGGTCACCGGGCGGTTGAGCGCGGAAACGATGCCGACGGTTGCGGTGTCATCGTAGCCGAGCGGGTTGCCGATGGCCATCACGGATTCACCCACGGCAAGATTGTCGGAATCGGCAAATTCTGCGGCTTTCAGATTGCTCGGCGGATTGTCGAGTTTGATTACGGCCAGATCGGTGGTGGTGTCGGTGCCGACGATTTGCGCTGAGTAGATGGTGCCGTTGGCGAGCGTCACTTGAATCTGCTTCGCGCCGGAAATCACATGGTTGTTGGTGACGATGTAGCCTTTGTCGCTGATGATTGCACCGGAGCCTTTGGCGCTGCCGTCGCTGGTTGCCACGTCAATGGACACCACAGAATCGGACACTTCTTTCGCCACCGTGCTCCAGTCCGCGGCCTCGCCGGATTTGGCTTTCGCCGAACCGGATCCGGACGTGTTGGACTTCACGCTGGTCAGTGAGCTGGAGGTGGGTACGGTCACCCATCCATTGGTGATTGCCGCGTAGCCGACTCCGAGGCAGAGGACCGCGGAAACAAGTGCCGCCACCACGCCGGTCATCACATGACCGGTCACGCCGGAAGCGAACTTCGGCTTGGCTGCAGCGCCATTTTGCTGCGGGGTACCGAACGGATTACCGTTATTCGGATTCCCAAACGGATTACCGTTATTCGGATTATTCGGCCCGGCCGGCGGCACGTTGGCACCGCCTTGCGCCGTGGGCTTCATGAACGGATTACCGTTATTCGATTGCGCGTTCTGCTGATTGTTCTGCTGATTTCCACCCACATACGGATTTCCGAAGAAAGGATTGCGAGACCGCTGCGACTGCTGCGGAGCCTGCCCGTATGTGCCATATTGCGGCTGCGGAGGCATGTTCGGCGCGTCACTCGCCGTACCGTTCGCAGTGCCGTTCGCGGCTGCGGTGCCATCAGTCGGCTGCGTCGGCACGGGACCGTACGCACCATATTCCGGTGCCGGACGGTACTGCTGGGCCGGCGCATCCTGCGCGGAACCGCCAACCACGGTACGCTCGCCCGCTGCGGAAGCGTAATCCGGAGTATCGCCCGCCGCAGTCGCGGATTCCGCCGAAGCGTCGTCGTTCGCAACAGGCATGGCGGCCGTCGGCTGATTCTCAATACCGCTCTGCACGTCAATCGGTTCGGTAGCCGACTCTGCAGCATACGGCTCGCCTGCGTAAGTTTGCGTCTGTTCCGCATCAACCGGCGGCATCGGCACGGTCTGCTGTTCGTCATTCTGCGGCTGCACGGCGTTCTGGTCGTTCTCTTCAGCCATTTTCGCTCCTTATTCGTCTCGCGGCATTTCACAAATCAGCAATCGTGCCGCTCGAACTGCTATCTACGAGTAAAGATACTCGCTCTGGAAGTTTCCTGAATGTTTGTTGAAAGTAGCAACCGAATCTCTTGGCAGTTCTCTCCATACGGTGCCAGAGGCTATGCGATGCAACTTGACAAACCTCAGCCGATACGCCTTCTCACAGCCATCGCAAGAAATTCGATAACTCATTCGCGTTATATGTGGCAGAAATGCAGCCACACAAAAACTCATTTGCGCTATATGTGGCACTTTCCTCTGCACAGATGGGTTCAAAACGTCGTTTCAATACCCCCTAACGACTCTTGTTTTCGGAAAACTGCCACATATAAGGGAAATCACATTTTTCAACGGAACGAATCTGCCACATATAAGGAAAATCGTATTCAGCCGGCGAACGACGTAGCCACCGTCGGCAATCGGCGCTATCGCATACAGTTGAAAGCATGACAAGCTTGAACGAACCACAGATCAATGCGGCGGCGCACGAAACCGCGGCAACAGCCGCAGCGAACATGGCGGCACCAGTCGAAAACCTCATCGAACATCCGCGTGGAGCGGAACCAGGCAAGCCGGGCCGCCGCGACGCCTTCTATTTCGAGCAGAAAACCCGCCTTCCCGACGCGGCCGACGGCAAGGGACGCGGCGGCGCACGATACGGCCGCACCGGTACCATTCATACCCCCCACGGCGATATTCACACTCCGGCGTTCGTGCCCGTGGCCACGCAGGCCGCGATGAAAGCCGTGCTGCCCGAAACCATGAAGGACCTCGGCGCACAATGCCTGCTGTCCAACGCGTTTCACCTGTATGAACGCCCCGGTGAGCAAGTGCTCGACGAAGCCGGCGGTCTTGCCAAATTCATGAACTGGAACGGTCCGACCTTCACCGATTCCGGCGGTTTCC
>ERZ1673737.4179-NODE-4179-length-10390-cov-4.372521_pt1 | contig 10390 bp, 8 predicted proteins | sample MGYA00580211_ERZ1673737 | MGnify/ENA primary metagenome ERZ1673737 (study PRJEB41218, sample SAMN15661789) | gut metagenome | host: Homo sapiens | place: Canada: London | collected 2015-08-20/2019-03-30 | study: EMG produced TPA metagenomics assembly of... | reverse complement strand
GATTGATCTCGCAGATGCAGGAGGCTATCAAGGCTGTCACTGCCGACGATGCAGACCTCCTTACTTCTCTGCTATGCCGTTTCGCGGATGGTCTGAGCGATCTCACGCTGACGCTTAAGAGGATGTATGAGCATAACAGACCTGCTGTCTTCTTTCAGCAGCTGAGGCCTTTCCTTGCTGGTAGCAAGAATATGGGTCCGGCTGGTTTGCCCAGGGGGGTTTACTATGATGTCGGCGATGGGATTGAGAGGCCCGAGAACTGGAAGCAGTTGAATGGTGGGAGTAATGCGCAGAGTTCGTTGATTCAGGCGCTTGATATCTTCTTGGGTATTAAGCATTCTGATTCGGCTTCTGGTGAGAATTTCATTGAGGTCAGATTTCATTGTCCCTATCTCTTTTCGTGAGAGTTATCGAAGATGTGCAACTATACTGACTTCATTCCAGGAAATGCGCAAATACATGCCTGGCCCTCACAGACGTTTCCTTCAAAGCCTCGCTGCAATCTCCAATATTCGTATCTATATCCAGTCGTCGGCCGATAAGTCGACTGAGAAAGAAGCCTACAACGCTGCTGTCAATGAGCTCAAGGCTTTCCGGGATACACACATCCAGATGGTTACTCGGTACATTGTCATGGCAGCGAAACAACCCAATCCCCTGAAGCAGGACACTGGCCGGGTCAACTTGGCCACGGCGAGCCAAGCCACCGAGAAAGAACACCATCTTGCTGGGACTGGTGGCACGGATTTGATTCCTTTCCTCAAACATACCAGAGATACCGTCCAGGAAGCGAAGTGTTAGAGATTTCAGAAGAATCTGGTGCGATCACTTTATGACTTTTATTAGATTTGTTTGTTCAAATGGTATTGATAAACAATGTTGATTCATGTTATTTCATTACTTCCAGTAGTGTAGTTCGCTGTCCTGTCCTTGGCCCAAAATTTGGACCTTATGAAACCCATACCATAAATAGCTAAGCAATAATTCCGGGGGATGTTTTCACGGCCCTGTATTTGCATTATGCTTGACACTCGATCTTGCTGGGAACGACTATGCGATAGACTGTGTTTTACATACGAGAATGTGCAGCCTCAGTAGTGGGTGTATCACAAGGGTGTTTCAGTGAATTAGAACGATTCTCATGATGATCGTTCTCCGGTTAGTTCCAGAGAATTTGCGTGATGCCTTTTTTTTCTCAGACTAGTCTAAACATCCTGTTGTCCCACCTCAATGCCATGTATGATACTTGGTTATTGACATTGCCACGTGCAGCTTTGGTATCGATACATCACTTCCGCAAAGCCAGCGTGGTTCCCACCGCCTTAGCTCATTTTTTGGTCTAAGTGACTACTTGTTCCTAGTCGAGGCCATCCTGGAAGAAACACTGCTAAGTAAGTTTCTATTTCTTTCCAACAGTACATGTCATGGGCGGCTTTCCAGACAGAGCCCAGGTCCAGTCCCTAATTGGCAAGCAAAACATCGCCGATACTTGGTCGACGGTGTTTTCCTTCCTATGAAGGCCGGCACATTTTCCAGGGTTCTCGCTATTCAAAGTGCAGTACCATTCTACCGTTTTCTTTTTGTACCCTCTAATATTTCATTTGCGGCCAAAACAAGACGCCGCTCAAACGGCTGAAAGTAAGTGCGTTACACAACTTTTGAAACAAACCAATCCATATTCTTTCGATGGTTTAAAGCTCTGGAATCGCGTTGATTTGCATCTTACTTCCATTTATCGGTTTATCAAACGCAAAGTTGGCGCCAGATTTAGCCTGCTGTAAGCTAGGCCCATTCCCTGAAGAGATCGGCTCATAAGGAAGTATGCCCCTGTGTCTCACGGGGCGAACTTGAGATTCTGGCCTCGAATGTATCGTTCAACCAAGGCTGCAGCCAGAACGCGAAAGACCGGGAATTTTGCGGCAGAGCTGGTGCCAGAGCAATGTGTTGGGAAGTGAGGCAAGAGGTGTGTGGGTCCTGCATGTTTCGAAAAAATGGTTGGATCTGGAGTTTGGGCTGGCAATGAGGATCCATTGATTATATTGAGCCTTTGAGGCCTCCTGGACGCTCACATTGCACATTTCTTCTCGCATCGCCAACTCGATGGCCGCAGGAATCTGATCTTCAGGGTCTTGCACATCAAATCTCATCACTTGAAGGTCCCACCATTTAAGCAGGGCCTCGAGACTTTGCACGGTGGCAATGCCTTCCATTTTTCGAGAGTTATCGTCGGCTGTGGGATCTTGAAAGGCCCGCACAGAGGGCACTTTTAGAATTTATATGCTCGTGGTCACCGGGTTCAATTCGGACTTTGCCACGGGGACCGCGTTAGAGCGGGAGAATGCCGCAACGGAAACATTTCAGACAGGCCAACCTGCAAAAGTAGCAAAAGTAACAGTATACATTCAATGCTGCAAACTGTTTGACAGCCCTTTAGATTGCTCAGTCATCACTGTGAACTTTGATGGACAACATGGAGAAGGTTGCTTAAAGTGGCCACGACAACAAGAGGTTGGAGATATATATGCGCATTATATTATCATTCTACTTCCAAGGACAGGTTCTCCCAATGACCAACTTAGCTGTAACAAAATCAGTATCTTCGCTTGTCGAATACGGATTAGGGTAGCCTCAGGTAAGTCTCCGCCAGGCTGTCTCTAGTGTTGGGAGAGGGAACTGGAATGATTTGTATTCCCATTGTATTTGGTACCTATGTAACGTAAGGCCTGATGAAGTCATGCAGGATAAGGGCTTTCACTATCACGAGCAAATATTCAAAACGGTTGACTGGATAGCACGTCCCTTACGTACTCTTTTGTGATATTTTTGGCGCGAGTAGATTCCTGTGACCTGTAGTACCAAGCAGCAGTGGAGAGAAGTATCGAATATAACTTAGGCGCCAGTTATCGTTGTAACCCACTTCTATTGCCTATGAAGGGTCATAAGTCAGGGCCAGGATCGCATTCGCGCGGGACAGGCAGGTTGGATTCCAACTGTCAGACGAATGCATTTTATCATCGAGCTCTTGCTTGGTATGACTCCCAGATAGGTACTTCAGTTCGTTACTGCTTCACGATGTTTGGCTTCCTATCTTTCACCTGGTCGCTCCTTGCAAAATCACCCCAAGTCACGGATCTCGGATCCACAGAGAACATCCCAATAGAAGGATAAATACAGCCTCCTCCGTATCCAAGGCACCAGGACCATTGGCTAGATTGCATACGGTGCACAAACTGTGGGAAACGTCGGTCTCGGTCCTACTGCCGATGGTGTGCGATTGAGCCGTTCAAATTTCCTCGAGATGGAGTCTGCTGACGACCGCATTGCGATATTTTACCACTTATGTTACTAGGTTGATGTGCATTATAAGTCAGCCAAACAATTGAGGCTTGGCAAGGGAGATATGTGAGCTTGAGAAGTGATATTTGTAATATTTTACTTTGAATAGTCTATCTATAACTCCGTTTTTCTAGTAGCAATACACTTTCTCACAAAAGTTTGGAGAAAGACGTTTGAATTCCATACATACAAACGCAATACCATATACTGTATCTTCTTTTACCTTGGGCCTCGGTTCCTGAATTGGGCGGACCTAATATACAATTATATTAGGTTTAATCATGAGCCTAGGATGTACTATATTTATAATACTAACTAGTCGTAAAGATTTGCAGCATACGTCCTTCACATCAGCCCATACGTACTGTAATCTTGGTTGTCTCTACGGTTTGAATGGGGGACTATCTCAAAGGTTTTGCAAAAAGCTTGTTCCATTCTGACCAGACATCTAAACTCACCGAGCCTTCGGACCTACAATGCCGAGACAGCTAAATCGTTAGGAAAGCACTCATTCAGGCTCTCGAAATGTCTTTGATCTCGATCTATTTCGGGAGACTCTCACCGCGTGTATATTAATAAAGCGCAAGAAACATCCGCCAATGGCTTAAATAGCCTTTAAGCCCACTCTTTTACGTGCAGCACCGACACCCATCTCAGCTTTAATTTTTCTTCGCAAATATGCGAAAATCCTCGTTGGCCGAGGTCGTGTTTAACGCCACATTTGTCTCCTCTCCCGCACACGGGACAAGGTCGACCGATGCTCTGATTATGGAATACCTCGTGCCCGAGGTACGCCGGGAGACATTACAGTTCTATGGTCCATCACACCGTATCGAAGCGCGATACCCCGGGCTAGACTATTCATACCGACCGCATCGTATGCGGCTGAGCCGGTTTCAATGGCATCAAAAATTATTTCAAGTGTTTGATGATTTCAACTTAACCCAATCGGAGATTAATGACCTGTGCAAGTGGGAGGGAACCAAGGCAGCGCGACAATGGTACGAGAGAGAACAAGGCACCAGAGTGCGGGACACCACCGCCCAGTCAATCACACCTGCGTCACCCCTACCCTCCCCGTCTGTCGTTGTCCACCACGCCAACGAATTGGATAACTGGCTGAATCCGGATCTGTTTGTGTCTCCGACCGAAGAGACTATCTATCCAAGCGCTTGTTGAACTTCCAGGGCCCATGGTTCTGATAGAATAGAGTTCGATATCAGGAAACAAGTCTCCGATGAAGGGAGAGGGGGCCGGTCCGTCGCACTGAATGACCGGCGTGTCGCAATAGCTGCTCACAGTCAGGGCACCGACGGGTAGAGATATCGCTATGGGTACGGCGACATGGCCCAGACGGTCCGTGGAGAGCAACCGATGAGGTTCAACTCTGACATTAGAGCTCCAGCACTACCACAGTCCGGATTATTTCCTGATCGACATTGGGCCCCTTCCTGATTTATTCCTCCCATTTTGTGCGCCTAGCGCTACCGCCTGACTCGGATCGTGGTATGCAGCAGTCAGCAAAGATCTGGCCGAGAAGAAATGCTTGGTACCGGCCGTAGGGCTTCCCCGGGTAGTAGCATACTCCCTAGCTCGGTGACAAGGCAATCTGCAGGTGCCATATTGGCTGCCTCGCTTAATTGGAGGAGGGTGCTATATCTTTGAAGAAACCCATGTTGCAGTCCGTGTGCACCGGGACAGCTATCGAGACTGTCATGATGAAACTGTATCGAATGGGACTAGAGCAAAACTTGAACTCGCTCGCCAAACATCAGATCCAGTAGATTGGGAGAGTGACCAGGCTGTTTCGCATGCTCAAAAAGGCCTTTTCCAGCATGAAACTGCACCCGTAATACGTCACATAGAATATTAAGAAGGCGCTGGACTTGATTCTGCCGGCACTAATTGCATATATCAGAGCCACGAACTTGTTGTAACTTCATATATAGAGACCATTTGGGAAATGCTGATCAGAACCGCGATGCAGCAACACTTCCAAGAGATTGGAAATATTTAATGTTCCCGAGTTAGTAAGGTAGAAGATTTCGTTCGGCAACTTGTGAAGGTTGCTCATCTTTTACTGGAAAACGATGAATATCACTACCAGAGAAATGATTATAGCCGTGACGTATTCATAATTTTAGCTAATGACGATAGTTTGCACATCAGGTATCTACACCTCTATGATATCATCCTCTCGTCTATGCCCACTGTAAAATAACAAAGCATCTGTTTGTCTTACCGAGGTGTTTCGTAAGAGCCCTTATTATGCTACGTTTCGTAGGTTTTGGGGTTCGATTCCTCTAGGGGACCCTTCACCCAACCAAACCTCTTGGGCATGGAAGACATACCAAAAAGTCTAACTAGATGCCTTGCTTGCTTACAATCAACAAAAACGGGCATGAGTTTAGCCCCAAACATCCACTCGTTGTCGAAGTAATCAGACGTTTCTCGCAGATATAGAGATAGCCCGGGTAAGCGAGATTAGTTGTCGGTATAAACCAAAAGCAAGTTCGTTCACCTGTGGAAGATTTGATCGCGATTCTACGCGGTGAAGCAAGGTCTTGGAGAAGGCGCCTTGGGAGAGGCATCACTGATGAATCATTGGCCAATTTCACTCTGATTAGATGTCACTTCCCATTGAGCGACCTGAGATAAAGGGTGTGTGTAGCGTGGGTGTAGGGGTATTGCTAGCTCTTGACGGCCTTGCACTTGGGCCTCTGGCATATATGGCCCATTTAGCATTTGATAGATCTGCAGGATTATAAATCTTAGAACCTCAATGATCGTGTTAGACACATCGCTGTGGGCATACGGGCAGCTCACATCACCACGTTACCCCTAAAGGGTGATGGCTGTTGCAGACTTTGGCTTCTTCAGTTTAGGAGTGGTCTTCATAAAAGGCCTCCCCTGATGGAGCAGGGATGTATTGGTCGATTCGGTGCCCGTTGTTAGTGACGGAATAAATTCCTTGGTTTTGGTGCTTGGCAGGGGCAGCTCGGTTCTAAAGAATTCCTCGGTGCGACCAACTCTACTGGAAGGCCACATGGAATTTGGTGAATTATGCTTGGGTGAACCATCTGAATACTTAGATGAGGATGGACTGGGCGTGCGATTTGACCCATGATTCGACATGATATGTTGCTTGTTGCAACTATTGCCAAACTTGCAGGCACCCCGTTTCCTTGTTAACCCCAGGTGTAGCTGTAATGGCCTCTCCAGCAGAACACACACCATTTGGACGTACTTGAAGACGGATTTAATGCCACTTGTGCCATTGGCGCTGTGCGTACCGTTGGAAACATTGGTTCTATTGATGATCTTGCTAAGGGCTGCGCCGGTGGGCGGTGTGGTGTTTACCAGGAGACTGATCATGAATACGGTAGGAACTTCCTTGATAGGCAGGCCAAAGGCTTCGAACTCCTGATGGAAACCAGCGGGTTTAATGAGGGTGATACGGTCACTTCTGCCCCTATAGGGAGTCGGCAGGGAGCTGTAGCCAGCGAGTGCAGCCAGAAGGATAAATACGGCGGCATCCATTCAGGTCCACGAATAGGCGGAACATTTCTTCACTTTGGAGAACGGATTAGTTCATGAACACTAATATTAAAATATTAAAGTTTTCAAGCTGCTCAATACCTCTGATTTTGTAATCACTGCCTTTCTCTTCTCGACAGCATCGACGAAATTAAACAATGCCTGTCCACGTGTAAATGGAAGGTAAAAGGTGACAAGCTCGAGCCTCGTGGCTCACATGGCCAGCTGGAGCTAGGGCTTTTGATAAACCCAGGAGATTTGCATAGACACGGACCATGACATGGCATTGGTCCGCTTGCATCCCCATTGTCGAATTCATAAGCTCCCTAACGGAATCGCTAATTTCGCGGGCTGCTTTGATGCTTCCATCGCTGCCGTTTTTGAAGAAGTGTTTCTTGAACCTGAAGAATACCCAACCCGGACTTGCAAGAGGGCAGACTCACGAAATATCCATCACCACCTACAAAAACAAACACAAAAGTGCTGCGCCCTAGTGAATCCTTAGTCTTTAGCTCTTGGCTCTGGTCGCGCTTTTCAATTCGTACCTGGCCACGGGTTGTCTTGTATTTCTCTCGGCCTTCTTACACCTCCTCGTAGTCACATTTCAGCAAGCTGTAGTCACCAAGCAACTGTTTGAACTGCCCCAACAAGTACTGGAGATTGTCGTGTTGTTGATGATAGATTGTGGCTCCTTGAATCCATACCCGAATCTCCTAGCATCTTGTCAGAGGTCGCGGGACGGCACGCGCCTGTCCCACAAGCCACATTGAGCCGTTGCAATCTTGCACCAGTCAATCAAAAGAATGGAAGAAGTTGAAGCTCTTTAATTGTGAAGTAAGATGGGGTGCCCGGGTATGACGGGAAAGAATTTATTTGTCAAGACAAGTTGGGCCGTCAGGCTATCTACCCGGTGACGTGTCACCTCCTGTTTGACTGGGTGTTTTTTTCTCTTATCTCAGTATTTACGGCTATGCGCATTGCATATGCTAACTAATAATATCCTAGTACACAGACACAGAAAGGTGGGATCGTCCATACTACATCCTAATCCACAATGCGCAAGATTGATTACATTGAATCAACAAACCCGAAGTACCCCAGTTTCTTGACCTTTGACATGCTATCCTAGCATTACGGTTAATTCTATTACTCTACAAGTCTCCGGTGCCCATTACTGACCTCAGAGGAATTGTATACGTCAATACCAAGAGAAGGTTGGCGAAACTCCTTCTCCCGCATTCACAGACCTTAACGTGAGCAAGAAGGTAGTTCCTAATTTATCCGATTCCCTCAACTGTCACCGGGCGATGGAGCCATTATTAACAGAGAGGGTGGTGCTGTTAGGAGGACCACTAATTCCAGATACAGGTGCCCAAATATCGCCATTGGTTGTGTACGTACAAGAAGAATAGCATCACTCAAAAGTTAGGTAAAGAAAGGGGGGAACTGGATGTGGTGCTAATAGGTGCGACTAGCGATTACCAAAAGGGTGTATGTGAATTTCCTAAAATTGGGACTCGGCCAGGTTCTCTTCGCAGTAAAGGAAAATGAAAAACATTGCTCTCAATACAAAAGTAACTAATACAAAAAATGGCAAAGGATTATACGAGATTCCGTTTGGCTTTTCGAGCGCGTAGATTAACGTTACGCAATACCACGCCATCGAAGTAGAAGGCCTATTCGTCAGGTGTACCGAAGGGAAACCCACGGTGGCTACCCATAAATGGGGTTGCCATATTACAATAAGTCAGGCTAAATATGGTTTATTGCAAGATAATAGTAAACATTTGAAGCTGACCTACCTAAATACACTGGGTTTCAACGTGTCCGTCCCACTCCCAACATTCTTCCCATGGAAAAGTCTAGCCTGAGCCCCAACGCTGACGTTCAGAAATTGCAACAGCATGACACTGCTGCCGCCTTAGCTAAATTCAAAGAAGATTCCGATGTGGTGACGAAATTGTTGGATGAAAGTCTGTTACTTATCGAGAAGCAACAAGAAAATTTGAGGATGATCACCGTTATCACTTTACAACCATCCAAGATCAGGGATGAGTATTCCTGTTATTTCTTCAACCACGGTCGAAGGGAACAGAACACCGACGAACAGAGATTTGATCGTTCTTTCATGAGATAAAAAGCTGGGCTCTTTTGAGCACATCAGTAGCGGACATTGACTGTCTATATGAACTGTCTAATGTGTGCATCATACGAGGTAACCTACGTTCCCCCTTAACAGCTTCCCGCCGTCATCGCTCGTAATTATGATACTTGAAGAAACATGCTAAATGTTCCAATCAGACGGTGGCGAATTATTTTATAAACCGCAAATATAAACCGCAATATCTCGCTCATATGAAGGAGATGCATGCAATCTCGTATAATGAATCACAATTTGATATTCTCGCCGACAGAGGCGCTCGCAACACAAGTCGCGTATTTGACTTATGTCCAATGTGTGGAAAGAAGATGTCAGCGATGACAGCCTTGGGGCACATCTAGTTGGCCATTTGAATTGCTTTCTGTGCAATCCCTTCTTTTATACCAGTCTGATCATGATGCCTATCAGCCATCGGACGCCTCCGACCACAGTCGTGGTAAAAACATCCCAAGTTCAGAGAGGAACGTGCTGGTTCCGACCAAATAAGCCTTGATACGTCCGTCTTGGGCAGCGAAGGACGAGATTCGTAAGTGGATTCCGATATGAATGATTCAAACTTCTTCGTTGCCGAATCGGAGTTTGATGTTCACCTACACAGTGGCTGGTCCGAACTATAGAAAGATAATATTTAAGACTATTGATTCCTTTGAAGCAGATAGAGTTTGCATTTTAACAGCAGCTATGGTAAGGGATAACACCAATCTCATCAATTCCTCACCAATGTACTGTTGCTGATTCTTTCCCCTCTGCGTCTGGTGCCTGTAGCAATCATAGTAGAATATGTCGGCCATTACCACAGTAGGTCCATTTAATTTAGGGGGCTCATTACTGTTGTGGAGGGTTTAAAGAAGGGATCAGAGAAGAAAAATAGTATGGGTGAGATCGATCGCGAGACAGCTACGAGGTACACAAACAAAGTTCCTCCCTGCATGTCTATTCTCCATGCCAATCGCACTTGGTAGGCTACCCCGGGTGTAGCTGCTGCAATTTCACAGATACTAATCTGAGTCAGATGACATTTAATAGGAGACTATGGCCGAGTGATAGAAACGAGGGGCTAGTGATGGGAAATCTCCAGGTTATATGCGCTTTCACAAGGTAGGCCACTAAAAATTGAAATGACATATTGAGCCGTATTTTCTTTCAACAAGTACATTCCATGACATCATAGTCCTCTGCGGGGCACTCCATAGTAATATCGAGACAAAAGCCATTGCTTTTCGTCTCTTTCAGACTTACGCAATCGTCGGACTAAATTCCTGCCTATCATACCATCATGGGGCCATAAAAATAAGTATACTTCGGGGCGGTTGCGTTCATGAAAGATTTCCCTTTAATTTCAAGCCAACGGTAGTG
>ERZ1673737.4173-NODE-4173-length-10396-cov-24.907166_pt1 | contig 10396 bp, 7 predicted proteins | sample MGYA00580211_ERZ1673737 | MGnify/ENA primary metagenome ERZ1673737 (study PRJEB41218, sample SAMN15661789) | gut metagenome | host: Homo sapiens | place: Canada: London | collected 2015-08-20/2019-03-30 | study: EMG produced TPA metagenomics assembly of... | reverse complement strand
TTCAAAAGAGGTTGGCAATTTAAGAATAGTCTACCTTGACTTTTTAGGAGATGGACAGGCTGTCTGTCCATCTTTTTTTGTATACTGTGGTTGTGCAAAAAAGACAAAAATTTTTTTGTAATTCCGTGAAACAACAAAACTTCACACAAAGAATTGCAGTGATAGTGGTGTTGTGTTACAATGAGCAGAGAAGGAGAATGAACTGTGTGTAATAGTAGATTGGACCGTATACTCTATATCCAACAGGTGCTGGTACAGGGTGGTGTGCTGAACAAACAGCAAACGGCTGATCGCTTCGGTGTCAGTGAGAAAACCATCCAGCGCGACCTTGACACCCTGCGCAATCATTTTGCAGACAGCGAGCCGCGCCGGGAGATCCTGTATAACTCCGCAAAAGGCGGCTATCTGCTGGATGACACGCTTTCACGCTTCCTCACCAGCAGCGAGATTTTGGCAGTGTGCAAGATCCTGCTGGAAAGCCGCTCCATGGTCAAGGAGGAAATGTTCCCCATTCTGGACAAGCTGATCCTGGCCTGTACACCGCTGGACCGGTTGAATCAGGTCAAAGACCTCATCAGCAACGAACGCTTCCATTACGTTGAGCCGCAGCATGGCCGGAAGTTTATCGAGAGCCTGTGGGAGATCGGTACGGCAGTAGAAAATCACAATGTTATGGAAATTACCTACTGCCGCACCCATGACGGCGAGACCCGTGTGCGCACTATTGAGCCGGCGGGCATCCTGTTCAGCGAGTATTATTTCTATCTGGCTGCGTTCATTGAGGGCATCGACAAGGATAAACACTTCCAGAATCCGCAGGATAACTCCCCGACGATTTACCGCATCGACCGCATTCAGAACTATAAGACCCTCGACCGACACTTTGCACAGCGGTACACCGACCGCTTTCAGGAGGGCGAGATGCGCAAGCGCATCCAGTTTATGTATGGCGGCGAGTTGCAGACCATCCGGTTCGAGTATACCGGGCCGAGTCTGGAATCTGTACTTGACCGTCTGCCCACTGCAAAGGTTTTGCAGGTGACGGAAAAGGGCTGGATTGTGGAAGCCGAGGTCTTTGGCACTGGTATTCAAATGTGGGTGAGAAGTCAGGGGGACTATGTAAAAGTTTTAAGCAGTAAAAAAATATAAAGAAACGAGGAACTGAATTATGATACGAGTTGAAATTGACTACAATCCGTACAAAATGAAGACGTCAATGAAGATCAATGGCATTGATGTCCAAGATGAAAAACGGGCAGTGGACTACAGTAAGTTTCGAAAACTGATCACACAGGGGACGCCGTTGCAGACCTGGATCGAGCCAATTGAGTATATGGGCTGGAAAGGCTTTGTAAACGAACTGATCGAGGAAGACCAGAATGATGACGTTACTATTGTTTTTTCTGGTCGTGAGATCGACTTTAAGGATCTTCAGCGAGCCATTGAAGTGCAGAACAAAGATCGGAATGTGGAACCGCCTGCAAGGTTCAAGTTTGAGCACAAGGGCAAACTGGATGACAAGATCTTGGCAGACAACATTGATGCAATTGTAAATGAACTGCGTTCGCGCCGGTTCCGAGAACTGGTCGAAAAGCGCAATGGTGAAGTGCTGCAAAAGAAGTATGAGCAACTGAACGAAAATTATACTCAGGCCAAAAATACGGAATTTGACGTTGTATTTGCAGGTATTTACAGCTCAGGCAAATCCACAATCCTCAATACACTGATGCGCCACAACGTTCTACCGACAGATGATGGAACATGCACCAGTAAAAACTGCCGGATCTGCCATGATGCATCTCTGGGCAAAAAAATTTCGTTGACTGCATATCATGGCAAGGATAAGATCTTTGAAAAGAAGGTTTTTTCTACAGATGCAGACTGCGCTGCATTTTTCCAGGAAATTTGTCCGATAGAAAAGGGCAAAAAGCCAAAATATGAAGCCGTCGATACGATAGAGCTAGGTGCAGACCTGTCTCATCTGTACCCGAAGAGTGTGAGTGCGGACAAATTCAGGATCGTTTTGATCGACACTCCGGGCATGGACAGTTCCCAATCCAGCATGAATGGCGTGAACCTGCATGAACAGGTGGCGTTGGATGCAATCGAAATGGACACAAAGCCAATGGTGGTAATGTGTGTCAAGGCAGATGATATCGAAAATGTCAGCATTGGTGGATTCATGCAGAAAATCACCCGTCAGTCGGAAAAAGATAAGGGCGGCTTCAATGACCGCTTTCTGTTCCTGATGAACAAAAGCGATGTCCTGAAGTTTCAAAGAGGAGTGAAACTGAACACCAGAATTCAGGAATTTGCCGAGTATTTGACAAATGCATCCCGGTGGGGCGAAACTGACACAAAAGACATTGAGGCGGCCGCACATTTTGTCCCCCGAATTTTCCCGGTGTCGGCGTTGGTAGAATGGGCAGTCCAGGACGATGCTTCGCATTACACGGAGGATGATCTGGACGATGATATTAAGAGAGACACTTACAGGACGCTCAAAGATTTTAAAGCGGATGTAAAGGATCAGAGAGACAACAAATGCCTTGCACGCCATTGCGGGATCCCGGCTTACCGCAAGGATGAGGTGGAAAAAGAATTCCAGAAGTCGCTTGAGGCAGAAGACTATGACCGCGCGGCGCAGATCCAGAGCGGCATTGGCTGTGTGGAAATCGCTATTCGGGACTACATTGCCCGCTATGCTTATCCAATTAAAGTGCGGGCCCTGCTGGGAACATTCCAGGATATCCTGATGGACGTGGACAGCTTTAACCAGAACTATCTGAGAGAACTGCAGGAGGCTGTGCAAAAGCAGGGGGAAAAGTCTACCGAGCGAGAGGGGGTTCAGGACGAAAAGCACGATCTCGAAAGAAAAAGAATGGCCATCGAAAAGGCCGAAAAAGACGTTGAGATCCGGAAAAACAAATTGAGCCAAGTGAAGTTCGACAGTGCCCGCTTAACTGAAGCAGTTAAAAAATTGCGACTTGCCATAGATGCAGATGCTACTGTGCGGGAATTCCGTTACAACGACACAATTCCAACGGGTCAAAAATCCCCGGAAGAGGTCCGGAAGATGGTTCGCGATAAACTATATCACATTGAACGTCTTTATGCACAGGGAATCGACGATACGAATATCACGCTGCGGCATCTCCAGAATGATTATAATGCCCAATTGAAGGAAATTTTTGACTTTCTGAAAGCTACTATCGAAGAATTGAGGACGGCAGGCGCTTTTGAGGCGAACGGCTACGACTTTACTAGGACGGTGGAATGGAAAACGAATTTTGAAGGCCTGAATGTCGATACTTTTGCATCGAAGGTGGAAGCAGATATCCAGGATCGAACTACGAGACAGAGTTCTACCACGAACTGGCAAAAAGAAGAGTGGGGGAGCAGCTGGAATCCGTTCAAGAAGATCGCATCGCTGTTTATGGCGGATAGTGTGCCGATTGAGATCCCGGTGGATGGGTACTACCAGACGGAAGAAGCTGTGCAGGCTATGATGGATTATGAGGTCAACCTGATGAGGCAGACAGATGAAATGAAAAAAGCATCGGATGACTTTCTGAATGCCAGTACCAGACAGGTCAAGAATCTGACCGAGCAGCTACTCAGAGCTTTGAACGGCTTTATTGTGGAGATCAAACTGCGCGAAAAGAAAGTGGCAGAACTGAGCAATGATCTGACACGACTGAACGCCGAAATTGAAGAATACAAGAATACATGTGCTTGGCTAAATGGTCTGAAAGACCGTCTGCAGGGGGTGTAATGAAATGGCACATTTTCGCTCGTTTAAAGATGCAAAATTTAAGGAAGCACTCGAAAAAAGGGACGATATCTGGCTGAAGGGTGCTGTTATCAACGCAATCAAGAACGACCCGTCTTTTTCCACGGGGGAAGCGGATCTTGCAGTCCGGTGCATTGAAAGCAGTTACGGAGAACTTTTTGAGTCCTACAAGAAGATAGAAGGCGAAGACGAAGCTATGCAAAATCAGCCGGATAAATGGGACTTTGAGTATTTTTCGGGGTGTGCATATTATCTGGAACTGAACTTCTGTAAGGAACGCATTGAGATTTTGAGAAAGGTCGGCCAGAAGATTTCCGGCAGAGTGCCGACGCAGAGCGATGTGGCGCAAAAGCCGACGAATACCACAGCGCACTATGCACCACACAGCCCGACAGCGTCCAGCATCCGTCAGGCGGTATCCAACACGAACCAGACGACTTCCTACAGTCAGCCGCAGGCAGCAGATGGGAAAAAGGACGTGAAGAAAAAAGATGGGGATGAGAATCGCCCACACCCTACAAAGCCTCCGATGACAGAGCCGGACAAACGGTACGGCCTGATGGCAGCGGCAATTGCGGTAGTGGTGATCCTGGTGCTGATTCTGCTGGGGCTGAACGGCCTGTCGTAAAGGCGAACAAACCGACAGAAGAAACGAAACAGGGTAGTCGAGAAAATGATATCCAAAGACTGTCTGATGAAGTAGATGAACTCAAGAAAATGCTAGAGGAGAAAAATAGAGAACTGGCTGCTGCTGGAAGACAAATCGCTGATTTGCAAAATAAAATGAAGGGTATGGTGAGTAAAAAGAATTTTGACTATGTCTATACTATGAATACAGGATACAGGCATAGAGTTAGTGAATTGGAAGCTGAAAATAAGAAATTAAAGAAAATCCTGAAAGGAAAAGGTATAGAGTTTTTAGACGCATTGACAGGTAAGATTGGCTGATACGCAAAGAATGAGGTAACAGTATGGCAGACGAAGTTCATGCAAAAAATCCACAGGTGATGGAAGACCTTTATGCCGCGTTTCATGCGGCAGATAATGTCATCCTGAAAAAATATGTGACCAAGCTCAGCAATGCGCCCTGTATTGAAATGAGCAATGAGCTGAAGCAGATCGAGATCGGAAGCAACGTGCGGCTGTATCGCGTGGAGCGAATCGTCTACGATAAGAATGAGAATATCCAGGATAAGCTGACAACGGTTTATTCAACCATCTTCTCGCTGGAAAACTGTGGCCTGGTCATGATGATCCACGGCAGCGAAAATGAGGCGGAACTGTATCTCGGCGTTGTGGTCCGAGACTTCAACGCATATCAGAACGAGGATGGCGGCGTAGAGCTCTCGGTCGTTGGTAAAAAGAGAAGCGACTATGGCAGAGTGCTCATGAACACCTTTGAGGGCAACTTTCCGGGCAGTGCCCTGCGGCAGATTCTGAATGTGGGCGGCAAGACGGAGAAGGGCACCGTTCTGGGGCAGGCAGAGCTGATAGAAGAGTTTCTGGGCAAGGCAGAGTGCGTGGCTGCAGTCAGCAGCATCCCTGCAGTGCGCAACGAAAAGGAGCGCAAAAACCACGAGTTTGTGCAGGGCCTTGAAAAGCTCATTGATACCATGCGCGGCAAGGAATATACAGCACTCATTCTCGCGGATGTGATGGGTAACGATAAAATCGAGACCATGTGTGCCGAATATGAAGACCTCTATGCACAGCTTTCTCCGTTCAAGGCATCGTCGCAGACGCTCAGTGCGCAGCGGTCAGAATCGGAGACGAACAGCGTTGTCAAGGGCGTTACCGATACCACCAACAGCACCATTGCAAAAGCACAGACCCATGGTACGTCCGAATCCAAAACGCATACGAATACACTGGGCGGAAATCTGAACATCGGGTCGCATCTGGGACCAGTGAGCGGTGGAGTAAATTACAGTCATTCGATTGGTAATACTACGGGCAGTACAGAATCCAGCACGGAAACAAAGTCGGAGGGCACGGCAAAATCTCTGACAGAGCAGAACTCTGTGGCGAAGGCGCTTTCAAGCTCAAATGGTGAATCGATTCAAATCAACCATGAGAACCGCGCGGTCAAAACGCTGCTGGATCGGATCGACGAGCAGATTAAACGGATGCGCAGCTGCGAGGACTTTGGTATGTTTGATACCTGTGCCTACTTTACGGCAAAGGATTATAATGTGGCGGTCGCTGCAGCCAGTGCATTCAAATCCCTGACCCGCGGCGAAAATTCTTCGGTGGAAGCTTCGGCTGTGAATGTTTGGCAGGACAGCGAGGAAGTCGGCTATATCAAAGATTACCTCATGCGCTTTTACCACCCTGAATTCCTCACAATCCTGGATGAAAAGCACCAGTATTCCACCACGGCTACCATGCTCATCAGCGGCAAGGAAATGGCCTATCAGATGGCTCTGCCCAAAAAGTCCGTGGCAGGTATCCCAGTGGTAGGCTGTGCGGAGTTTGGCCGCGAAATCGTTCAGCTGAACGAGAGCAGCGGCAGCGAGATCGAACTCGGCAGCATTTACCACATGTATACGGAAGAACAGACGCCGGTGCGTCTGAATGTCCGCAATCTGACGGCGCATACCTTCATTACGGGCTCCACCGGTGCGGGTAAATCGACCACGGTCTACAAGATGCTGGATGAACTGACACGGGGAAGCGCAGAAGAAAACGTGAAATTTATGGTGGTCGAGCCGGCAAAAGGCGAGTACAAAAATGCACTTGCAGCTAATACTCGGCTGGATGTGCATGTCTACGGAACCAACCCCAAACAGACCCGGTTGTTGCGCATCAATCCCTTCCGCTTCCCGCACGAGATCCACATCTATGAACACATGGATCGGCTGACCGAGATATTCAATGTCTGCTGGCCAATGTATGCTGCTATGCCTGCTGTTTTGAAGGCGGCCATTGAAAACGCTTACCGCAAGGCAGGTTGGGATCTGATGACCTCGGAGAACCCGTATGGCGAGGTTTACCCCTGCTTTGCAGATGTGGCCAATGAGGTGAATGCATACATCAACAGCAGTGAGTATTCGGACGATACGAAGGGTGACTACAAAGGCTCGCTGGTCACCCGCCTGACTTCACTGACCAATGGCATCAATGGACTGATCTTTTCTGCGGATGACCTGAGCGATGCGGAATTGTTTGAGCAGAATACCATTGTGGACCTGAGCCGCGCCGGAAACCCGGATACCAAGGCGTTGATCATGGGCATCCTGATCCTGAAGCTGCAGGAATACCGCATGGCACAGGCAAAGGGGAGCGATGCAGTACTGCGTCATGTGACAGTGCTGGAGGAAGCTCATAATCTGCTCAAGCGCACCAGCACGGAGCAAAGCTCGGAAAGTGCAAATCTGGTAGGCAAATCGGTGGAGATGCTGGCCAACGCTATTGCGGAGATGCGCACCTATGGTGAGGGATTCATCATTGCAGATCAGGCACCCGGTCTGCTGGACGCTTCGGTTATTCGCAATACCAATACCAAAATCATCATGCGTCTGCCGGACGAGGAAGACCGCAAGCTGGTAGGCAAGGCAGCAAACCTCAATGATGACCAGATCGCAGAGCTGGCAAAGCTGCCTCGCGGCGTGGCTGCCGTTTATCAGAGCGAATGGATCGGCCCGGTACTATGTAAAGTGGAAAAGCCTGATTTGAAACAGGAAATTTATGACAAGCCGGAACCGTTCCAGAAGCAGCAGGAAAAGAGTGTCCTGTTCGACCTGCTGGACCGTGATTTCCGTGAAAAACTGGACGAAACAGAATTTCGGGATGGATTCCGCCATGCCGTGCTACGGTCGGGTGTGCCTACCAGCGTCAAGATCGATCTGATCGAGTATCTTAATGCTGAGGGGGATGAACAGAAATTCCGGAGCCTTGCAACGGCGGTGTATAATGCGTTCCGTGATGCAGAAAAAGCAGTGGTATATGCGGCAGACAAGCCAACGATGTCCGAAGTGCGAGAAGCAATCCTTGAGGCGTTGGAGATCCCGGAAGAAGAATATGATGTGCAGCAGATCAACGACCTTGTATATCTGCTTCTGTGGGAATATCGAGAGCTTCACCATAAGACCAATCCAGTCTGGAATGATTTTTTGGATAATGGGAGGATCATGTGATGTTTCATGGGAATAAGCCCGGAGGAATGCTGGAAAAGGCAACGGTCACCCCGGAACGGCAAAACTTGTTGCAGAAAAAGTTGGAAACTAACAAAAACAAGCTTGTGGACTATAAACCCGAAGGGAGACCGGCCAAAATGGAAGGGCTGGCACAGTTTACTGCAGAAAAGCTTGAAAAAAACAGGAGTCTTCTGGTGGACTACAAAACGCCGGAAGTTTCTGCTGCCAAGGCAAGCGGTGTCTTTTTCGGTAAGCGGCTGAAAGAAAAAATGTCTGGAGAGCTGACGGAACAGGAAGCGAAAGAGCTTCGGCCCATTTACCGCGACTTTGTGAAAGCCTTTAGGGAAAATATGGACAAGCCTGATAGTGGCTGGGTGGAAAAGCTTCTGGAAAAGTATCTGCCTGGTACCCCGAAAGAGGATATCCGGCGAATGACCAAGGAGATTACAGAGACGATCCACAAAAATGATGTAGCACGCAAAGGCAGAGATAAGCTGGAAAAGATGGGTTCGGCTGTCAATGCAATCCAGAAAAGCGGGTATTTGAAAGAAATCGACCGTACACTGGAAAAAGCGAATGACAAGCTTCTGGATACTGTCATGCGCAAAAATCTGGATGTCAATAGAAACCCAAATTTGGATGGTTTTCTCGCAGAACGTTATCATGTTGAAACTTTCAATGTGAATGCTGCTGTGAAAAAGAGCCCTTGGCGCGCAAGGGTGGTAGAACCCACAGGAGCCTACGGCAAAAATTCTGTGGATGTTGTGATCTTTAATAGTGACACTAAAAAGATCGCACGGCGCTACCAGTTTAAATACGGTGCAGATGCAAAGGCAACGGAGCAGATGTGGAATAACGGAAATTACAAGTTCCAGCGCTTCCTTGCGCCGAAGGGGCAGAGCCAGGAAATTAGCAGCAAAGCGGTCGAGGTTTTGGAGTCACCAGATGGAAAGGTTCAGAGTACGGCACTGAGCAAGACTGATGCTAAAAAATTGCAGGAAAATGCTCAAAAATTGGATGCGGTGAAAAATGATCTGACCTTTGAAAAAGATGTTGCAGTAAAAGATCTTGCGCCGGTGCTTGGTAAACAGGGCGTACAGTCTTTTCTGGTTGGCGGTATTTACGGTGCTGGAAAGGAAACTCTTTCCCAGTGGAAGCAGGGTGAGACTCTGGATGTTAAAAAAATCGGAAAATCGTCTCTGGAGGGCGGTGGAGATTTTGCAGCAAAACAGACACTTGCCAGTTTCCTGAAAGTGGGGAGCGAAAAAGGTATCGTCAAGGCGATTCCCAAGGGAACTTCAATAGAGACCATCACGAATATCAGCTGTGTTGCCATTGAGGATGCAAAAATTGCAGTCAAGGTAGGCAAGGGCGAACTGACTGCAGCAGAAGGTGCAGGACAGGCAGTGGAAACAACAGCATCCACTGGCGTTGGTGTGCTTGCTGCTGGCAAAGGTGCAGTTATCGGCGGAAAGATCGGAACTGCCGGAGGTGCCGTAATTGCATCTTTTGCAGCAGGTCCGGAAGCAAGCGTGGTTGGCGCAAAAGTCGGAGCAGTCGTTGGCGAGGTTGTGGGCAGCAGCATTGGCTATCTGGTCGGCTCCGGAGCGGCAGAGAGCTTTGTCAAGGGTGCCAAGGAGATACTGAACAACATGACAGAGAGCACAGCACCGCAGGTGGCAACAGTATAAGCGAATGCCCTTGCAAGGAAGGTGGCAAAATGTTTCAGAACAAGTTTCCACAGAAAATAGAATCAGGGAGACCGGAAATCGAGCTGCCCAAAATGGAAAAGCCTGAGAAAATTGAGAACGGCACAGGCTGTCTGACTGAATGGAAGCCGAACGAGGACAGCATTAAAAAAGCGCTGGAATATTTTAGGAAAAAGCCGGAAGAAAATCCGGGAGATAGAACGGGTCCGGAGGCAGATGTCTCCAAACCGGTTTCTGGAATCGTATACGCTGAGACCGGAAAAAAGAGCGATACGCAAGCGGAAGGCACGGATAAACAGAGCGACGGCAGGGAAACCAAATCTGATATAGGCATCCAAAATAAAAAAGAGGGATGCCGTAGAGAAGAAGAGGTAGAAAAAGAACTGGAGGATCGTTATCCGGAATCCGAAGGATATAAAGTGATTCGTGAGGTTTATCTGCGGGATAAGGATGGCAAGCGTGTTGTAGATCCTGAAACAGGTGAAATGCGCCGAATCGATTTTGTTGTGGTGAAGGATGGCAAGGTGGTCGATTCCATCGAAGTTACTTCAAAGACCGCACCGAAAGAGGAGCAATCTGCGAAAGAAGAACGAATCCGGGAAAATGGTGGCAATTACATCAAAGACCCGGATACAGGCGAATTGATCCAAATCCCGGATTCTGTACATACGCGCATTGAAAGGAGAGAATAAAATGCAAGTTTATGACAAAGCTGCCTGGCACATTGATAACGGCGAAGAAAAAGCAGAAGTGCTCAA
>ERZ1673737.4171-NODE-4171-length-10401-cov-3.883530_pt1 | contig 10401 bp, 8 predicted proteins | sample MGYA00580211_ERZ1673737 | MGnify/ENA primary metagenome ERZ1673737 (study PRJEB41218, sample SAMN15661789) | gut metagenome | host: Homo sapiens | place: Canada: London | collected 2015-08-20/2019-03-30 | study: EMG produced TPA metagenomics assembly of... | reverse complement strand
CGGAAATGAACGAGTGACTTCGTTTTTCGTCGTAGTTCCCGAACTATAAATTTAGCGAAATCCCCTTGGATATATCCATGGATGTACTCAGGTACCCAATAGATATCCTCACATTATTTTGAGCCCTGAGAACTGGATAAGAAAAAGTTGAAGCAGGACAAGCGAGAACAGTGCCGAGAAAGCATAGCTTCGAGACCCATGGATTTCGTATACATCTTGAGTGACACCATACATATTTGTGACGATCTTGAATGTCTCCTAAATTCACGTTTGTGGGCCTGCAATATTGCATTACTGCTGGAAAAAGATAATCTATGCTTATAAGAAGTAACGACTTAATACATAGGTAGACTCATGACAGAGATGAGAACAATAAATTGTTAAGTTGACTGAATAGCAGATATCGAAGACGCCTATTAACCCAGCACGGGACCCAGCACTAGAACTGACGCCAGGAATACCAGCAAATAGGAGGCTGAGTCCTTGGCCGCAGAATTCTTCGCAACGATCAGCGCAGGCTCATAAGATCCCGGCTCCGTGCTGTTGCGGGTTCCATTCCAGCAATACTTTGCAAAGCATTCTTTGCAAACCTCCGGCACATTGGTACCAGTTCGATCAAAAGATCGACTGAGAATCGCACAGCCTGCACATGTCGACCAGTCAGAATATCCTTTTCTGGTTCCATTTCCCATTGTCATGACGTTGTATCCATTTTCAATCACGTCATCTCTTTCGGCAATCGAGTATTCCATCTGGAAAGTGGACTTGTTTGAGAGCATGGTGTATGGGTGGTTTGGAATGTACACAACAAGTGGCGCTGGGCCAGTGAGGTTTGAACTATTACAACCGAAGAAGGTTGGACGTGTGTTCAAGCCGAGATTGATGAATGTGTTTGTGTCTGGGATGCTTGGGAAGACAGTCCCATTTCCGATCCCTGAAGAGTTGAGACTGCGTTCGTAGGTTGCCACCAGAGGACTGCCACTAGGCCAATTGTTCTTGGTGCTTGCCGATGAGTCCACAGCAAAGATCACATCAACGTGGCGTATTGGTTGAATCAACGGGTGGAGTGGAAGGTTTTGTTTATCTTCTCCACCGTCGACGACGTTAAGATTGGGGCTATTTCTGTAAGCAATCGTGGCATGCTCGTAGCTGTAGAATGGATTTGGGGAGTAGATTGCAATGTCATCGCTTTGTTTACCGAGGCCTTGGAGAAGATCACCAAGAATTGACTTCAGCTTCTCAGGAACATCGGTGGTGTTGAGCCGTAAGATGAACTGATTAAAGAGCGTAGAGGATGTCCCCATGATAAATCCGGCATTGTCAAAGCCCTCAGCACAAATATCGGAAGATACTTTGCCATTATCGAACCGAGACCCGAGAAACTTCAAGGGCACGAAGCCAAATATCGATGGATCAAATGTGCCAAATTCCCAGGGATTGACCTCATAAACAGTGGAGTTGCTTCCGACGAGTGTCTCACCTGGATTTCGTCCATCAGCAACCAACAGAGGCAAAGGCATCTTTCCCTGTTTGAAGTCTTCTGTCAATGCGATTGAGGACCACGTATACCCAGGCCCACCATCCTCGGCGTTGATGAGCTGGTACGACAATGCGCGACCCCAGTAGTCCGTGAAAGAGATGTTGAAACCGGCCTCCTTTTTCCCAGAAACCATCTCGGCCAAATCGTGGTAGTACGCTGCTGTATTCCAAGCTCCAAGACCTTTCTTCGCTGGTCCCTTGATGATCGAGTTCTGAAATTTCCAGACTCCACCTTTGTGGGCCTGTAGTTCAGAAACCGTGGTGAAATTGTTGACATAAATGGACCCCAGTAGCCAGCCACCACCAGACAAGCCCGACAAGTATGTAGCTGACTGGAGCAAGCCACCCAGATGACCCATTCGGGTAGTCCCATAAGTCCGGCTATCTATTGCTTTGAGTGCACCTGCACCATTGGATAACGCTCGGTAACCTCCACCAGACATGGCAATTCCCACATTAGGAATGTTGGAGATGTTTGAGGCATGCGACTCGATGTAGGAGACCGCATCGAAGGAGCTCATGTTGAGATGGCTAAAAAGGCCCTTCATGGCAAAGACAGTCTCCTGCCTTCGGGACTCAAGCCATGTCGTTTCGTTGACGGATAGTCCAGCTGCATTGCGAACGATAGGCTTGTCGGCAGGGCAGCTGACATTTGTTGGTGTGTACCCATTGGGGGAATTGGGCAAGGCTCGCAATTTGACCGAACCGAATAGGTGATTGAACGACGGATAAACAGCCACAATTCCTAACGATCACCGCATTGTCAGTGGAATTGTTCTTTCCTGGGGAATTGACTTACCAAGGGCCAGGCCTAGAGAGTGGCAGACGCAGATGATGAAAGTGAACCTCATAGCATACTCCACATCTCCCGTAGAGATGTTAGAAGAAGAGAAGAGTGTATGAGAGAAAGAGGAGGTAGAGAAAAGTATTTGAGATGGTTGTCAGATCCCACATCACCAGAGCCGTGACACAAAACACTGATAGGGGTACTTCGAAGTACCTTCTGGCACCGAAGCCAGTATGGCTTATTTGAGGAAAGCTACAAATGAGTTTGTCTATTTATTTACATGATATTTTCCAGAATCTAATGAAACGAGACAAAGTGGCATTGACTATCCATAGCAACAGCTGGTCCGGCTTAACAAATTACTCCGACCTTTTATTTTTGCCTAGTCCTTCACAAAGTAGTTTGAGGAAAAGCCTTAGGAATTGACATGAATTCAAGGCTATAACCGTGCTTTGTATTAGACATTCATTCATCTGTAGAGCAAGGTGATAATCCACCCCATACGGCGAGCATATATAGTTTCACCCGGGAACTGATCCCCGGAGTTGATCAATGTAATTGCCACATATGTACTCTATAAGTCGGCAAAGCGCGGGCCGGTGCGGTGGGTGTTTTCATAGTCGAAGTTCGGCCAGCAAGGAGGGATAGCAGGCCCCAGACGTGCACTTCTTCTAACCCCAGCATTTCATCGGCAGCACTTGCTTCTCCGGGCATGCCGTAAACGATACGAAACACCTTCTGTCCTCGTTCTACTTTCTCCTCTCCGTTTTTACATCTTTCGGTGTACCTTTCTCAATGCTGAATTTCCAAAAGAAGATACTTACTAGACACATGGCCAGCTATTTCAGTGCCCAGTAGGCTCTACTGTATTTGCAAGGTCTCTTCGATCGAAATGAGATCCTTGATATTTGTCTCTTTCCACCTATTACTAGTGCATATCCTTTTCGTAAAATGTAACCACATGTCTAATCTGGCCATGTGGACTGTAGCTCAGAGGGCATTTGGACCATTTTGAGCCCTTTTTCACTCAGTGTATATGGCTATTCTCTCACGCACGAGACAAACATGATACCATGCGCAACTAGAAGGCAAAAAAGTGAATATAATAAGGTTCTCTGACGTGTTAAGCTCTATTCGTCGTATTCATATTTCTTCCCTTGTCATAACTTCGTTCATCTTCTTGTCAGCACATCACCACAATACAAAGATGGAAATATGCCTGAGAACAAGTTTATTTAACTATAAAAGTTCCCGGGTGGGTGCTTGCGAACCATGTGATACGAGAATACCAGATAGGGTTGCACAGAACCCATGACAAGCTCAAACAGCATGACAAGCTCCCTCCTGCCAACCAGCCATACCACGAGAGAATCTCCCAAGCAGTAGCTCCCCGCATAGGACCCCAAGCAAGATAGCAATGAAGACCCCAGTGTTGAAGCTCATAACGGCTAGCATGCTGTCAAAGAACCGACAATTAGTAGAGCATTTCAACAACCACAACATATGCAAGTAGCCACGGAAGTGAACAAAAACTTACAGGAGATATCCAATCAAAGCTCTAGCCAATTCCAGCAATCCCCGCACCCCGTCCTTCCGAAGAGACCATCTTCCACTAGCCTCCCAAGATGGAAGACGAACCCTGCAAGACCACTTCCTCAGCGGAGTACCTCGTTCAAGTAGATGAGTGGTCGAGCGTCCCCTTTCATCATCGTCGTAAGCAACTGGAAGTGTCTCCTCAATAGTCTCGTCCTCGACCCCGTGGACGCGCATGTAATTGGGAAGAGGACTGAGCTTTGCTTTTTGGACGTCTCGTCGTGAATGTATGGCTGTAAGCTTCAAAGCTGGCGGGACGGGATTGTGGTGGGTCCACGACTGCTCGAGTTGGAACTTGAGTGCGCCGAGGAAACGGTTTAGGACTGCGAGAAGGAAGAGGAGGATTAGTGTGAGGATGTATCGGGTTAGTGTGGAGGTTGTCCAGCCTGTGAAGAGGATTGTGACTTTTGTTGAGGCTGAGAAGGTTGATGCCATGTTCATGTTCATGTTTTGATCCATGCTTGAGCTGTCATCCGTGTGGGAGTGCGATTGTGAATGGGTTTCCATGGTTTGATAGTGATAGCGTTCCCTGAGATTTTGGGTGAGGGAATGGTGATAGGGAATTTGCAGTGGAGAAGTCGTCACGATAATCAGATTGGGAAAATTGGGAACTCGGATTTGGACTCCGGCTTCAGTCAAACGTTTAATGTTCTCAAATTGGATCGTAGTAGCAAATGACCGCAAATCCGCTCAGCCGATTAGGTACTTGTCTCAGGCTACCTCCATATGAAAGTCAAGTACACAATTACCCTGCAGGATAATCTCCAAGAACATAGTACAGCCATAGGCTATAAGTCCTTTCACACCCTAGCTTTATACAATCGACATGATTAAACCAGGGCCCTTGAAAATGAGGAAAAGAGGTGAACAAGGAGGCCAAAGTAGGACGAAAACAATGGGTAAAACGGCATACTCGCTTCGAGGCATTCGTGTAGAGACTGTTCAATAATTCATGGCACTGTATACACATTTATGGCACCTGTTGTATGCACTGTAAGCCAGAAAGACTGCCAAAAGGATAAAGGAAGTTGAGTCATGACTTCAAATCTAATCATATTTCACAAGTGAAGAATCCGGTCCAAATGGCAACCGTCTAAGCAAAGCAGTGATTATAAAAACAAAGACTGGAGAAATTCATAAAATGGATCGCCATGAGCCCGTCCAATGCTTCAACTCATTTCATATCGTGTCTGTCAGTCCCACCAAGTCAAAACTCGCATACAATACACAATATTCATAAGACAATCGTGGATATAGAGACAGAGACAGCGGGGGAATTAAGAAAGTCAAAGATCTTATGAACGGCCGTACCGCGTCTTGCCGAAGGAGAAGGGCACGTAGCGGTACTTGATCATGTGCTGGATTTGTCGTCGCACTGCGCAGAATAATTAGAACGATATCCAAGAAAGGCAATGAGGGAAGGCCACGCTAGACCGAGGAACATACTCGTCAGCACAAACAGGATGATCCAGTAAACAACCAGCACGGGCCAGAAGACGGGGATATCGAAGACGGAGAACCAGGAGCAGACAAAGCCGATGGTGATGGCCTGGGTGGCCGAGTGCCAGAACTTGAACTCTGGTAGGCGGCGGATGAAAGGCCGGAACTCCTCGTCCTTCTTGGTGGGGAGGCTGGGGGACCCCGCGTCACCGTCCTCGAGGCCCTCGTCCTGGGTGAGGGAAGGATCGAATTTGGGAGTCAGGAAGGCGAGGAAGAGGTTCAGAAGGTAGATGCCGAGTGTGTAGGCGACTGCGGCGCAAGATAATCATGTTAGCGGTTTGTTTATGCCAAGGTTCCCGGCGATTCCATTGGACGCTATCTCGCATTGTCTTTTCCGGGGGGCAGTATTGCGCTTCGCAATCGCCCAAAGAATTGGGGCGTCCATACCAATGTACCAGCCCTGCGCGATGACAATGCGCAGGAAGAAGAAGAACAGGAGCACACCGGAGCCTACCCAGCGGTAGGTTGTGTACGGGGTCGAGGCATCGAGGTAGGCTTGGTATTGCTAATGCGAAAAGCATAGATTAGCATGCTGCTCCCTCCGACTGTTCCAGCAGGTTCGAGGAATGAAGGACTCGAGGGCATTGCGCAATGTCTCTGCCCTCATGAGACACTCACCCTGGTCAATCTAGAGGTGTGCGCGGTCATGGCCGTGAAAGGCGACTGGTCGGGCTCAGGAACATCCATGGTGAAGGGAAGAGGGCGGGTAGTACACAAGTCAAGGCCACCAAAGAGAAAGAGAGAAGGGAAAAAGCAAAGGAAATGATATTAAGATAAGCTGAAACCAGACATTCCGGACGAGAAAGGCACAGGCTCAGGAGGAGAAAAGTGTCCACTGCTCACTGGCCAATCAGGCTTGAGATGACTCACCAGCCACCTAGGGGCACGTGACGGGTGGCTATGCTGTGTTTATCGTGCTAGCTGCTTTGGGTCAGCTTAGTCACAAATTTCCCCCTATATTATGTTTTCACCGCCTACTTTTATACCGCCTTCATATAATCACCTCTATATGGTTAACCTATAATATTTACTAATATGCTGCCGGCAGAATCTGTTTTGACGTAGTGGCCACAATGGACTGCCGTAGCTTAGTCACACTCACTACACGTGAACCTCGGGACGGTTAACTTCGGCGTTTTAGTCGCGGGGAAACGGAGCATCTATGATGTTATGCTCAGTACTCCTTCACCCTTTCATCGTCAATCCAATATTTTCAACTTTTTAAGCACTTGCATATCATAATCAGACACAATGTTTGCACGTCAATGCACCCGCTTGGCTACCTCCAAGACAGCTGTCCCTTTGACCTCGTATCTAGCTCGAGTCCGGGGTTATTCTTCAGCTGCCGGTAGCTATGAGCACATCCTCACCTCGACCCCTAAGCCCGGTGTTGGTCTGAGTATGTAACCAATGGAAACAAACCACCCACAACATCAATGCTGACCACCTACTGCAGTCACCCTGAACCGCCCTAAGGCCCTCAACGCCCTCTGCACACCACTCTTCAAGGAGCTCAACGAAGCTCTGAGCAACTATGACAATGATAAAAGCATCGGCGCAATCATCATCACAGGAAGTGAAAAAGCCTTTGCTGGTGCGTCTATATCCAACCAACCATGCCTCAATCCCATCCAATCCCATTCAATTCACAATCCTCAGCTAAAGACTAACACCACACAGCCGGCGCGGACATCAAAGAAATGGCCCCCCTAAGCTTCGCGGCCGCCTACAATGACAACTTCATCGCCCCCTGGTCCCACCTCGCAAACACAATCCGCAAACCCGTCATCGCCGCCGTCTCCGGCTACGCCCTAGGCGGCGGATGCGAGCTCGCACTGATGTGCGACATCCTCTACTGCACCGAAAAAGCAACATTCGGCCAGCCCGAGATCAAGCTCGGCACGATCCCCGGCGCAGGCGGTTCGCAGCGCCTGACCCGTGCCGTTGGCAAGAGTAAGGCTATGGAGCTTATCCTGACTGGAAAGAACTTTAGTGGTAAGGAGGCTGGCGAGTGGGGTGTTGCTGCCAAGGTTGTTGAGGGTGGGAAGGAGGAGTTGCTTGAGGAGGCTGTTAAGACTGCTGAGACTATTGCTGGTTATAGTCGTGTTGCGGTTGTTGCCGGGAAGGAGGTTGTTAACAAGAGTCAGGAGTTGCCTCTTAAGGAGGGGGTTGAGTATGAGAGGAGGCTTTTCCATGCGTTGTTTGGGAGCAAGGACCAGAAGATTGGTGAGTTGGCCTTTGAGTGAGTTTGAGCTAGGTTTGCTAATCGTGCTTTCATTTTAGGGATGACCGCCTTTGCTGACAAGAAGAAGCCTGAGTGGTCCCATGAATAGATATGAAGGTTGTATGAGATAGAGAAGCTGGCTCTTTTCATTGCCTGAAAACATACAATGCATGATGCTGGGGATGTACAAGGGAGAATAGTGTATTTCATACGAAACCGAATCATCTGATTAACTCCCACGTCGTGTCTGCGAAAATCGTATAACGGTCTACAGCGAATCAGGGATGAGCAATAAAGTCTTGCGGTTATAGGGTGACGCTAGATACCTCTGTCACTTCCCGGAATGTCTCGACAACGCAAGGTGATTATTACAGTAATAAGAAAAGGGAGAGTCCTATTTCCTTGTGGTAGGATTCGAATAAACCGATAGCCACGGATGGCATCCCCATGACATACTTAACCCAGTCTTCAAGCTTGAGTTCCTTGAAAATAATCCAACTGTTGTGAAGAAGTTGTATCGCGATTGTCCTTGGCGCCGGGTTTGTTGAAAACATATGACCACAAGCGAGGAGTTTCGTTTTCGTACATAAAATGTCGGGATATTCTCTCTCCTTTTGCTCTTTCCCAAGCTAGATTTCTTGGCCAAGACCACAAACATCCTCCCCAGCTGGCCAAGAGAAGTGGAATGTGGAATATCTCGGAATTGGTGATATATAGTCGTGCTGTGCCATGTTGTCCTCAATAGCAGAACAAAGGGTGTCGGAGTTATCGCAACAGTAGTCACCGGTGAAAAATTGGGGGGGTTTTTTTTCGGTATACAGTGGCTGGTAAATGATCTTGCTATATATACCAGCCGTGGGACAAGTGTTGCTGTCTTTCTAACCTCCGTGTGAAACGAAGGATGTAGCTGCTTGCCGAGTCGTTTAGCAATTGATCGGGTCCACTATTTCTACTTTTCTCTCTCGCAAATTATGGATTAATCCCTTGGCGAACTGGAAGTGGATGAACTACGTCAACTAACTGTTACTGTACTGGACCAACTCCAGCGTGTGTTTGTTGGAATCATCAACGCTTACCAGGAAGACATAGTTGCAAATATGGCGGTATCCAGTGATATAGGGGTATGGACTTAAAGATTGAAGGAAGGGAAGAAGACAGTGGTGATTGTAGGTATTCTTTAGAAATTGGCAGTAGGAGGGGATTTTACTAGGTATTGTTGAGTACTACGATTGATTAATTAGTGACATCATTATTATGCGTGCTGAATTGAGTGGGTATTTAAACTTATAATTTCCCCGCCTTTCTAGAGTGACTCACCGTACTCAATAATTAACTTGAACTTATCAATATGAGTTACACAAAGACCTCACTGGTAGTACCCGGTCACTGTATTGCCGATTTCTCTCTGGTCCCGGTAAACCTTTACCTTATAGATATCTTGAGCACATCACATCTAATGAGATTTCTGAGCTCCTCAGATCGGCGCTCATAGTACGTCCTATTCCAAAATTATCGCGGATATCCAGCTCCTTGCCCAGAAGTCAGGCTTGAAGTTCAAAATGCACGCGACAGGGACTGTCATTGGTAAGTGTTGACATATGTGCGCCCTGTCATACTGAAAACTGGCATGTCATACAAACGTGCAATGAAGTAGAAGCTGATCATTTTCAGAGGGCCCTTGGGATCAAGTCGCTGAGTTAATTGGATTTGCACATACGTTAGTGCATCAGTCCGGCATTCAGAGGATCCAGACCGACGTTCGCATTACTACCAGGTAAATTAGTACTCAAATTCGCTGTTGTTCCAGAGGACCTGAACTAATAATTACCATTTCCGAATTAGGACCGACAAAGTCGAGCAGATTGATGGGAACATTTCTTCTGTGGAAAGGATTTTGTCTTCTGAATAAATTTAAAAAGGCCTCCTCATTGGCTGGCTACAAATCTTGATATTGGAAAAAATCAGCGGCACTTCTTAATAATGCAGCTCTTGCAGCACAACCTTGCCGAGAATGTAATTGACAAATTCACACACAGCATTGTAATGTCTCTCCAAGGAGATATTACGGTCAAGCATATCCATGGTATTCAACACTGTCTGCTCTATTCCGAATATCGTAGAAGCAATATTTTGTCAAATATAGTAAGGCCGTTCTATCTAGCACTGAACATAGCAAGCTTCATATTGGACCAATAGGTTTTACATAGCACAGAAATTTGAAAGAAATATTCAGAATAAGGTTTTATAAAACAGAAGGCAGTTAGGCCAGATAAGTCAAGGATAGTGCTCGGTTTCAGCCGCGACGGACTCTTCCGGATGTTGCAACCCCATAATAACCACGACTTATTGTGCTAAGTTTGTAATTTGTAAGCCGTCGGGCTATTAAAATTCACGCTCGCTGTCATTATCTCCGGTAGATGTGTCTCTTGATCTCTAGGAGCTGTTCAAAAGATTTTCCATAGGGTCGAGGTTGGGTCAAGTTGAAATCGTCGATGGTTGAAGAAATGTTGACTTGCCATAGAGAGAGAAATATAGGGACGGTCCCGAGATGACCTTGCTATTAATGTGGGCGAAGCAAGGCTAAGAAATCTCGGTGACGCGCTGGAGTTGAGTAGCAAGTTGATGGGTAGTGTTGTCATAATTTCTCCTAGACTGAAACCGCTTGCAGTATCCATAGTAGGCCCCCAATCCATGGTTGAAGGGCTAAGCCATCGGTGTCATCCGTGGTGGCTTAAAACTGTATTCTATGCCTTATCTG
>ERZ1673737.4170-NODE-4170-length-10401-cov-4.263967_pt1 | contig 10401 bp, 10 predicted proteins | sample MGYA00580211_ERZ1673737 | MGnify/ENA primary metagenome ERZ1673737 (study PRJEB41218, sample SAMN15661789) | gut metagenome | host: Homo sapiens | place: Canada: London | collected 2015-08-20/2019-03-30 | study: EMG produced TPA metagenomics assembly of... | reverse complement strand
CAATGGGAAGTGAGACCCCGACCCCCAGGGCGGTTCCTCCAGTGAGATCATCTGCACCTGGTCGGAGAACATACGGTACGTTCGTCTTGGTGTAACCTGTGGCCATGACTTGAGCTGATCCAGATTTGCAGGTACACTCGATTCGTCTTCACTTGAAGCGACAAATCCAGAGGCGCGTCTCGATGACGGCCAAGAAGAAACGATGAATCGCGTATTCACAAACCAATCGTCTGCCGACCCCGATAGACCTCGCAAACCATCGGTCTCGCGACGCATGTCTTCCAAGCGTCAAATCCCCCACAAGGGGCAGGAGTTCTCGACGGACGATGATGTCTCCGAGGTCCACCAATACATGGCCATGAAGGGCCCCAATACGCAAACATCCCCAAGAATACGCCCCTTGCGAACGCAAAGCTCAACCCTCAGGCGACGTCTCAGTGCTCGGCCCAGTCCCCTTGCGAGAGGGGAGTCAGAGAGTTACAATCCAGATGACAGCGGGTTGCCCGATCCCGGGTTAGATGTCGACGAAGAAATCCCTTCTTTTAGCCAGGCTGGTGAGAATAGTGGGATGGATAGTGATGATGATGAGGTCACCGAAACGTTGGAAGATGATGAAGACGCTGCCAGTGACGCGGAGAGCTTCACCCTCAAAGATCGTCAGCAAGCCATCAACGAAACTCACCCATTTGGTATCAGGATCTGGAAGCCTGCGTTGTATAAAAAGAGTCGCTCTGTAGAGAAGACCGCCGAGGGAGATATTCACTCTTCACCAGGCGGCCGTGTCAGTCCCATGCTGTTCTTGACTAACTTGTTGTGGTCTTTGTTCTTTGGATGGTGGCTTGCCCTCGTTGCTCTTCTGGCTGCGGTTGCATGCTTTTTCTTTGCCTACTCATCGAGTGCTACGGCATATGGAAGAGTATTTGCGGGTCTTTCACGATATCTGCTCTACCCCTTTGGGTCGTTTGTCCTTCTAGAGACCGACGAGCATTATGCCGAAGAGGACGAAGGCGAGGGACGCAGTATCAGCGAATATGAGCAATGGCAGAATGGCGATCTAGAACATGGCCGTCTGTTCTTTGGGCCTCGCAGGGATCGATCACTCGTCGGCAGACGAAGGAACAGCGTCGATTCAGCCGGTGAGCAGGACAGTCTGCTCGGACGACCCCAACGTGGACAGCATGATGACTTTCAGTTGGCCCACTCTAAACGTCGCCTTTTCGGGCGTGGCGAATGGACCTTGGGTCGGGTCGTCTTCTTCGTGTTCTTCTATTTCCTCGTCGGACCACTGATGCTTCTGGTGTCGCTCACCTGCTGGCTGCTGGTTTTCTGGATTCCCATGGGGCGCGTCACGATCACTCTAGTGAGCCATCTACGCAGGCACCCTTTGGCGCTGTCCTTCCATTCCGATACCACCTATGCTAGATCGAGCACTACTTCCTCGTCTTCAATCCTGCTCTGCACCTACCGAGCAGCGGGAACCAGGTACTGGAAGTACACTGTTGATGGAACGAACATCTTCCTGATCAACTTGCTTGGCGTGGTCGTCTTTGTAATCGTCGACTATTTCTTCCTTGGGAAATTCTTGGGCCTGGAGAACTGGATCACGCATCCGGGGCTAATATTCACTCTGGCTCTGCTTTCCATCATCCCTCTGGCCTACTTCATTGGGCAAGCCGTCGCCTCGATTTCTGCACAGTCTTCGATGGGCCTGGGTGCTGCCATCAACGCTTTTTTCTCCACTGTTGTAGAAGTGTATCTGTATTGTGTTGCCTTGACCGAAGGTAAAGCTCAGCTTGTTGAGGGAAGCATTATCGGCAGTATTTTTGCTGGTATTTTGTTCCTTCCTGGCTTGTCCATGTGCTTCGGTGCTATCAAGCGCAAGACTCAACGGTTCAATGTGAAATCAGCCGGTGTCACCTCGACAATGCTGTTGTTTGCGGTGATTGCTGCATTTGGACCCACCCTCTTCTATCAGGTTTATGGCAGTGTGAGTTCCGATTTCCCTTCTTCAAACGAGAATCAAACTGACAGTGTATAGCACGAACTAAATTGCCACTCCTGCGTCAACTCCATCGATTCCGAGAGCCGGGATTGTCGACGCTGTTATTTCTCTCAGACGGCTGCTATTAACGACCAGTTCTTCCAAAAAGCTGTGCAACCATATGCTTGGTTCGCCGCTGTCTTCCTATTCCTGTCATACATCATCGGTTTATGGTTTACTCTGAGAACCCATGCTGCTCTCATCTGGGCAACTGAAATGGAAGAGAAGAAGAATGCTCAGGCCACTCAAGAGTCATCCTTCTATGAGCCAAGGCACCTCTTATTCCCGAGTGGTCAACCCGACGCTTCCGGTGCTGTCTCTGGAAGCAAGGATTCAATCCGTGAATCCCAGTTGTACAAGCGAATCCTAGGCCAGTCCCTGAGGCACTACGGGTTCGAGGACAACGGCACAGGCAACTGGGAGCCGGCGGAAGGTGAAGCAAGAACAGAATCCAGAAACAACATTCCGCACTTGGTACCACCGCGGTCTAGCGGCGACGATAATTGTGGGCCAAAGGCTGTCGGTGGTCTATCCAGAGAAGACAACGAACGCCTAGTACGCCAAGTTACTGAAGTGGCAGCGACGGCTGCGGCAGTGGCTGCCCGGGATGCAACTCGAAGCCGCAAGCCCCCTGCTCAGAGTTCTGCCAACCGACAGGCTGGCCGTGCAGCAGCAGAACAGCCTCGTACCCCTGGAGAAGAGCTTGAGGATATTGGTTTGAATGTCGAGGCTGCCCAGGCTGGTGGAGGACATGATGCACCCAATTGGAGCAAAGCCAAGAGTTCTATCATTCTTCTTGGAGCAACATTCCTCTATGCAGTTATCGCTGAGATCCTTGTCAACACGGTTGATGTTGTCTTGGAGAGCGTGGACATTGACGAAAAGTTCCTCGGTATTACTCTTTTCGCACTGGTTCCCAACACCACAGAATTCTTGGTACGTTGACACTATGTCTAAACTGACTTCTTAATTGGTGACTAACTCGTGGACAGAACGCCATCTCCTTTGCCATGAATGGCAATATTGCATTGTCTATGGAAATCGGTTCCGCCTATGCACTGCAGGTCTGTCTGTTACAGGTGCCCGCTGTGGTTCTTTTCAGTGCATTCTATGGACGCATGTTGGACCCATCTGAGCTTGTCAGCCACTCATTCAAGTAAGATCATCTTTCCTGGTCCCGCTTCTACCTTCCTTGGCTAACTTTGTTCCAACAGCCTGATCTTCCCTCAATGGGACATGATCACCGTTATTCTGTGTGTGTTCCTGTTGTCATATGTCTACGGTGAAGGAAAGAGCAATTACTTCAAGGGCTCCATTCTCGTTCTAACCTACTTCGTCGTTGTTCTTGGCTTCTACATGTCAGGCTACGTCAACATAGACAGCATGGGCGTAGACCGGTTTGATACTCTCGCTCTGGGCGGCACAAGCAGCGCCGAGAAGTTCTACACGATTGGCCGAACAAGAGGTGGGGAAGCCTACTAATTAAAGTACATACTGATGGTAGCTTTTTTCTTTGATCTGAATAGTTGTCGAGATTTGTCTCGATCCAATTTAGCATAGCGAACTTCTTCTGTCATGCGTTTCTAGGATGGCCCTGGGGTCATCTCACATATTTGTAGATCTGAACTGTTCGGATCCTGCATTAGATATTACGTTTACATGCATTACTATTTCGAAATTGTATCTGAGGATTTTGATCCTTGAATTTGATCCTGCGGTAATGACAGATGACATCCGAAATCCCAGTATATAATCACTCGAATTTTTTTGGCATTTTAAAGAAAGAAAATTCGTCTTGGTCGTCATGTAAAATTAGCTGGACTTCCACGCGCCCACAGCGTTATCAATCATCCCACGGTACTTCTGCTGCTTGAAGCACTGGTCCAGGAAAACCTCATACTTAACCCGGAGCAAAGCCTTCTCATTCGCATCCCTCGTCGGCAACACCTTCTTGCCAGGCTTGCTCATCCGGTCCATGATATCCCACAGATCTTCGGTCTTACCCTGGGAATCAGCGCTGGCAGCCTTAGCACCTAGCATGGCAGCACCGTGGCACACCGCAGCGTGAATGTACCGAGGAATTAGCACGGGCATTTCACAAGCTGATGCAACAAGGTTGACCAGAATGTCGTTCTGGCATTGCGAGCCTGACATGAACACCGAGGCGATACGATGGCCTGCCTTGTTCATTGTCTCGACGATCTGCTTGGTTTGTAGCGCGATGAACTCGAGAGTGGCGTAGTAGTAAATTGCAAGACCATCTACTGATTTATCGCTCGTTAGGCCGAAGATCGACCCTGTCATGTTTGGATCGGCGATGGGCGAGCGGTTACCCCATAGATCACCATAGAAGAAGAAATGGCGTCCTAGGTAGGATACGCATGGAGCACCTTGGTCGTGTACCATTTCCTTGAGGTGCTCGTTCAAGTACTCATAGATGTTGGCATGGTATGACTCGGCGATTGAGTGGGCCTGTTGGAAGGCCGGGTGGGTTTCAATGACATGCTTGAGCAACTCGCCTGTGGCTGACTGTCCACCCTCAGCCATCCAGTATCCGGGAAGAATGGTATCCCGATACGGACCCCAGACACCGTTTACGAAGACGGGATCAGGTGACATAGCAAGATGGCAGGTCGAGGTTCCTGCCACAGCCGCGAGACGTGAGAAGGCCTCCGATCTATCGAGCTTCGGGGCCTCTGCGAGGGATTTGCCTGATCCTAGATCGACCTTGGATCCCACGGTACCAATCCAGCCGGCGTAGGCATCGATCACAGCACTGCCGATGGCAATACCGGCTGGCAGGCCTAGATCGGCGGCAGCCTTATCACACAGAGTGCCGACTAACTCACCAGCGCTCAGGTAATCACCATTCTGTTCAAGGTGAGGTCAGTTATTAGTTACTCATCAATTAAGGAAGGCTCACCACCCCGTCAACTCCGCCCATGCGTTTGAAATCGTCCTTGGTCAAGTCGCCCAATCCAATATCATTCAGGAAATCTTCTTGCCATCCCTTGACGCTCCCGTCAACACCAACAGGCACATATCCTTGCTTGCAGACAACGCTACAGAAGCTTCGTTTCTCATTGCCGGTGGCAATATGTGTAAGGGCATCTCCTAGATCATAGAACTTGCATCTTTCGAAGAGTTCTGCTGGCATGTGGTTCTTCAGCCAGAGGACCTTGGGGATCTCCATTTCAATGGACATTTTGCCGCCAACATAACGCAGAAGGTTATGGTTGGTGGCGTTTATCTTGGCCGCTTCCTCGACGGGACGGTGATCCAGCCACAAGATCACGTTGCGATCCGAGTCGAAGTTTGGACCAGTGACTGAGATTGGCTCATCCGTGTCATTGGAGAACACAGACAAGGAGCATGTTGCGTCGAATCCTATACCCCGTACAGTGTCAGGGTTGATATTGTGCTGGCTCACAGCACGCTGGACGGCAATACAAATGCAGCGCCAAATATCAGAGGTAGATTGTTCCTAGACAGCAGGTCAGTTTCTATACTTCATTGCGCACCAATTGGCAGGGTTGCCTACATAATAACCATGCTCTGGTTGCCAAAGGCCAATGTTCTCAGAGGCCAACCCCACAATATCGCCCTTGGCATCGATGATACAGGCACGAGCACTGCCAGTTCCGACATCAATGCCGATATAGTGATCAAGGTGGACATCCAGCTCCTCCCGGGGGTCAGTGGAAGCTTTCCGGGAAGCCTGGACGGATGCACGACGGTAGGGCAGCGAGGCCATTTTGTCGGCTGGTACTTCGTATGAAACTAAGATCTTTTTGTTTTCACCTCAGAGTTAGAGCTCTGGGAATCACGGAGCGAGGACAATTTGAGGTCGAAGTACCTTCAGGCTTCCAATTGAGCTCAATATATAGAAAAGAGAGAGAGGCGAGGGGTGTTGAATATGACAGTATCGATTTGCCTCACATTCCTGTGGGGTGACGGAGCGGTGCTGACCGGTACCTTAGGGGTACTTGAGTGGTACTTAGAGGTACATAAGTGCCCCGCCATTGCCTGCCATATGTGAGGTACTCTCATGTACCATATAGTTTGGGATTTGTAAATTGAGCATCCCTGCTCTGTATCTTTTTAAAATCATGGAAATGAATTCTCTACAAGCCAAAGCACAATACGCAGACAGCCATAAGTAGTTACATATAACGTTACATGTACTTGTACACACGGCCGTGTAAGTTAATGTACTCTCAGGTATGCTGTGGGAGCTCGGACCGCCTGTCTTCTCGAACATCTCTCTCCAGCATCTCCGACAAATTATCCCCATTCCCCGCCATGCGGTTCCTACAGATGATTCTCAGCGCTTTGTCGCTCCTCATTACTGTCAATGCCTCTTCTCCTGCCACCGATATTCTCTACTGGCCCGTGGGGTCTACGCAGCCCTCCGTCCTCGCGCATGTCACCTATGACCCAGCCTCGATGAAATCCGACGTGCTCTCATATACCCCTCCAAAGAACGAAGACGACGGTCTAGTGCGCGTTGGTCTCTACACGACAACAGCTACAAACAACAAGCAATGGGTTGGCAGTCTCGTGTCGTTGTCCTCTTTAACAGGCAATGAGCAACCAACATTCCGCCTCCACCTCGGTCCCGCCAATGAGGTCTACCATGTCTCCCTAGCTGCTTCATCTGCTGCTCAGGGGTCTGCCGCTGGTGCTCAGGTTGACCTTGTCTCGAATGAGCTTGGGGTGCAGCCACACTTGAACCGGCCAGTGGTTGTTAACCCTGATGGTGGAAACGCCGAGGAACCTGTGGAGAAGTCTCTCTTGCAAAGGTGAGTTAGGGATAATTTAACGATGCTATCTCCTACCATGCTAATTGCTGGGTATCTAGGTACTGGTGGATTCTGCCCATCATCTTCTTTATCACTATGTCTGGTGGCGGCGAAGGACAGTCATGATCGGTTCCTTCGGCATGTTATGCAGCACCTGGGTGTATAGAATAATATTGTATCAATCTACCACTCTCGGTAACTTGATCGCTGGTTATACTATTTCCGCGCACATCAAGTTACTAGCATTAGCGGACAAGTTCCTTTCCTCCTTTGAGACGTAGTCTCACCAGAGCCTTTCTCTTCAACATTTGTTTAATCAGAAGGCCTTCCTCAGAAGACTCCTCGCCAAAATCAGCTGTAGAGTGACAATAAATTCGGAGGTGCAACAAACCCACCAGTTGATGACTCTGTCACCTTCCTCAAACTCTAGGCTTTGACCCAGTATCTCTGTAGCTTGCATTGAATCTGTTTTCACCACTTCCAATAGACTTTCGTAGTCTATAGGCGCATTCTACGTGGGCCACGGCTATCTTGGCCGACGAGATTGGGGTTGATGTAACAATCGTCGGCTAGCAGATCCGACTCTTCTCATTATTTATTTGCCGATGCTTCAAGTCAATCCCACAATTTCATCTAGAAACCTCCCAATAACGCAAACCAGCTCACTATCGAAAAGCTATCCAGATGGCAATAACATCGGGTGAGCGCGTCTTCCAAGGCACCGCGCATGTGAAAGGAGATGCATCAGGAAAGCTCATGGCAAGCGACCTGGAGTTGAGCTTCTGGGGTGGCGTAAACCCCCAGACAAGCGAAATTATTGACCGCCACCACCCATTGAGTGGTCAATGCCTTCAAGACAATATCCTCGCAATTCCTGGTGGTCGCGGTTCTTGCACCGGTAGTGCGGTTATGTTGGAGCTGCTTCTCAACGACAAAGGGCCAAAAGCCATGATATTTGAGCGGCAGGAAACCATTTTGGTTCTCGGGATTATTGTTGCTGAAGAGATATTTGGAAAGACCATACCCGTTGTGATGCTGGACCCGAAGGACTTTCGCGAAATCCTCCGGTTCAATGGCACTGACATTTATATCAGAAACAGCCAAGTCTCAGTTGGCCCAAAAGCTTGGCCCAATGATACCGCAAGCCTGACTAGAGCATCTGTTAACGTCGAACTCTCGGATACTGACAGAGCTTTTTTGAAAGGCGAGTTTGGCGATGCCTCCCGCGCAGCAATGAATATAGTGCTACGGATGGCAGGCATCCTAGGGGTGAGTGAACTTATGGACGTCTCCCAGGTCCACGTCGATGGATGCGTCTACACTGGGCCAGGCTGTCTTCTCTTCGCAGAAGGTCTACGGGATCGGGGAGGCAAAGTCCGGGTTCCAACATCTTTGAATTCCATCTCGATCGACAAGAATTTGTTCCAGGTTCAAGGGGCCAGCCAGGAATTCACAGCAGCAGCTGGCAAGCTAGCAGATGCCTATACCGATATGGGGGCACGTTCAACTTTCACATGTGCTCCATATCAACTTGACAGTGCTCCAAAGTTCGGGAACCAAGTTGCTTGGGCCGAGTCCAACGCCGTCGTCTATGCAAACAGTGTGCTAGGGGCGAGAACTATGAAATATCCTGATTTCCTCGATATATGTATCGCCCTGACTGGCCGTGCCCCGAAAGGCGGTCCACACGTGCAAATCAACAGGATGGCCTCACTCATCGTGAATGTTGAGGGCATTGAGAACGTCAACATTGACGATTCATTCTATCCTCTTCTCGGCTACCGCGTGGGAGCCTTGGCACCAAGCCAAATCCCTGTGATAGTAGGTATCAAATTGCTGGCCCCATCCAAAGATGATATGAAGGCCTTTGGGGCGGCATTTGCGACTGTATCAAGTGCCCCCATGTTTCACATTCTTGGTGTCACGCCCGAAGCAGTGGAGCTTGGGGCTGTGGTTGCGAAAGGTCCCAACGTACGCTCCATCAGCGTACATCTGAGTGATTTGATCGGGTGCTGGGATGAACTGAATAGTGCATCAAAAGACCAACCAGTTGACCTGGTGTCTCTGGGCAACCCTCACTTCTCGTTTGACGAAATTCAAACGCTCAATGGGCTCTGCCGAGGCCGCAAAAAGGACAAAGATGTCGCCATTGTGGTGACATGCGGCAGATTCACTTACAGTGCAGTTTGCAAGGCCGGATTGCTTGACGAACTGGAGGAATTCGGGGTTCAGTTCGTCACGGATACCTGCTGGTGTATGATCACCGACCCAACCATCCCCCGCTCCAAGAGTGCAATTATGACCAACTCTGGGAAATACGCTCATTATGGCCCTGGACTCACTGGCAGGAGCTTCTATTTTGGAAATCTTGCCAGGTGTGTTGACGCTGCGTGTGGGTATAGCTACTTGGAAAGTCGACCACAATGGTTGAGAGAGTCAAGTCAGTGAGACCAAGTATACAGGCCTAGTAGAAGATTCAATTGCATCTAGTCACTTCTATTTAATTTCCTTTATCTATACAATCTACTTCAGCAAATCATGTTTAGAAAAGGCATCGTTTATCCATGGATGCTTCCAGATAACTTAACTAGTTACTAGTTCTGCTAATGCCTAGGAAAAGGGGCTGCATGGCAATCCAACACTTTATATATCACTTTCACATTGCTTCTCACTTATTTAGTTGTTTGTTGGAAAAGCCCGCAAAAGCCCGTGCTTTATATAAATCTCCGCTGACCGCATTCAAGCTCCACACACACCATGCTTCGTCTTCCAGTTGAGTTGGTCCAACTCATACTTCGGCACTGTGAAACCCCTGCCTATTTCCAAGCTGCTTTTGCGAGTCGCAGGCTCTTTGAAATTGCATCCAGCAGCAGAGATGTTATCCTGCACCAACTACACGAGACCCCGGGGCATGGCTTCAAGCTTCTCCGGACAACAGAGCTGTTTCGCATCTTGATGAAGCGATCTTTGGAGCAACTAGATGGCGCCGAATTCCACACAGATCGCAAGCTCTATCAATTCCAAAACGTGATCGATAGCCGGGCATCAACATTCGAAGATTCCATAGACGAAAACGCGCTGCTTGTCTTCAAGGACAACAGTACCGTTCACCTGGTTCATATTGGCAATGGGATCCTAACTCATGAACGTGAATTGAAATCTCCAGGAAAAGACATTGGAAATGTCGAGGTTCTTCGGACCGCGTTCGATGGCGACAATGGTATCTATGTGCTGCATCGATTCAAGCCATTCCTCGACCAAGAGCTCGACACCGATCATCCATTTGTCAAGCATGCGCTGCAGTCTCATCCCCATGGAGATATCTTCATGACCTATTATAAATTGGATTCTTTACTTGTTCGCATGTGTGCCTTCCCCGATCGTCACGACTACAGGCCTCTAGCTCTATCTGCTACCCCTGGACAGTTCGCAATCTCATGGCAGCACATATTGAATCCCCACGATTATAACGTTGAACTTTACACCTGGGTTGATGAGGGAGAGGAGGAGGATGAAAGCGACAGAGAGGCTATTGAGGAAGGTCTGGAGGCTGTGGAC
>ERZ1673737.4168-NODE-4168-length-10402-cov-4.589736_pt1 | contig 10402 bp, 10 predicted proteins | sample MGYA00580211_ERZ1673737 | MGnify/ENA primary metagenome ERZ1673737 (study PRJEB41218, sample SAMN15661789) | gut metagenome | host: Homo sapiens | place: Canada: London | collected 2015-08-20/2019-03-30 | study: EMG produced TPA metagenomics assembly of... | reverse complement strand
TCAGTTTTTTAATACCAACAAAGCGGGAATTCTACGGATGACCCAGACCGAAACACGAGCTCTCAACAAACACGCAAAAGTTGAACAGTCTTCAACAAGACACTTGATACCCGTCTGTTTCTTTCTGAGTCGCCGATACCCCATTCCTGCGACTTCAACAATTTCAAATTTCAACACACGTCAAACACGTTTTCTTTGTTACATCGAGACCGCTTCACTCACATCATGGACAACCGGCGTTCTTTGTTCTCGGATACCCTTGCACCAGCAATAAATCCACACCAGCATATCGCCAGGTTTTGGAACCCGGGTGGTCATCCCTTTCAACACGCTCAAACATCAACACGTCAACACTCCACCCAGAAGAATTGAAATTATACCATCGAACCCACGGGTCTGGCTGCATCATTCTCAAGGAGTCGGAGTCCTGTGCTTTGATTTGATTTCTCTTTTTCATTCCCTATGTGTCTCAGTCCGAGTCGATCTGTCTCTTTGTCTCTGCTTTTTGTGTCCCTTTCAACATATTCCCCCCAATATCGCGCTTTGCCGTGCTACTACTTTCTAGACGGCTTTTCAATACAATTACATGTCTAGGCTTTGCCCGGGCTGGATTTGATATCTCCCATTAATTTTCTTTTGTAAATTGTAGAATTCTTTTAGTATCATGTGCTCAGCCATTGTGTCATGGCTGATGGCGACATTGCAATTGCCTCACTTCTGTGGTATTGTTGGGTTGCGCCGCGGGTAGGCGAAGATAGCCGCTTGGACATCGGTGAACTAGTCGGTCTACCGGACTTGAAAATTTTCATTTTGTTGAGTTTATTCTTTTTATTTCCTTGTTTTTTTTATTTCTATTTTACTTGAATGTCTCAATCCTGTTCAATTATTTTACAGTATTTCTTGGTTTTTGATTTTCTCGTATTCTGGTCTAGACTGTGTTGGTTGGTTCTTTGTTGTTGCCAAAGACTTCTATAAGCCTAACTGCAAATAGTTTGATCATTATGATGCGGTTCCATCTATGTACTCCCCGAATCCCAACGACTGGAAGTATACATCCACAAACAATTAACGTTACTGTACATCACATCCTAATCCCTCAACATTCTATACTAAAGAACTACTGTAAACCCTTCTCCTTCTCAAATAAATCCCAACACACCCGCCCATGTGTCCTCATCTGCATTACCGAACCAGTCGCAACCCTCACGTCTGAAACGTGCCATGACCCACATCAACATCACCATCAAAATGAAAATCAAAATCCACAAAACCCACATCTAGGTCCAGATCCAGGTACTGGTCCACATTCAGGAGATACATGAATCGGTACATGTAAGTTATGTACTGCCAACTAACTTAACTTAGGTTATAAATGTACATACCTCTCGTCCAGAGCATCGCATGTGGAGGGCATGAAGTATATCATAGGTTTTTTGGGGGGATATGCTGGGTGGGATCTACGTTACTGATATCCAGGCGAAGAGCGTGTATGTATGCCCATGCCCATGTGCATAGAACGTTATTTGGTATGTACACGTGAAGCGTGTCAAGATTCTCACAGGGCCGGAACTTTGGCTTCTGCTCTAAATGGTGCGTCAAATGTGCTTGCAAGTGATATCGCAGGGTCATTCGCTTACCATGAGTCGGAGATGTCCTCAATTTAGAGGATCACGCTAATTACTCCGTGCATGCTGTGGATTGTGGCGTCTGTACTTGATCTCCTCTGCTACTCCTTGGCATTCCCTTTTATTGCGAGCCTAGAGACGTAGGAACAATATCGGATCGTACACTCGTTTTCTACTAGCGGAAGCCCTAAAAACTATAAACTTAGAATACTAGATAAGCTAGAGACGATCGACCCACGACCGCTACTATCGTGGCGAGTCGAGTCCGCGAAGATTGAGATCGGGTCAGACCGAGAGACGGCAAGAGAACAGGCCGAGACCATACGATCCACGTCCGCTATTCTGGTATACTCGAATGTTTCTGGGCGCGAGGGCCACCTAGGAGCCGCCGTCGTAGCATCACGGACAACCCAGAGGTCATTGAATCACAATATGTCAACCCCTACAAGGATGTTCGGGTGACAACCGGCTATCTACGCCGAGTATCATGGCACGTGGCCAACTCCGAGGCTAAAGCATTGTTTAAAAGAAAGAAGAAGACTTCGTAATCCCGGAAATCAAGTCCAGTTGTGCACAGATCATTGGATGATGTTTTACCGGCCGATGATGCTGCATGGGACCAGGGTGGTATGTCGATTCATGACCTCTGTCATTTATGTCCTGATCTTTGAATTAGACCGTCAGACCAGATAGTTTCTCGACTATTTCGTCTCCAATGACGGAACATATGAGTAAATTTGCTTTGCTCTGTCAAGCCACCAGGCTGTTAGGCCAAGTTCTCCATCACCTCTCAACCGACTTCACCAACGAAGATGATGTTTGGATACAGCTCGATCGTACCTTGCAGTCAATGCTAGCCGCTGCATTGAATATAGACTGCCCGGACTATGATCAAATCACTTTCGTGTACAGGTTAGTACTACAATCATCAACCCTGTCTTGTACAAGCTTTTACACCAAACTTAGCGCCCTGTTTGCCCTATACACACCCTGGTTATCATCCGCTGGATTTCAAGAAATCGACACCGATCGTTCACGACGAGCGAAGGTTATCCTTCAACAAATCACGGACCGTATTAGTGCAAATCTGATCGAGCGACAATGCTTCTTAGGTCGGGATCCAGAGCATATGTCCCCGTGGGGTCTGTATTTTGCCTATCGCATCTGTGGGGCCCATATGCGGTCTAGCAGTAAAGCACCGCATGGCGTTGAGGTGGTGAGGAGCCTACGTGAGGCGTTCATGACTATTGATGTACGGTGGAATGTTGCGGGTGTTTATCTGCAGCTATTGGAGGCCCAGGAGGCTATTCATTTGGGAGCGTGAGTTTAGAGTGATATATACGTGTATTCTGTTCACCTCTTCCTATGCACTTGTAAACAGTTTGACTCTGTTTTCCATCGCAATCCATCGCAAGCCATCCACAAACCAGAATAGACAGCTCTCAGTGGTAATTAAACCCTAAGCAAGCGCCCACTCCCGTACTTATCACCGAAGAAGTTCTCCTTCCAATCCCAGCAGCCCGCGGGAGCCCAAAGAATCATCCCATCGCGCCACGCAGGATGCAACGCGTCATCGGGATGGGATTGGTAGTGACATTGAACCTGACTCTGAGCGCCGTCATAAAAGCGGTGGCAGCTAAGATAGGAAAGCCTCCTCACCCGGTAGAGGAAATATGGTAAGCTACTTAAGTACGGGGAAATCTGAGGGAAAATGAATTTCCAGTTGATATGTATCTTGGTTGTGGCTACATGCAATACAACATGCCCTACAAGTTCAAGTCTGATAGACGATATGCTCTATACAGCGCATCATTTACAATCTCGACAAGCAGGCCATCCTAAGAAGAAGAGTTTGAATTTGCACAGATAAAGTCAGAACCAATGCCAAGACGACATGAACTGGAGAGGTAAATGGAAACTGGGGGTATCAAAAGTCACGCGGAGACGGGACTCGGATTGGTGTACTGGTCGGTCACTTCTTGCATGCACTGCCAATTGCCAATTGCAATGCATGGTGATCGAATCATATTGACAAGATGTTGACAGGATTTCGCTGTATCGTGGGGGAATGCTTGTTTCGAGATTTGGAGATGGACCTTTGACCATGTCAAGATAGCCGGTCTGACTGACCGAATAATGAGCGTGACCGTGGTATTGAGGACCTTTGTCGGGACTGATCTTTTATGCGAATCGCTTGAAGATGACTTCGGGGTCCTCGTGCCATTCGTCTGCGCTGACCCACATCTACGAGAATCGGGTTAGTCTGACAGATTGATCTAAGGGGGATCAGCATACCTTTCTAAACGTGCTTAGCCCGGCAAGAATGCTACCACCAATCCACGTGGTATACTTGCGCTCTGCTGGCGCGGAGATCCGGATCTTCATGTCTTCAACTGCCAATCTCTTGATCTCACGCATCAATCGATCAGGGAAGTTCTTGCACAATGTTGAACCACCAGAAAGAACAATGTTGAGGTATAGCGACTTGCGCAGGTCGAGATCTGTGCGAGTGATGGCGTCCTGGACAATCTGGTGCACACCGGGATACTCAAGACCAATAAGTTCAGGGTCGAACAGGATTTCGGGTGCGCGATAGCGTTCTTGGCCGATCTATAGGCAAACCATTAGCATTGTCACGACCCCCTAGGGCGAATGATCTGGCGCAAGCACTCACCTTGATCTTGTGTCCATCCGGCAGAGTATAGTCGACTGCCTTCGCATCGGACTTGTGGTAGCTGTTCATCCACTCCTTTTCTTCCCGCTTCGGGTCCAACGACACATAGCAGACCTTCTCCTTGATCATGCGTACAACCTCCTTCTCGGCACTAGTGTGCAAGACATGACCAGCCTTTCGCAGCAGCAACTGCATCTGTTCTGTAACATCACGACCAGCGACATCAATTCTCCGAATACTGTTTGGAATAGCGAAACCCTCGAAGACAGGAACGGCATGGGAAACACCATCTCCAGAGTCCAAAACCACACCGGTGGTACGACCGGACGCGTAGAGCGACAATACAGCCTGAATAGACATATACAAGGCCGGCACATTAAAAGCCTCAAACATCAGCTGGGCAGCGATATCACGGTTGGCGCGTGGGTTCAGCGGCGGCTCCGTGAGGAGGACTGGGTGTTCTTCGGGGAGGGTCTTGAGTTCGTTCTCGTAGACGTAGTGCCAGATCGATTCCATGTCCTCCCAATTTGTGACAATGCCGTGTTCCAGTGGATACCGGATCTTCAAGAGGCCGCGGAGTTCTTGTGCGCGTGAACCGATGAACGAGTCTCCTTCCAGACCACCGGCCATCACCCGTGGGTGTTTGGGCCGGCCGACGAATGAGGGAAAGTAACATGAGGGGATTTCTTCGCCTGCGAATCCTGCTCGGATTGTGCCGCTGCCATTGTCGATGACAATTGGCACGTTGTGGAGGGTGGCCTCTGCCATTGCGGGGAGTGTATGGGGTGAGGTCGGGAAAGGAGGCGCAAGCTGGACGGCCTTTCGGCCTAGAATGGACGACTCGGGGGTCAGTGGAGTGGAGTTTTGGGGTTAAGCGGCTTTGATGCGGTTGGTGGTTGGGCGGCGTAGTTTGTGTTTCTGATTCAGGGAGGTTTTGCGGCTTCGCGTCGGGAGTCAACAAGGAGCTTGGGCCACCTGGCCATACTACGGCCACTATCACTTATGCTCTAAACAGTAGATATCGAGGATTCAAGATGACTGTTTAATATTAAAGGTAACCTCAAATCCTTTGGTCTCTTTCAATTTCACGCTGTTTGAGGATTTGAAAGTTCTGCTTCAGTAGAACCAATATCATCCTCCCTAACATTATGGAGCAGGTCAATAGATAGATTTAAATCAATTGCTGTATTGCCGTGTCAAAACGCCCAAGTTCCTATGCAAATACCAATCGTAAATCATAAAAACCACAACGCTGTGGAAAAAACGCAATCATAGGCGATACAGACATGTCGCAAATTAGGCCAAAAGAGCCTGCACAAGGAAACTCTTAATCCAGAAAACCCAGTTCGTCGGACATGAAACCTGCGAGTTCATCCTTTCTTTCAGGATGTGAATCAAATACCTCAGATTTCTGAAGCTCGGCACGGGCAATGGCAGTTCCAATTTCCCTAATTCATAGTTAGTCAGACTAGTCAAATCCATACATCTAGGTAGCTTACTGGACAGAGCTGCTGACCACATATTTCTGCTCATTCAGAATTTGAGCAAGCTCTTGCTGGTGGTTATCAGCAAGGTCCGGGTTCGGAACAACGATCAAGGGCACGCCCAAGCGCAGGGCTGCAAGAATAGTTCCAGTACCTATCACGAAGTAAGTTTTCTGATCAAACATTCAAACCTCAAAGCCAATCCGCGTAAAAATGGCAAACCATACCGGCATGACTGATGATTAGACCAAGCTCCTGATCATCCCGTTTCTTGGTCTTCATCAATTCCCTATCGATGCTTGGCTTGGAGTCAAAGCCACCGATGACGAGGCCATGATGCGATTGCTCGCCATTTGCGAATATTTCGAATGTTTGACTGCCACCTTTGCCGTACTGAATGAGAAGATGGGTGTACTGGCGTTTGGCCAAGGTCTCCAGGAATTGCGGAGAAAGCACTTGCTGGATTAGCTTCTCAAACGAAGCCGTAGCGCCCACAGTAACGAAACACAGCTTCATGGTGGCGGTTCGATAGGAATGTACCGAGTCATGCAATCAGCAAGCATGCTTTATAGGAAAGAAGAAGAAGTCGCATCGAAGAGCATCGATGTCAGTATGGAATCACGTGAAGCTATCCACGCTAGCCTGGTTTGGGATAGCGTATCCAGAGCCGCCGAACCTCGCAAAAAACAGACGTCGACAGGACTTTTACCCACGTATCCCCGCAACAATGGCTTCAATCAGGTCAATGGCTCAGCCAGCCCGGCTTATGACCCGGAGGGCCCTGGTTGCTCCCTCAGTCCGGTACTTTTCAGTTTCTCCGTTCAAGCGCGCCCAGGAAGACCCCGTGGCGCCTCCACCACCCAAGGAACTCACACTGGAAGAGTTCCCCCCAGTGCCCGAGTACTCGCCAGATCTCATGACAAAGGAGCTCCGATCCATGTATGATTTGATGTCGCCCGAGGAGCGCGCCGAATTCGATGCGGAGAACACCCGCATGGCTGCCGAGTTCAACGACCCTGCGAAGCGAATCGCAGCCTTCGCGCTGATTGAGAAAGAGTTGCAACAGATTGACAAGGCAGAGGATTTGCGATTTGATGACATCCGTCCCCGGACGCCTGGATTCTGGGCCGAGGACGATCCCGATGAAATGGCTCAGGTCGAGGATGGTGACGAGGAGGTCAACGATGATGAAATCACATCCATGGCACACACAGAAATGGAGCTGCACCGGGAGATGCGAGAGTACGCCCGCATTACAGCGTGGGACATGCCAATGCTGAGCAGTAAGATTAATTACTCCGGACAATCATCCCTTTCCATCCGCTAATCTTAAACTACAGAGCTCGCCAAACCCTACTCCCTGCCTCCCGCCAACCACATTCTCCGATTCCGCTACACCACCTACATGGGTGAACAGCACCCCGCCGAGCCTAAGGTCGTCATGGAACTCGCCTCCCAAGATCTGACCCCCAAGTACCTCACCGAAGCCCAGCGCCAAACATTCCTCAAGCTGGCCGGTACGCGCTACAACCCGCAAACCGACATTGTGCGCATGTCCAGTGAGAAGTACGGCTCGCGCGCCCAGAATAAGCGCTACCTAGCCGACCTGGTCAACTCCCTGATCAAGGAGGCCAGGGAAGGCGACTCCTTCGCCGATATCCCCCTCGACCTCCGTCACCACAAGCCCAAGGTCCGCCTTCAATTCCCCGAGTCCTGGAACATGACCGAGACCCGTCGGGAACAGCTCGCCGCTCGCCGCAGGGAGCGTCTTGCCGACGAGGAGACGCGTGAGGCTCTGGTGGATGGTAACGATGTCATCTCGGATGCTATCAAGGTCCTGCCTTCGCTTAACCCCGCGCTTCAGGCCAAGGCTGCTGACGAGCGGGAGCGCGTGGCTGTCAAGGTTGGTGCCCGCAAAAAGATCGGCCGCCGGTGAGAGACGTTTGTAGACTGTATATTGGGTGTGCTTGAAAAGCTGTTGTCAGACATTTGCGAGGCGCGGGCGCATATTTTAGGATCTTTGGCATCTATTATTTCTTCAAATGTACTATAGTCATTTTATTCCATGCATTGGCGACTCGCTGACAGTGTTATACCGGTATATCGTAGCTTGCCTATCTACCCTGTCACTGCTCTACATGAAAGACTACAGGTACTTTTTTACAACAGCGTAGGGACGATACTACAAACGAGAACGATCGAAAGTGTGGAGCTGTTTCATTAGGGTATTTCTCAGGGGCCAGGGCACAAGCTCCTCCATAAACTCATGGCGAGCTTCATCCCATTAGTGCACCCGTGAAAAATTGAAAAGAACCGGGAACCAGATGTCACAAAAAAACAAACGCAGATTTGGGTACCAGGCAGCCCAATCAGAATACAAAAAGAAATTGCTCAATAAAGAAAATAACATCCCATCATCAGTCACTTGTCACATCAGATAGTCAAGAATATCTAATGCTATGTTGTCCAATCTTGCTTGATAGGAAAATAAGCCAGATCATGTCGCTGGCAATAAAAAAATATCATGGCTTGTCAGGCACAGGAACAAAGAATGCAGTTCGATGAGCCATAGGTATCTTGACTTGACAGACCACGAACAAAGTAAGCAGTTCGTTGGACCAGATGATATGATATGTACGCCCGTGGACAACAATGCTGCTACACATGGTCGAACGGCTGTAAGTCGTCTTCCGTGTGAAAGCAGCGGCAAAATCATTCAGTGGGTGTGCGAGACGTTGAAGGGGTTAGGGAATCCGCGGATGGCGGTGGCAGTGCGCTGATGCTGGTGAATATCGGGGATACGACCAGTGGACTGAGTGACAGGAACAGGACCAGGGGACTGGTTAACAGGGCTTCCAACAGGGCCCCAAGCGTCGCGAACGTCATTCTCCTCAAGAGCGTCGCTCTCAGAGACGATGTCACTCAGAGGAGACTTGGAAGAGGCTCGGGTAGCCTGGTTGCTCATGGACGATTCATCGGTACCGCGGCCCGACTTGTTGGCATTGTCGTCCAAGGTGGCAAGAGCAGAGAACGCGCCATATTCGTGGAACAGGTCAGAAGGAAGCTTCACACCACCGTCGATGGAGGAGTTGTTGTTCGACTTGTGGGTCTCATACAGACGGCGGGTCTTGGACTTCAGGTGAGTCTTGTCCACGGCGGTAGAGGACTCAGCGAATCCATGCTCAAAGGGGTCTGCATCCACAGTCAGGTTATCGGCATTCACAGTCGGGATACGGTGGGAGCTACCGGTGTCCATAAGATTGGTGCTGGTATTGATCAGAGCGGGCATGGCAAAAGGAGCAGGGGCGGTAATGGGGGCCATTGCAGTTCCAAAAGCGCGGCCCTGGGCAAAACCAGCGTATCCGGCGAAGGTAGGGAGGTTGTCAGGAGCGGAGACGCTGTCGTAACCAAAAGACTGGAAGCTTGCATTGGGCTCGTTGTTGACGGGAGACGGGTTGAAGTTCTTGCCCTTAGCCTGACGGGCTTTCCATCCCTGGTTGCGAGATCCACGGGAGTGGGAAGGGCCGCCGTTGTTACCATGGTTCTGAGGGCCGCGAGCAGGAGAACGCTGCTTGGTCTGGGGAGCCGAACTCTTGAGCTCGAGGCTGGTAGAGCTAGAGTACTGAATAGCTGGAGACGCAGCCTGAGGGTGCTCAGTGATAGCCAGCCGGGGAGTAGCACGTTGCTGCTGTACGGGATGGATCAGGCTTTCAACCCCAAACTTGTCGCGGTACCAGCGGGGAATATCACGCAAGCCTAGCTTGTCCAGCAGGTCAGAGTCAAGGGGCATCTCATGCTTGTAGAGGCAGCCTGTGTTGTGAAGTGTTAGTCATTTTTTTTTAGAGACCTTGTTGTCATATGATGTACCCTGCTGAGAGTAGTCGCATTCGCCGTGACGGATCCAGTACGAGCAGTATTCCTTCTTGGGATGGACCTGTGTGAGAAATGTCAGCAATGTGAACCTTGACGTATCAGATGGGAAATCTAACGTACGTTGTTTCTGGGAGGCTGGGCGTTGTTGGCTTGGAAAGCCGGTGCAAGGGGAGACATCGTGGTGCTGGTGGGAGTAGGAGCACTCTCGACCTCAGCAAGACCTTTGTACAAAACAGCCTGAACAGACAGACGAAGAGTAGTAGAGACAGACTCGTCATTCACAATTTCGGTCAAAAGGTCCTTCAACTCAGCGAGTGCCTCTTTGTTTTTGACAACAGGGAGAGCAGTAGAGAGGCCATCAATAGTCCAAGGCTCAGTACGCTGGACAGCCAGGCCGCAGCTGGTCATGCCCTGAGTCTCGCTCGCGTTCAAAGTGCGAGGGACACCACGAATGGAGACGTGAGCTGGAAGCTCATCAACAGCGACCAGGGGAGTCAGAGTGCCGCTGGTGCGGGTGGTAAAGAACTGGAGACCCGGAGAAGTCATCGTGAAAGAGTAAAAGAGTGATCTATCAAGATGAGAAAAAATGAGATTGCGCAAGGATACCTCGCGTGGAGTGTAATACAGAATACTGATAGAGCAAAGGATGTGTAGGGAGGGGAGATGGGAAAGAAAGCAAGCGAAGAGGGAGAGAAAGGAGCGAGGAGGAAGAAAAGGAAGACGATTTTTTGGGAAGTGACAGGAAT
>ERZ1673737.4167-NODE-4167-length-10404-cov-3.820272_pt1 | contig 10404 bp, 12 predicted proteins | sample MGYA00580211_ERZ1673737 | MGnify/ENA primary metagenome ERZ1673737 (study PRJEB41218, sample SAMN15661789) | gut metagenome | host: Homo sapiens | place: Canada: London | collected 2015-08-20/2019-03-30 | study: EMG produced TPA metagenomics assembly of... | reverse complement strand
AGGTGGAGAGGGGGTCCGAATATCAACAAGAGGGGTCCTTTTAACATTGCCCTTATTTTATCACCTGCCTGTTATGGGTAGGCAGATGATATGAGCGAGTACATACCTGAACATGAACGAGTTTTGTTGTATACTATCCTATCTAATCCTCTCTATTTAACTTATGCAACCCTATGTTTGCGCAGTTCACGGTTCCATCATAGTCGCATGGGGTCCCATCGCGTATAAAATGGTTTTCAGGACGTTATTGCCGTAAACCACGATAATAATGCTTATAAAACGGGTAATACTTCTTCAAGCGGAAAGGTATTATAAATATATTTGCAGATTATCTATAGTGGATCCTTGCGATGAATCACCGGATCTATACTCCCCATATCGGACGTCCCATCCACGTCCTGCCTATTACTCTCCATATCGGTGCTCTCCCGACTTGTCGAAGCCATGGCATTAGCCCCCTTTGATGTCGTTGACGCCGCATGATCACTATCAAGCTCTCGAAAACCGGTTTTCTTCCCCCGCATTGACTGTAGGTGGTGGCTGGATCCGGCGTAGGGCTGCGAGTTATATTTCGAGGCGCCACTCCTGGCAGTACTGCGAAGGCCTTGCACGAGTGGATTGAGGAGTGGGAGAGAGCCGCAAATGATAGCCACATCGAGTTCGAGGCAAGTCCAGATGGATTCTTTGGCGCTAGATGCTGCTTGATATTAGCTGCGTTCCTAATATGCGCTGGAATGAACTCACAGGCAAGATCGGTGACTTGGAAATTGCGGAATTCAATCAGGCGCATTAGACTGAATATACAGACGCTGCCAACTGTCAGTAAAAGGGAGGGGCTTTTTGTTATGTGGAGGGGGGCTTTACAGTCCACCGAGAGAAAACACGATCATTAACGCGATCTTTTGCCGAGCGTTGATCTTCAAGTTCCAGAACACCGGAAGAGGAAGACAGAGAATGATAACGTCTTCAATCAATGCAATTGATCCCATGGTCTGGAAGAATTTAACTTGTCCCTTCATGCAGTGTCCGTCCAAGTCTTTATCGTAGTAGTATTGCACTGGTGTGCATTGGAAGGTATTGACCAACAGCGCAGTGATGGCCCATAGGGCGATGAATACCATCAGGCAGTAGGAAATAATGGTGTATGCACGGATGGAGCCGAAGAGACGTTTAATAAAGACGACGATCGAGATCTTAACGAAGGCCATTGACGGGGCCCAGAACTTCTGTATCATCCAAGATCCCTGCGCGAGATATTGTTAGATTTCCCAGACTCGTCTCAAGGTCGTAGTCGGGTAGGTCAAGACATACAAATTGAATGCGCAACCGTTCATGTTTGGGGAGCGATGCGACCGGCAGACCGACGCCATTGAAGGCGGCTTTGATAGTTAGGAGCTTAATCTTAGTATCCCGGCGAGAGGAAGGGGGGGAATGCTCACTGTCTATCACAAAAGCTGTAGCACAGTAAGAAATAATCAAACCGGCACCCATTAGATAATCTTCTAGTAGAAGCCCTAGGGCCTTCAGCCGCCTGCAGTAGAGGCGTAACAGGTAGATGATGGTCGCCACCGCAGCCCCAACGATCGGCACAATAGTGAGGACATTCTTCCAATATGCATTCACTTTGTTCGCCATCTTCGGAATGAGAAAGATAGAAAAACATCTAATCTCTGAGATCCGAGACCCAAGACCGAGGGCTTAGATTAAAGGGGTCATGATATTATCACACTCGTATATATTAATGCAAACTCAAGCTTTGCGCGCGCAAGAACTCTAAAAGAGTCCGAGAACCGGGCCTTCTCGACGAACAGAATGATCGGCATTTGACCATGTAACCATCGGTCGTGGTAGATCCAATGGTGAGCAGACAGACTTGGCTCCTTTGGGGTTGGTTTGGATGCTGAGGTCACCGGGAAAATTCTGTTTCACTCATTCGAACCTATTTCGGAGTGGAACATACCAAATCCTTTTGCGCCCAAACGCCGAGAGAGATATAATATAATGCATTAGTCTCACAGGGTAAGTGTGATTTAATCTAGCAGCCAATCATATAAGAAATTCGGTGTTCCTTGCCTAAAGCAGCTTAATTCCAACTCTAAGATATTGGCCCCCATCTTGATGAAGTTTAGTTTCTCTTAGTGTCTCCTAGACCAAGGTTAGAGAATTCTCCCTGTTTAATTGAGCTTTTCATTTCAAATTCGGAACAATTGCGCCTTTGTGATCTTTCATTCACCATCGCCAAGTATGGTGCTTAAGTTATCCGGGGTGGCCCTGTTGGCCTTAGTAAGCTATACCGTTGCAAAGCAATGCACTTTGGATAACTTCAATGCAACCGTTGGAGGACATGTCCAGCCTCTCACTCCTTTCTCCTTGCCCTGCTTCTCCAGCTACAATGGCAACCCGGTGGCTCGCGATGATGCCGCCTGCGCCGTCATTCAGGCGAACTACTCGGACCCATGGCTGCGGACCAACTCTCCCAGTGGCTATATGAACAATCAGGATGAGATGTGGGCATCTGATCCCACCGATCAGTGCCTCCTTGACAGCAGCGACCCCACGGACCCCCTGGCGTACGCAGATGCCGACTGCCGTCAGGGCAACCTACCCTCTCACTATCTCGAAGTACAGAGCCCGAGGGATGTGATTGAAGCTTTCAAGTTCTCCAACTGCTCTGGCAAGCAGCTCGTCATCAAAAACAGTGGCCATGACTATCTCACCCGCAGCAGCGGACGTGACACGCTATCCCTTTGGACCCGCAACCTGCGATCTATGCATTATAGTCCGAGCTTCACTCCCAGTGGCTCCAAAAACACCGCTCGATACAACGCTATCACCGTAGGTGCCGGCGTCAACTTCGACGAGGCGTATGCATTTGCACAGGAGCACAGCGTCACCATCCTGGGTGGCTACTCGAGCACCGTCGGTGTCTCAGGTGGCTGGGTCCAAAACGGAGGCCACTCCATCTTGAGTCCCGTGTACGGTCTCGGTGTTGACCGTGTCCTTGAGTACAAGGTCGTCACCCCAGACGGTGTCTATCGCACCGCCAACGAATTCCAGAACCCCGACCTTTTCTGGGCCCTCCGCGGTGGTGGCGGCGGAACCTTCGGCGTAGTCCTCGAAAGCACCCACCGCGTTGAGCCTGCTATCCGCTTCGTCTCTGCCAATATCAAGTTCCCCGCCAACTCCACCAACATGCTCCCATTCATGGAGATCATTGTCAACAACACCCTCAAATGGGGTCAGGAAGGATGGGGTGGCCACATCACCGGTAACACCCTCGTCAACGTCTCTCCCTTGCTCTCTGTCGACCAAGCCGAGGCCTCCCTAGCAAGCGTTATTGCCTACGCGAGAGCAAACGGCGGCTCCGCCACCATTGAGGAGTTCACCTCCTGGTATGCTTTCTATGATAAATATGTCAAGACCAGTTCCGTCGCCGTCGGCGTCACTCGCTTCCCCGGAAGCCGTCTGATCTCCCGCTCCGTCTTCGAGACGGCCGAGGGCCGCTCAAACCTCATGAGCTTCTTTGAAACCATCCAGTCACTGGGCCAAACGCCGTACATCCCCGTTGTCGGTCCGGTGTTGTACAACTACACCGAAGGCTCGACTAGTGCCGCTCCCGCCTGGCGTGATGCTATCTGGGAGTTGGGCTCTGGGGCTTCCTGGGCGTGGAACAGTACCGTTCCCACGCGCAAGAAGACAATCCAGTCCATTCAGAACACGACTGCCATTATTGAGGGCATCACGCCTGGCGGTGGTGCGTACAGCAATGAGGCAAATCCGTTCACGATCGACTGGGTCGAGTCGTGGTGGGGTGATAATTATGAGAAGCTGGTGAGCATTAAGAAGAAGTATGATCCCTTCGGTTTGTTGAGTTGCTGGAAGTGTGTTGGCTGGAAGGAGTCGCAGGTTGCTGATTCTTCCTATGCTGCTCTTCTCTGATTCTGGAATCTCCTTCTCCCATTTGATATACCATATAGACTTTACACCATGTACATACGTATCATATAACTAGACTGAACGACCGCAATGCGGTTTTGGTTAACTGCGTTATCAACAGTATAGACTTTGCCATTCGCCGAATTGTTGTCACCCGCCCAGAATGGCGTATGAAGCCTGCGTCAGCTCAAGATTTTATCTATTACTTCGACGTATCTATATGATTCCGCCACAGCCATCACGCCTGCCCAGGTGGGCAACTCCCAAACAATGACATCATAGGGCGCACCAATATAACAACCACATCTTTTTGCCCATTAGCTCTTCATTTCTACAATCACAGCCATCTACTCCATTTCATCCTCTGTCCAAAATCTGAACCGAACATCTCTCGATCAAATCCTCTCCTCTCCTCTCGATCCACACGCAAAGAAATCTACCATGCCGATCGACACATCCTCTCAAGACAAAGGCGTCACGGGCGCAGCCAAGTTCGTGACCTCCACACTTGGAAACACAGTCGGTGGAGTTACTCGCACGCTGGGCGGAGTAACTGGCACTGCAGGTCGGGGTATTGGGGATACCATCACCGGCGCGACGGGAAGTACTGGCGAGCCGGTTGGGAATATGCTTGGTAGTGCGACTACTGGACTTGAGGATGGCGCAAAGCGGGTTGCTAAGGGGGTTGAAGATGCTGGGAAATGGAAATAAGGGATTGGTTTTGCTTTTTTGTTTGTATATAATTTTGTTTGAGGCATGTAGTCCTCTCTTGTAACTATCCCGTCCTGGTTGCAACTTTTGCTTCTCTTTGAGTGGAGTTGCTTTCTTGCCTGGAATTAAAGCTATACCCTCTCGATCTCGGAGCTTTCTTTCTTGTTTAAGTCTCCTTAAGGGTGCTTTTCCATGCCTTTGAGCTCAAGGCTTGGAAGCATACCTACCTACTGAGTGTTTGATATCAACCCTGTTCTCCTTTGAGCATACGAATATCAGAACAATACTCTAAGGGGGATATATCTGCCTTTTGGGGATGTAGGCTGGAGATCGGGGAATATCTAGCTCCATAGAAGGATAGAAATGATCTCATACAACCATAGTAAGGAACGATCATCCCCAACACATGGTTTGTGTAACAGAGTATTCCAGGAACCCACGCGATATCAAATACCAGCGTGGGATAGAAACCATCAGAACAGTTACAGTATATCTTGCGATGCAAATACATTCAATGTAAACGAAGATCAACAATGACATCCGAATACAAGGTCCGGGTTGCCGATTCAGGAAGAAATGCACCGACAACCACACCTCGTATCCAATTCAAACCACCAAATCAGAAGCTGAAAGTGGTGCCAATAACAGAGCTTCAAATCCATCATCCTGCCTTATGACCTCAGCGCCGAAATGCCTCATATATCTCTATCCTTCCGACTGCAGGTATAGCATCATACCGCAGAACGATCGTCTTCGAATACATGAAACCCACCACGCTACTTCCAATAGAAGTTTACATCCCCATGGCACGGGTCACCACATTTCTCCATATCCCCTACAGGGCAAACGCTGACGTACATGCTACTGTATGTCATAGATGTCAAACCCTCGATCTGACGTGGAATCATCCCATCTCGGGAGGGACCGCTAGTGCCCAAGACAGATGGTAACCAAAGCACAGGCTACCATGGCAACGACCAACGCGTATTCAAAACGTAGTGACATCACCGGTAGAATCAGCATCGACATCTCCGTGGACTATAGTATAGTATACTATCTATCCTACACTACTCGGTGGCTGGATCAAACATCCCACATACTATATATATCCAACAAAACAAAACCAGCCCTTCAAGCCCTATACTGACACCGCCATTACCTGCCCCCTCTTCCAAAGGCCCCAGCATAAAAGACAGTCGTCATAAGCAGGGGATTGGTGGGATTGGCGGGATTGGCGACGAATGACAGCACCTGGCGCGATTACGTAGGCCGGGATTCGTCTACTGTAGCTGCCGTTTCTGTCGATGATCTTCGAGTGTTTGTGGTTTGGGTGATTGCGATGGACACCGTCTCTTTGCCGCTCGCATCTTTACCTATGGAATCCACGTCTCTGGATATGGATTCGAAACGTGTTTCAGCTATCCCTGCCATCTGTGCCTATCGTTCTAGAAATGATATCACTGTCTATAGTTACAATGCTGCGATCAACGGTTTTGTTTGGACTTGTATTGTAGGGCTTTCCGACCGAGTTGTTCACGTTATTTACATCATGGGTAAAGTTGAGTTAACGCTGCGAGGGGTTCTTGGGGCATGGGATGTGCTCAGCGGCTGATGACACTCTTTTGCGACCGACAGAGTTTCGTGTATCAGTCGCTTGTTGTGGCACGTTCACCTGGTACTATATCTCGGTGTCCTCGGTCTGTGTCCCATGGCAGAGAGCCCATGTTGCTGAACGGCATCTTCATTGGCAAGTTAAGGGACACCCGATGACCAGAGTGTTACCTGTGCGGGGAGAGGGGTTGATGTCGATCAACTTCCAGAAGATTTGGAAGTCGGCTTGGATGTAAGTAAAGTATTGAAATCGGGGTGAAATAATGCACAGACAGTAATCGTCCGAGGACTTCCTCTTGAGGCTGTGACTATACACGGAACGTATTGAGCATGTCTGACGTGGATTGACTAGGATGAGAAGGCGAGAGTCTTATGGCGTGTGCCAAGTCCATAGTATGTTTCTATAATTATTCAGGTTAGTGTTTGACTACACGCCGGAGGGATCGTTAGAACCCCAGTGACATGGCTGATGGCTGCAGGGATGTCGATCGGCCAGTCCGAATTGAACTGTTCTTCCAAGGCATCCAGATAAATCCGGGGGCTGTGTGGTATACACATCTCATCGGACCGGACCGAGTCAAAGGGCCAAGACTATAACCCGTCGAACCCCCTAACCTTGTCACTCCGTGCAACCGCTTGGCAACAATAGCAACCCAAATAGACCAGTTTGAATACTCGCCAAGGCCTTCCTGCACCTCGCATGATCGCCCATGATCGCCCTTGGCACGCCTCCATACTCAGTACCGCCGAGCCTGAATATTGATTTGAGACTCAATATGTAGGACGGATGCTTGGCGAGAGAGGGAGCCCCTATCATGGACTGTTTTGTTATCTGTGAAAAAGGGTGTAGTCAATGCCAAGAGAAAATAAAAGGGGTGACCTGAAGCTATTCTCGCATCTTGCATTTCGCAGCTCTGTATCGGTCACGATACTCCCCTGTTGTGGAGTCTAGATGCCTGCCTTGCTTCATCTCCATACTCTTGTGACCCCAGAAATACCGTTGACAGGTTCTCCAGAGTGGCACAGACACCAGATTCCAGTTCGAAGTCGTACCGGGCGCATTCTGAACACCGCCGAGATCTTGGCGGGTGCGTTCACCTCGCGCTGGTGCCAAGCATTCCTCTCTGGTCTCCGTTGGTCATTGAGTGTCCCTCTCCCTGTCTGCACTGCCGGGTAGATTATTGATCTGCCAGCTCCGAGATGGGTGAATGCACAGCTTTGGCTTGGCGAGGTATTGTATCACCCCGTTCGCAAAGAAATCTGCTTGTATTCGTACGTGTATCGTCTCAGTTCCGAGGTGAAGGACTTGGCATTCTTTGCCAATTCTGGTCTCGTTTCTGAAGGTAAAGACCTGGGGTATAAAGGACTCAAAGCCAGCACAGACCAATTGATGAAACAGACATTCGGGGAGGAAAAGAAAACAATGCAAATCAAAGATCAAAGCAATTAAAATAGAACATGAGAGAAGAACTTTACAGTAACAAACATCCCGTCTTAGCTTTACTGTATTTGGCGCAGGTTGCAGTAGCGGGACTTAAAATGCCTCATACTTTACAAGGCGCTACTGTAGAGGTAAATCCTCCAATTCAGCCTTTTAGCCCCCTTATTTACCGCTTACCGCGCAGTTTGCATTGCAGCGTGCAGCGACAGTTATCCAATCTCAACTCTTACTTCCCTCCACTTCCCCAGGTAGTGCTCCCGGTCAATCCTTTGTGTAGCCCGTTCAGGCATGTCTTAGAGATCCTGCTCGTGCCATCTGCCCGGAGTCCGGTCTCCACCTGCACAGTTCACACCTTATTGCGCTACAGTCCTTGGCAGCTCCATTTGTATACATTGACGTGTACAGTTATGGAGTACTCCGTACATCGTATGCAAGAATGAGAGAATGGAGAACGGCGGGTCGGATCAGTTGTCAATGATCAATTGAGTGACGGCCACGATTGAAGTGTCCACCCTTGCCACAGTGCAACTATACAATCTCCAATCTCCAGTTTATTCCTTCCAAATACCTTGTCTCTAGAATAGATCCTCGTTATTTGCCATAGATACAGTACATAATCCACAGAGATCGGCGGAGTATCAAGGACATTCCCCAATCCAACCGCATGGCCGACATTCACGCCCAGGATTGGCAGAGCTCATTTTGACCAATTTTAGGCGTGCGGAAAGAGAAAAGTGAAGCCCAGCTTTTTCGTGAGGGGAGGCCAAGCCGTCTTATTCCCGTCTGCGATGTCGCTCGTCAGCGCGGGAACTTTTGCTGTCCCGTACTCTTGCATTAGTACACCTGGAATACATTATTTACGTATTCGTAAGCGATTCGACGGTGTTCTTTGCGTCCGGGTGCGAAACTCTTAGGAAGCAGAAAAGCAAACTGGAATAGTATACCACATTGTGTGGGCGAATCGCTTTGCTTAGACCGCTGCTCTTCCCGTCCCTGTTACATGTATAGTATAGATCTGTTGGGTAGGTATAGATACAGTACGTAAAGCGATTTCGTGATCGGATACTGTACTTACTATCTCAAACAGGAGCTCCGATCCGAATGCAAATCCATAGTTACGGTACTCCGTATAGTCATGTCGATGTCAATTGCATCAATGCGCCCATACACTCATACACTACTAGGACCATCCCAGCTGCAACCCCGTTGCATTGCTATAGCTTCTTCTCGCTATTCCAAGCTGTCCTTAACCGTTGTGTCAAAGCTGGAAAGGGCTCGAGAGTGCATTCGTATACATCCACACCACTGAGCTTGGACTTTTGCTACAGGGGCCATGCTTGCTCGCACAGATGCAGTGTGGGGGGATCTCCTTGGATTCGCGAAGCTTGTCGAGATCTCAACCGGCTGCTGCATTTACATGTACATATTTTAGGTAGAGCCCTACTGGTTGGTTTGGGAAATGATGGGCTGTTGGGATGTTGATTATTTCCTGGCCTGGTCTTGCGAGACTCTTGGGCCTTTTGGTATTGGTATTTTGTTTCTCTTTTGGTTATTGTCCGGATTACTATACAACTATACAACCTTGAATCAGCTGTTCGCTATTCTAGGGCTGATCCCGATCGCGGCTGACCGCTTCTCGTGCTTTTATAACGTGGGCCTCCGTGTATGCCCCGATGCAGTGTTGAGTCATCGGGTCAGACATCGGATGGTTTTGGGGGTTTTTTATTTGCATTTTCTTTGGGCTTACTGTGGAGATGACCATTATGATGATCGAAAGATAAACAAGGCTGCCTGTTTAACAACTCATTGTACAGGGTTCATCGGTGAAGAGGCATTGTAATATGTATACCCAACACTCTGCGATCATCGTTTCGCCTCTTTGAATGACGAAACAATCCTACATTGAAGTATGGCCCAGCAAAGGGAGAGCTTGGCATCCCTACCAGCTAATGCGACTGCCTTTGGACTTGGCATAGGTTAGCGATGAACTGCAATTCTGTTTCTATGTTTATACATCTGTGCATGTATACCAAGATAAAACTGAAAGAAGCCAAGAGACTTCTTGCGGATCATGATGTGGATACTGCATATACAACGCAGTGTATACTCCACCCGAGAAGCTCCGATAGAGTTCAGTCATGGGGGTTACTGATTCAGGGTGACTGTTAGAGATGTAACTCTACGTCACGGCCGCATTAGGAGAGAAAGGAATACCAAGCATCCAGGTATGACTTGGGGGATCGAAACCCGCCAAGCTAATAATCTAATAATCAGAGAACGTAGCGCGCACAGCGCGTTTATAGTTTCGAGACATTTTAGCAAATTTCCTAGCTTTAGGGCAAGTTCAGGGCTCCCGCTGTGTTCAGGCACCCCAATCGGCAAATCATACAGGGGAATACCGTGGTTGGCTTCTGTGAATGGCCACTCTGACGGGAAAATGACAATACTTACCTCGTGGCGATCAAACCTTGCCTATGCATGTTAAGAGTACATAGGTAATAGTAAGGGGATTATAATTGCTACGTGTATTTCAACGTTTTCATGTTTTGCTATAGGGTTGCTGTAATTCGCTGTGTGTTCAGAATTTTCTCCGTTCACCGATGGTTTGTGAGTGGATATAGCTGTCACTCGAAGTATTGGTCTAATGTGAGGGTGAAAGTAGGCCCTGAACCGGTTTAGCCTAAGCACAAAATCCCTCATAGACC
>ERZ1673737.4166-NODE-4166-length-10405-cov-4.246377_pt1 | contig 10405 bp, 8 predicted proteins | sample MGYA00580211_ERZ1673737 | MGnify/ENA primary metagenome ERZ1673737 (study PRJEB41218, sample SAMN15661789) | gut metagenome | host: Homo sapiens | place: Canada: London | collected 2015-08-20/2019-03-30 | study: EMG produced TPA metagenomics assembly of... | reverse complement strand
AACATGTCTGCACCAGCTTCCCCCGAACCCCCCTTCGACTCTGATGACCGCCCAGAATCCAGGGATCATACGACAAAAACCACATCTTCCGGCCACACCCGCAACGCCAGTGACAAATCCCGAGACTACAGTCCCCGGCGACGATCGATCCAGTTTAGCGTCGGAGCCGCGGAAGCTCAGCTGCCGGCTCGGAAGTCGAGTTTAAGGGAAAAGCGGCTGTCTTATGGGGATACCCCGACTAGAGAGAGGGAGTTGGAAGAGAAGGACAGGGAATGCAAGGCCGCTCTTGCAAATCGAGGGCCGTCCCCGCCTCCGCCAAAGTATGTGTTTTCCAACCATTCTCTAGATTACGCATACTGATCCATGGCAGGACATACGAGCGAGGTGTTTCGTTTGATACTTTTGATAATTTCGACGCGACCGACTTCTCCCTTACCTTGAACTACAAACACAAAGGCTACCAGAGCACGCGACGCAGCAGGACATTTTTGTGTGGAACGGACCAGAATGATTACTCCGAATTTGCGCTCGAATGGCTTATCGACGAGCTAGTGGATGATGGAGATGAGATTGTTTGTCTCCGGGCCGTGGAGAAGGATTCGCGCATAGCCAGTGACGTCGGCATCGAAGAGGGCAAATACCGACAGGAAGCAGAGAAGCTGTTTGAGCAGGTTATCCAGAAGAACAGCCAGGATGAGAAGGCCATCAGTCTGGTGCTGGAGCTTGCAGTCGGCAAGGTCGAAAGCATAATTCAGCGCATGGTAAACTCCCCGAGAAGCTTGTTGAAACCTCAATCTGACGTGCTCTTTCCTAGATTCGCATATATGAACCTGCAATGCTCGTCGTTGGCACGCGCGGCCGCAATTTGAAAGGAGTGCACAGTCTCCTACCCGGTTCAGTCTCAAAATACTGTCTTCAACAATCGCCCATCCCCGTTATCGTCGTGCGTCCATCTCCGAAGCGCCAAAAGAAGAAACTCAAGCGCCGGGCAGACCCGACTCGCCGGAGTTATAACCATATCCTTGAATTGAGCGAGCAGCGCGGCAGTCGCATTTTTGACGCTAGCTCTAGCACCGAAAGCAGTACCTCGAAATTACCAGGCGAGGAGGCTGCCGTCGCCGAGGCTCTGGGCCTCCCCGCCTCTTACTCAAATGTGAATTCGCGGAGCTCACTGTCAGTCTCAGACCGGAGTAGCCTCAGCGTTGATGACTCGGACTCAGCTTATCCAGCACGAAATTCACTGGATGCCGTTGTCATGGGGAGTCCGGCAGAGAGCTCCCAGGAGAGCGTTGTTGCTGGTGATGAAGGCGGACAGAGCAGCTCTTCTCCAGATGGAGCTGCGGATCTTTCTTTGCCTGTCGAGCAAGACGATTCAAATGATGATTCCTCGGCGGCCGAGACTGCAAAGCCCAACGAGGTAGACGAGATTTCTGAGAGCAAGAACCCAGTATCTATTCCTGTCATTGAAGTGTCAAATGACAACGACAGAGACGCCGCGAAGGAATCTTGAAAACATGCATAGCCTGGCCTTTCCTTTATTATCCTTGTCCCCGTTCTGCTTATGCACCGGGAACCCTTTCATATATCACGATGCATACGAAACCCTACACGATAACGTTATGTAGTCTAGGTCTAGGTTTAGGTCTAGTCTATGGTCTGTGGTGGGAGAGATTGCTCTGGCTCTACTCTACTCTATCACCAATACAATGCACTCATTCTTAATGGCTGCCATGGCTGCACACCTTCTGTAATGTACAACTTCACTTAACTCTTTTGTCTCTATCTTCTATCTTTACCTGTCTCCCACGTAGAAAGTAATACAGTAGACACTACGGACGCAAAAGAAACATTGTAGAACTGATAAAGGCCGAAGCATCCATTCAATCGCATCGTAGCTTTAGCTTAAGGCTCCGGGTATTGAGAAAGACAAGAGAAAAGAAGGAAAAGAAGAGGGTATGCAAAGAAAGAAGAGGAAAAAACGAGACAAGGAAGTTCAAAATATTGGCAATTCCTTCTCGTCTGATCATCACCACCACCACACCATCATCACATCTCCTATCTCGTCCATCCTCATCATCAAGGTATTTCATTTCTCCCCACAAGCAAAGCAAAGCATCCCCGAGACAACCGACAACCCCATTCAACCGGTCATGGCCATAGAACATGGAAAATCAACAGATATCAATCGACACGGTATAGATATAGAACGTTGTGAGTGCGCATTTGTGCCTACTTTCAACATTCAACGTTCAGCATCAACATTCGTATTTCATCTTTCCCTCTCCTCTAACCTCCACTCCAGTCTTTTTATCTCGGGCCACTCTGTAAAGCGAAGCGAAGGAGAACAATAGAATAAAAGAGGAGACAAGAAACGAAGAAGGAAAAAAGAAGAGAACAGAGAAGGATAATAAAAAAAGATGTGAAGATTGTACACTATGAAGAGGATTCGAATTGGGGAGAAACAGTCATAAGAAGGGGTTTAGTAAAAGAGAAACGATTCCCCGTTCGAAACCGATCAGTCGGGGGAAATGCAAATGGGGGCGAAACTGTGTGTGGGAAGAGAGCACAGATTAAAACACAAAGAAGCGCAAGGGTGGATTTGGAAGCAAGATGGAATCACAAGAAAATGAGGAAATCTTTTGAGAGGAACCAAAATAATGGAAACGTTGATCATTACTCCTAAGGAAAACTTTCTATGCTGCGGACTCGCCATCCTTTGACGGGGTTTTTGAGGGGCGACGCTCAGCGGCCGCGGGCTGCGACTTGGTGAGCATGGGAGAGGTAGGGTTTGACGGCGGTGAGGTCGCCATGTTATCCCGGTCTTCGAGAGCGGCGAGAGCGCTAAGAGCTGGATATTAGTATGGGGTTGTTCCATAGGAGTTTTGAGGGACGGGGATATGTTGCGTACCTGAAAGCGTTCATAGACGCGGTGTCCTTGTCTTCCTTCTTGCCGGCAGGAGGAGTGCCGGTGCGGCTGCTGGCGGCGCTGTCGTCGCTGCCGCGAACCAGATTGCCTCCGGGACCCAGGTTCTTGCGGCCGCTGTTGGTGCGCGAGCCTCCTGCTAGCAGGCTAGACGGACCGAATGACATTGGCTGGTTGGTGTTGCGAGTCGCGCGCAGACGGCGGAGATCATCGCTGCCGACCTTGCTGGAAGCGTAGTCGGGGGGAGGGGCTTGGTTGTTGTAGCTGAAGCCGCGGGCATCACCACGGCCCATTTGCATGCGACCACCACCTCCACGGTTGCTGTTCTGGCGCTGGCGCTCAGCTTCGGCGGCTTGAGCGGCACGGGCAGCCTGTTTTGGTTAGATGTGGATACTATGGAAATGAAGTAGTAGATACTTACAGCCTCGCGAATCTCTTGAATGGTCTGGGGACCCTTGTCAGCCTCCTTGGAGTTCCAGCGCGAAGCACGGAGATCAATGATATCCTAGAAAGTGAATTAGTTTCTGAACGACACCATAGCTGAAAAAGATACTTACCAGAAGCATGAACCTGAGACGGCTGGGCAGGTTAGGAGTCTCAACCATGAGGTTGATGCGAGCAAAGTAAGCATCCATCATGGCTGGGCCCTTCTCGGAAGCATCGAGACTGGCACCAATGGTGCGGAGCAGACTGGTCAAACTCTCAACCTCCGCCTCATCGGGAATACCTTCGTAGTCGACAAGCTTCTTAACACACTCGTGCATAATACGCTCTGTCAACATGCCGAGCTTGTAAAGCTCACCAATGAACTTGACGAGACCAAGACCACGACGCTTGGCGGCAGCGGCCACGTAGTACTCGTCGGACATCATAGCAATCTCCTCAGTAACACCCTCGGGCTTGGGGGGGAGGTTGATCTTCCAACCACGCTCGAACTCCTCTTGACAACGGTTGAGCAGGTACTTGCGGAAGAGACTGCCACCAGCAACGACGTTGCCGGCCTTGTCGCGAATGTTCTCATCCTTGATCTCGGCGCTCATACTCTCTAGCATGCTCTTACAGAACTTGGCGTACATCGGGGCCCAGTGGGCCTCGTCAGTAGCCTTCTCGAAGGTGAGCTGAATGACCTGGCGCAACGTGCGGCCATCAGACTCGTCCTTGGACTGTGAAACAATTTCGAGGATCTGGCCGGCGATACGATCGAACTTCTCGGGGGTCATCTTGTTGAGAGCAGCCTTGACCTTACGCTGCACAACGTCGGGAGCCAAGTAGCCCTCGCCACCAGGGGCGGGACCAGCAGCAGTCTGTCCGACACTGCGAGGCTTCCAACCGGATGCGGAAGTAGTGATGGCCTTGAGGTCCATACCAGCGGTAAGAGGCATGGTCTTGTTCTGTTCGTGTTCACTCTTGCCACCGTGCTTGGGGCCGGCCTTGCTGCCTTGGCGAGGACCCTTGCTGTTGTTGCTACCACGAGGAGGCACACCACTGCCAGTGCGAATGCTTCCGGGGCCGTTGAGGCCAGGACGAGAGCCAGGGAATGGACCGAAGTTTGATGATCCGCGGCCACCCATTCCGGAGCCGCCCATGGGGGGCATACCACCAGGTCTGGGGACAGTTCCGAAGGTACCCATAGGGAAGTTACCAAGACCGCCCCGCGAGTTAGCACGGCTACCGCCCATGCTGGGAGTGCGAGCGGACGCAGGCCGGGAAGAGGCATCATTGTCACCGACTGTTTCACGAATGCGCAAGTCCCAGTCGACGGAGATCTTGTCCTTGAAGATAGCCTGGAACTGAATCAAGAAGTCCCGGTCGTAGTGGAAGCGACGGCCAGCGGGAGAAGTAGCATTCAGAGCAGGGTTGGGAGGAGTAATGGATGGAGGGTAGGTAACCTTGCTGAGGTCATCCAGGAACTTGGCGTTCTGCAGAGACTTCATACCAGGGGTGGGCTGCAGGGGCTCAGTGGGCTTTGGGGTATCAAGCTTGAGACCAGCAGGCTTCTTAGCACCGGTAGGCTTAGCCGGGGGACCCATGTCAGAGACAGGGGTGACAGCACCGCTGTCGGCAGGAGTGGATGACTCGTTAGCACCATATCCACCCTTCTTGAGCGATGCGAACGCGTCCTTGTCACCAGATTCTGCTTCTCCCTGGGCGCGAGCGTTTTCACGGGCAATCTCACGAGCCTCGGCCTCAGCCTCAGCCTTCTTCATGTTAGCCTCGTAGTTCTCACGCTCTTCACGCTCCTTGCGCTCAGCTTCGTCCTTCTTGGCCTGCTTGGCACGGTAGTATTCTTCCTCAGCAGCACGCTCCTTGGCCTCGATTTCAGCCATCTCGCGCTCAATAGCATCGAAGTCGATTTCGTCGTCATCGGCGGGAGCAGGAACAGGGGCAGGGGCAGAGGTAGGAGCGGGGGTCTCCTTGGGCTCTTCAGGAGCAGCCTTGTCCTTGATGCTGAGGTCCTCGACGGCGGCGCGAGCAGCCTCGGTTTCGTCCTCCTTCTTGGGCTTGGACTCGGCTTCGGTGGTCTTGCGGGCAGCCTCGTCGGCCAGACGCTTCTGATCAGCCTCATCCTGCTGGATCTTCAGACGAACGGCATTCTTCAACTCCTGCTTCTTCTCCTCATCGGTCTTGGCGGCGTTGGCCTTGCTGTCGGAACGGTTGTGCTCAGTGGCGCTGGCAGTTCGCGGGGGAGGAGTAGCTGTGGGAGGGGGGGTGAATTTCACAGGAGAAGGAGTGGCACGTGCGGGGGATGCAGGGTTCTTTTCGAAGGTCTTGACAACACCACTGCCAGGATCTTTAATGACAATGGGGCTCTTCTTGGCGGGAATAATGAAGTGAGGCTTGGGAGCGGGGCTGTTCGAGGTACGGCTGGCGTTATGGGAGTGGCCAGAAGCAGCGGGACCGGTGGGTGCCGAGTTGTGGCCGCTGAGACTCGATCCTGGACGGTCAGTAGACATAGATGGCTCACGCGAGAGAGCAGGCGCCTGGGGGCCCCCAGGGAATTGGGAGCCCATTGGGTTCGGGAACTGTGCTTGAGGGTTGAAGGGCATGCCGGGACGAGGTTGCGGCGATGGGGGCATGTAGAATCCCTGGCTATAGTAAAAGTTGGGGTCGTACGAGCCTGGGTAAGTCTTCATCATTGTTAGAATCTGTTCAAACTGGCCGCTTTCCGGTGCAAGATCCACGGGAAAATCCGGGGTGAAGGGTTTGTTTTGTTTCTTTTTTTGGTGATTGCCACGCCGGGCGGGAGGTTGGGAGGAATTGAAAGCAGAATAAGAAGGGGGTCTCACAGCTTGAGGGCCAATGTGTTGGCCGTAACCGTAGGCGCCGGGAGGCATTTGGCCATGGGCCATGGGGACCTGGTTCATTTGGGGAGTGGTAGGGTTGACGTTGGCCAGGGCAGGGCTGCGGTTGGCTTGGTGCGGTGAGTTGGGATAACCCATAGGGCGACCCTGGTTGGGGCCATGGAACTGGGGGCCCATGTTAGGACCGCCGCGAGGCTGGTTGGGAGTCTGGCGGAAACCGGGGTTAGGCGAGTAGGGAATCTGTGGTCCCTGGTAGCCAGACTGGGAGTATCCACGACCGCGGCCGCCTTGGTGGGGATAGCCAGAGCGTCCGGGGGCGTTGCCCATGTTGCTCATATCGCTGTGGGTGGATTGAGACGACTCGCGACGCAGGTGTTGGGGACCGTGAGCGAGGGATGTCTGTCAAATTTGGCTATGTGAGCAAACGGATCGGACCTTAGGTTCAGAAAAGTGGCGCACGTATAATACGCCACATATCATGTGCGAGGTCAGAAAAAAAAAATAGAGCAATACTTACGTTGGCATCGCCCGATTCTCCAAAGCTACCGAAATTAGGTACGTTTCCTTGCGCCTGGTATGTCGATGGGGGAGGACGGCCTCCGCTGGATGCAGGCTGGGGAATGGGAGATGGCGAAGTCTGTGGAGAGGTCACACGAGGGTTCGCAGAGGGAGCACTCAGGCCAGCCTGGGCCGGGTTGGATGCAGGCACGGCGGGAGCGCCCATGTTGGGGGAGCTCTGCTGGTTTGCGAATCCGAACTGAAGGCTGTTGGGACGACTAGCGGCGCCGTTGGGCATGTATCCGGAGGTACCGGCGGATGAGATGGTCACAGAGGGCTTGCGAGAGTGATCGCCCTGGGAAGCCGGAGCAGTCGGGGCGCCATTGACAATGGTCACGCCCGAAGCCTGTTGGTTTTGCATGGGTTTGCCGTTCACAGGAGAGACGGAAGTCGACTTCCCATGTTGCGCGGAACCGCCCACGGTGGCTGGAGCGGCGGATGAATCCGTCGCGGACTTCTTCGTTGCGTTGGCGTAGGACTTGGGCGCCTGGGTGGACGCAGGGGTTGCGGGCTGGGTCGAAGCGGAGGTCGCGGTGCTCTGTGCTTGTCCCGACTGAGGAGGGTTCGAGGTCATTAGACAGGTGGTGTCCTTAACGCGCGAAGGGAGCGAGGTATTTTCGAGGGAGGAGACGAGGTGATGTCAAGGCGCGGAACGTGACAAGGCCACATCCAAACCTGGAATGTCTGCACACACAGTCAAAGGGATGAACTCGTAAAAAAAATAGGGATGAAAGATCCCAGATGCAATGAAGACCAGGTACGCAGCAAATGAAGCAGCGTTTTGGTCGACAAGGCGGGTAGTTGATGATTTGATTTTTCTCAAATGGGTGGGTGAAGGGAAAAAGTCGTTTCGGTGGAAAAAAAAAATTCGGGGTTTGTGGAGGAAAACGAAAGGGTAGAGATCGCGTCTACGAACGAGTCAGGCTCAACTCACCTCAAAGTAACGTTCTTAATCTATGATTCTCGAGAGAATCAATCCGTAGTATTGTAGTTAAAAAGTATTGTTGAATTCAGAGAGTCGAGGGGAGGATTCTAGGTATCTACTTCCGCCACCATGACATCGCCTATACAAAGAGATCAAGTCGCGAGGAAATGACGGAACAATATGACTCAGGGGGGGACCTGAATGTGCAGAACAATACTAGTCTCGAATGTTCAAGGTTCTATTGTACTATTTTGTTCAATACACATACTTAAGACTCCTTTATACGTTCACATTGGTACTTTTGTCCTTATGGTTTCTATTGTGGGATGTGCTTTCAATAGCACTTCGTAACCTCACTTCCATAACATCTTTATAGACTGTTCTATACTCGAATCCCATGGGAGTCTTCATACTCATTTAGCGGAGCAGTGAATGGCCAGAACCTGCCACATTTTAAGCATCACGCCCAACCATGTCTTGGCGGCACGTGATCCATACATCTCGACCTCTAAGTTGATGCGAGGGACGTGACTCACTGCTTTAATTAGTGCTTATTCTCCGATGAGATCATGAGGCTCATCCTGGCAGCATCATCCAGTGGGCGCTGACGATCAGTGTGGTACAGTATCTCTCTACTCTTCATATAGTGGCACATGAGGATATCCGTCAAGAATGGAACCATGGTAATAAACAGCTGAAGTATGTCACGGTGGCACTATTCTCTTGTTCATATAATGATAGTTTCAAAACAGACGGCCTGGAGACATATGAATGGTCATTAGCTAGCAACGCTTATTACTCATACGGAAAAGTAGCTCTTGGTAGTATTATCGAAACAGGCACGGCTCTCTGCGTTTAAAAATACCCCTGGAACATGTCATCCTCTTCGCATTGCCTCCGTGGCAAAGGCAAGGATAACTAGTATCATGTGACGACCGGTTGATACTAGAGACCAGAAACTTGCAGTTCTCGTTGGGACTAAATTAGGAGATCTCTGGTTATCTTAGAGAGCAGAAAGTGGAAACCACATTTTGGCCCGAATATGACGCAGGGGCACAGCAAAATGAATTCAGGCCCGAGAAACCTGGCAATGACATCGATAGGTTAGTCCAGTACAGTAGGACTAAAATGCATGGCGAGTGCAGCGGTCTCATACATTGGAGTACTCTTGAAAAATTCTATAGAAGAGCTATAGCTCCAGATGTGTAGGACAACATGGAATCCCGATTCAGATCAAGTACGATTCAATAACCGATATAGCAAGGTAAGCCATACAGGTCCTCCATTTTCCAGCTCAGCAAAAGCAAAATTTCAGGTTCTATTTTTGGTTTGCGGGGATATACTCTATCCCTTAGAAAGGGCGAAACATCCCCAGGAGGCACATCAGGATCGATCATAGCCCGTTGCGCGCGAGCGAGAAATCTCGTCGATAGCCCGCGCGGCGAAATCACTACCAGAGGAGCCAGCGGAGTCCTGCTCGTTGCCGAACCAGCCCGATGTCCATCCGCCGCTGGTCTTTCGGGCCGGGCGACTACCCAGCTCCTCGTTATCGACCACCTCGAAGGAGTTGTCGCTGCGGTTCTTACGTAGCGGCACGCCGTAGGCAAGGTCATCTGTCTCGGGCACATCCAGGTTGATGCTCTGCTCCTCACGGGTCAGGGTTGACCGGAGGTGATCCAACAGCTCGCGCTGCGAGGAAATGAAGTGCGCCTTCTCGGCTCCAGACATGGAAGACATCTGTCGCTGAAGCAGATTGCCGCTGGCGGACAGCTCCTCTTCCCGCGCTTCGCGAGTCTTGCCGGATGTAACCGAGCCCACGGCGGAGCTGAGAACTGAGTACCAGTCATTGTTGGCGGAAGCTCCGGCAGTGGGGATGTAGAAGCGTGACAAGAGGGACTGCGCGTAGGAAGCAGCATTTGGCTGGGGCGGAGTGGATGGACGCTGCGGGGGAAGACCGAGGACCTTCTCTCGGATCACATCGATCGCTTGGTAGAAGTACTGGAGTCCCAGGGCCTTGGCGCGCTCATGGGTGCGGCCGATGATGTCTTCGATCTCCCGCTCGTGGTGTGTCAAGAAGGGGTCCACGTAATCCTGGTATAGCAAGCGAGCCCCTTGCGTCTGGGGGAGAACGAGATAAGACAGGAAACATAGGCGAATCCAACTATAGAATGGGAACCTGGGGGTTATCCATAATCAGCTTGCGATCTGGGGATGGCTTGAAGTGGGGAATGTACCATCCGATGATAAATACTGTCCAGGATTCTGCTAGAAGAATAACAGAGAGCACCACCCAGTACATCAGCCATGGTGCGAGTTGTGAGGGGTCTGAGGATCGGAGGGCTTTGTAGGAAGCGAAGACGGGGAAGAGGATCGTGATGACCGAGCTAGACGATAGATCTGCGTTAGCTTGCTGTCGGACCCATGTTTTCTGATGTGGATGGACTTTTGAGGTATAGGCACTCACGACATCAAGTCCGCGAAAATTCCAAACATGGTGGGCGATGTATGAGGAACTGATGTGAGGGAAACTCCAGGAGAGAAATCACAGCTTTAATGGGAAAGCTGCACTATCGTTTTCAGCCCCACTGTCTCAGAGAACAGAGGACACAATAAAACCCGGGACTAGGAGAACAGGTAACAACAAAGACAGCGGCCGGCCGCTGAAAGATGGTGAGAGACAAGGTGAAAAGCGCAAGA
>ERZ1673737.4160-NODE-4160-length-10418-cov-15.342082_pt1 | contig 10418 bp, 8 predicted proteins | sample MGYA00580211_ERZ1673737 | MGnify/ENA primary metagenome ERZ1673737 (study PRJEB41218, sample SAMN15661789) | gut metagenome | host: Homo sapiens | place: Canada: London | collected 2015-08-20/2019-03-30 | study: EMG produced TPA metagenomics assembly of... | reverse complement strand
TGGCGGATCGTTTTGCCAGATATTCAAAATATATAATTCAAGAACGTGCTTTACCTGATGCTAGAGATGGACTAAAGCCAGTTCAAAGACGTATTTTATATGCGATGTATGAAGATGGAAATACATACAATAAGCCATACCATAAATCCGCAAAAACAGTAGGTAATGTAATTGGTAATTATCACCCTCATGGAGATAGTTCTGTTTATGATGCGATGGTTCGTATGTCACAAAATTGGAAAATTACCAATCCTTTAATTGATATGCAAGGAAATAATGGATCTATCGATGATGATCCAGCTGCTGCAATGCGTTATACAGAGGCGCGCTTAGCTAGAATTAGTGATTTTTTACTACAAGATATTGATAAAGATACAGTGGAATGGGCACCCAACTTTTCGGATGAAAAAATGGAACCAACCGTACTTCCTGCACGTTTTCCAAATTTATTAGTCAATGGAATTACAGGTATTGCGGCAGGATACGCCACAAATATTCCTCCACACAATTTGAATGAAGTCATTCAAGCAAGTATTTATCGTATTTCGCATCCAGATTGTTCATTAGAAGAAATGATGCAGTTTGTGAAAGGTCCAGACTTTCCAACTGGCGGAATTGTGATGGGGCTTGATGGTATCAAACAAGCTTTTCAGACAGGTCGTGGACGTGTTTTGATTCGTTCAAAAGTAGAAGTAGTACCTTTGCGAACAATTAAACAAATTATTATTCATGAGATTCCTTATGAAGTGATCAAATCGAATCTTGTAAAGAAAATTGATGAGATTCGTTTAAATAAAAAAATAGATGGTATTTTAGATGTTCGTGATGAAAGTGATCGTACTGGACTTCGTATTGTGGTGGATCTTAAAAAAGATAGTAATGATGAACAGATTTTAAATTATCTATATAAAAATACAGATTTACAAATTTCATATAACTACAACGTCATCGCCATTGTGAATAAAGCTCCTGTACAAATGTCTTTAGCTATGATGTTAGATGCCTTTATTAGTCATCGTGAAGATGTTGTGATTCGAAGAAGTAAATTTGATTTGAAAACAAAGAAAGAGCGTGCTCATATTTTAGAAGGTTTGATCAAAGCGGTAAGTGTAATGGATGAAATTATTCACATCATTCGTAAATCGAAAGATAAGTCACATGCCAAAAAGAATTTGATTGAGCGTTTTGATTTTACTGAAAAACAAGCAGAAGCTATTGTTGTTATGCGTCTATATCGTTTGACGAATACAGATGTAAAAGAATTAAAGGCAGAATTTAAACAACTTCAATGTGATATTGCCGAATTAGAAAAGATTATTCGTGATAAATCGGAATTGCATAAAGTAATGGTTGAAGAACTTGAGAAGGTGAATGCAGAATTTAATACGCCTAGACTTTCTAAAATCGTTCATGAAGTTAAGGAGATCGTGATTGATGAAAAGGCAATGATCTCAAAAGAAGAATGTATGATCACTGTAACTCGAGATGGATATATTAAACGTGTTTCTATGCGTAGTTATAATGCATCAAGTGATTCAATGACACAAAGAAAAGATACAGATTTTTTGGTTTGTTATGGGGCGAGTCATACATTACAGACTTTGGTTTTCTTTACAAATCGTGGAACATATGGATATATTCCTGTTTATCAAATTGAAGAGGCAAAATGGAAAGATTTAGGAAATCATATCTCAAATTATATTAAGATGGATTCAAGTGAAAAAATCATTGCGGCCTATGTATTAGATGCTTTTAAAACAGGGGTACATGTTGTGAGTGCAAGTCGTCATGGCATGATCAAACGTACAGAATTAAAAGAGTTCGAGGTTTCTCGTTCAAATAAAACGATGACTTGTATGAAAATTGGTGGTATGGATGAAATGATATCTGTATCTCTATCTTATAAACCAGATGATCAAGTGATTTTAGTAAGTGAACAAGGATATGGTTTAATGTATCCGGTTGAACAGATTCCATTGGTTTCTAATAAATCAAAAGGTGTTAAGGCAATGAATCTTGCAAAGGATGATTGTGTTGCTTCTATTTGTATTCGTAAAAATAGAGATGAACAAGTATTGATTTCTACAACCACACTTTCTTTAAAGCGTATGAAACAACTTGAAATTGCACCATTAAATCGTCCGGCTAAGGGAAATCGTATTTGTAAGTTGGTAAAATCGAATCCAAATGTTATTTTCAATTTACAAATGGTGGATCTAAATACGAAAATTGAAATATATACAGATGAAATTCTTACATTTGAAGCGAAAGAAATCAGTTTGATGAATGCACAGTCAACTTTCTCAATGCCATATGGAAAAGTTGAATCATTTGAATGGATCTGCCCTCTTGAAAATGTATTGGATGGAGCTTGGGTAAAACAAGAAGATTTTAAACAACCTTCTTTATTTGAGGAGAATAACGCATGAGTAAAAAACAAGCAAATTTAGTTTGCTTAATTGTTGCAGCCATTTGGGGTGGTGGATTCATTGCCACAGATGCTGCTTTACAAACGTTTGAACCTTTTACCGTTTTAATGATTCGTTTTATGGGTGCAAGCCTAGTTAGTATTGTGGTTTGTCTTTGTAGTCATGTTAAAGTTTCAAAACAAGCACTATTTCGAGGAAGCATTTCAGGGGCGTTAATGTATTTGGCATTCGCATTTCAAACTTTTGGCTTGGCCATGACAAATACGGGTCAAAATGCATTTTTGACAGCTGTCAATGTAGTGCTTGTTCCATATATTGTATGGCTTTTATGGAAAAAGAAGCCAAGTAAAAGACAACTTGGCGCTAGTGTAATATGCTTAGTAGGCATTGCTTGTTTAAGCTTATCAAAAGGCTATTTCCAATTTAGTTTTGGAGATTGTTTATCTTTGATATGTGCCTTGTTCTTTGCGTGTCACATTATTTCTTTGGAGTATGCAACCGAAAATTCCAATTCTATTACGATCAATGCCGTACAGATGAGTGTTGCTGCTTTACTTTCAATTCCTTTCGCATTGTCTTTGGAAACAATTCCACAAAATATTTCAATGCATGCTTACATGAGTTGTGGCTATATGATTTTAGTGGCAACATTCTTGGCATTTCAATTACAGACCTTGGCACAAAAGTATACAGATGCATCGAGTGCAAGTGTACTTTTATGCACAGAATCTTTATTTGCGAATGTATTTGGCTTTGTTCTGCTTCATGAAGCAAAGAGTCCAATTATGATTTTAGGTGGACTTTTGATCTTCTTTTCAGTGATTTTAACTGAATATAGTGGTCAATTCGTATTGTCAAAAGCTTAAAAAGATAGTAGAATAGATGAGTAGATAGTGAGGTTGACTAAAATATGGGTGTATCAATTTTTTATACGATAGTGGGAGCCATCATTGGTGGCTTGGTTACTTTCTACTTCACTCGTAAGAAGTTTGAAAAAGAAATTAAAGAAAATCCACCTATTAATGAAAAGATGATTCGTGCAATGTTCTTACAAATGGGACGTAAACCTAGTGAAGCACAGATTCGTCAAATCATGAAATCGGTAAACGCAAACCGTAAATAATGATAAAGTGTCGAAAGACACTTTTTTTGGTTCGTTGCTTAAATTAAATTTTGGTTATATAATAATGTAGATAAGTTATATATTTTTAGAAGAGGGTTATTATGAGAGATTTTGATTCAAATCGCATCTATGAAATACTAGGCGAAGAATTTAAAAACATCTATATTGTTGATTGTAAAACTCAACAGATTCATGCTTTTAAGGAAACAGAGGTGTTGCCTGGTTTTTCTGCACATATGCTTTATAATGACGCGATGAATCAATATATTGATCATTGTGTATATGAAAAGAATCGTGATATGTTACGTATCGCACTTTCATTTGATTCTCTTTATACTCGTTTAGATAATGCTGAACATTTTAATATTCATTATCAATCTAAAACAGATTCAGAAGTTCATTTTATGTATATACACTTTGGTTGTATCAAAGATCAAGATAAAATCACGCAAATTGTCATTGGTTTTGCGAATGAAGATTTGGATATTCGAAGAAATAATTTGGATATGATCAACAATGTGATTACGCCAAATGGTTTAAGAAGAAAAGTTTTGATTGTTGAAGATAATGAATTGAATCGAGAAATGTTAAAGGCGACTTTAGAAGATGATTATGATGTATTAGAAGCTGTAAATGGGGAAGATGGTTTACAAATTCTATCTCAGAATTATAAAGATATTTCAATTATTTTGTTAGATGTTGTGATGCCTGTGTGTGATGGATTTGAATTTTTATCTCGTCAAAAATCAGATTCCTTATTGGCAAGTGTTCCAGTTATTGTGACAACAGGAAATAATTCGCAAGAAGATGAATTAAAATGCTTGGGACTTGGTGCTGTTGATTTCATCACAAAGCCTTATAATGCAAGAATTGTAAAGAGTCGTATCGATAGTGTGATTAAATTAAGAGAATCAAGTATGACTTTGGCAGCTATTGAAAAAGATGAGTTGACAGGCTTATATACAAGACAGGCTTTTTATCATCATGCTCGTACATTGACTAATTTTATGACAGATGAAATTTTTAATGTCGTTGTTTTAGATGTGGCGGATTTTAAATTGATCAATGGTACATATGGAACAAAGAAGGGGAATGAGGTTTTGATCTACCTTTCAAATGCGTTTAAATACTATATTAAAAATGGTTTGTTGACGCGTTATGAAGGCGATCAAATGCTAGCTTTATTCCATAGTAAAGAAAAGTTGGATGTGAATCGTATCGCAAACAATTTAAATAAGATCATGGAAGAAGCTCCTATTCCAAATATTCGTGTGAAAATAGGAATTTATGAAAATGTGGATACAAGTCTTCAAATTCCAATCATGTGTGATCGTGCATTAATGGCTGTGAAGAGTATTTCCAAAGATTTTAAACAAAGTATTGCATTTTTTACGCAGGAAATGAATCAAAAATTACTTGCACAAAGACAAATGGAAAATGATTTTAAAGATGCTATTAAAAATAGAGAGTTTGTAGTCTATTTTCAACCCAAATATGATGTTTCATCTGAACAAATTGTAGGTGCAGAAGCACTTGTTCGTTGGCAAAAAGAAGATGGAACATTGATTTCACCAGGTTTATTTATTCCATTATTTGAAAGTGATGGTTTAGTGGTTCAACTTGATGAATATGTATTTGAAACAGTATGTCGATTCCAAAAAGATCGAATGAAACAAGGTTTACCGATTCTTCCTATTTCTGTCAATCTATCTCGTGCAAGTATTCACTTTAGTGATGTGGTACAAAGATATGTCAATATCATAAAAGAGAATGAAATTCCTTTTAGTTGTGTTCCGATTGAATTGACGGAATCTGCAGCTTTATATTCGCAACAAATTCTTGAAATCACAAATCAAATGGTCAATGCAGGCTTTAAATTACATATGGATGATTTTGGATCCGGATATTCTTCATTAACAACTTTAAATGAATTGAAATTCACAACGGTTAAATTGGATAAGAGTTTAATTGACTATATTGCCAAACCACGTGGAATGAAAATTGTGCGACAAACGATTGATTTGGGGCATGGTTTAGATATGAAAGTTGTTGCGGAGGGTGTTGAAACCAAAGAACAAAGGGATTGTTTGATCGAAATGAATTGTGATGAGATTCAAGGTTTCTATTATTCAAAGCCTTTAAAACAAGATGATTTTATCGAAAAACTAAGAGCTTAATAAAGCTCTTTTGTTGTATAGGAGGGCTTATGCCAATAAAAATAATTCGTCAGGATATCACAAAATTAAAAGTGGATGCGATTGTGAATACGACAAATCCAAGTTTGGATGCGACAGGTGGCTTAGATCATTACATACATCAACTTGCGGGTAAAGAATTAGATGTAGAGTGTAGAAGAATAGGAAAATTGAAAGTAGGACAAGCTTGTCTTACAAGTGGATATAAATTGTGTAAGTATATTATTCATACGGCAAGTCCTGTATGGAATATACAAAATAAGAATAATGAAGCTTTGTTGAAATCTTGTTACTTGTCGAGCTTGATGTTAGCAAATGAATATAAGCTTAAATCAATCGCATTTCCATTGATTTCATCAGGAACGAATCAATTTCCAAAAGAGTTAGCTTTACAAGTGGCAATGAATAGTATTGTCTCTTTTCTAACAGATCATGAAATGATGGTGTATTTAGTTGTTTATGATCGAAATTCATATAAAATTAGTTCTGAATTATTTGATTCCATTGAAGCTTATATTGATGATTATTATGAGGATGAGCATATGTTGGTATGCAATTCCATCATTGCTCCAAGATTTTCTTTAATAGATGCTTTAAATCAAATGGATGAAAGTTTTTCAACGATGCTTTTAAGAAAAATAGATGAGAGTGGAATGAGTGATGTAGAGTGCTACAAGAAAGCGAATGTGGATCGTAAATTGTTTTCTAAGATTCGTTCAAATCCCAACTACAAACCTTCTAAACAAACTGTGATTGCCTTTGCGCTAGCTTTAGAATTATCGCTTGATGAAATGGAAGATATGTTAAATAAGGCAGGGTTTAGCTTATCGCATTCAAATAAGTTTGATATTATTGTTGAATATTTTGTATCACAAGGAAACTATAATATTTTTGAAATCAATGAAGCGTTGTTTGCGTTTGATCAAAGTTTAATTGGCGTATAAATGTCGCTTTTAAGACGACCATTTTGATGGGGATAAAGCCTATACAGTAATCAATCAAGGAGGATACAGTGATGAAAAAAAATTGTACAGAAGTAGTTTTTATTCTAGATCGAAGTGGATCAATGTGCGGTTTAGAAAAGGATACAATTGGAGGGTTTAATTCTCTAATCAACAAACAGAAGAAACAAGACGGAGAAGTTTTAGTTTCGACCGTCTTATTTAATGATTCAAGTGTGGTCATTCATGATCGTAAACCGATTGATAAAGTTAGACTTATGACAAACAAAGATTATGAGGTTTATGGGTGCACCGCATTATTAGATGCATTAGGTTCAAGTATTCGCCATATTGGAAATATTCACAAATATGCTCGGATCGAGGATGTTCCAGAGCATACGATGTTTGTGATTATTACGGATGGAATGGAAAATGCGAGTCGATATTATTCAAAGGAAAGAGTCAAGTCGATGATTGAATATGAGAAAGAAAAATATGGCTGGGAATTCTTATTTCTTGCAGCCAATATGGATGCGATTGATACGGCAAGTCAATATGGAATCGATAAGGATCATGCGGTAAATTATCAATGTGATTCTGTTGGTACTCGTTTGAATTATGAAGTATTGGATGAAGCCATTCAGTGTATATGTTCGGGTGTACCTTTGTCAAAATCTTGGAAATCAAAAATAGAAAAGCGTAAGTAAGAACCAACTATGTGGTTCTTTTCTTGTTTAATTGACTAAATTTTTATAAAATATAACTGATGTATAACCGTTTAAAAGATATAATGTGGTTAGATAATTGAAATATTTCTTAAAGAAAGGCAGGTAACTTATGCAGGCAATTATGCGCTATGAGTTGGTCATCAATGAAGCATTACGTTCTGCACTTATGTTTGATACACCGGATGAGCAGATCAATGAGTTTATTCGTTTTTTTGGAAAACACATTGGGTGTGATCGCATTTATATTTTTGAAGATAATAAAAAAAAGCATGTGACAAATAATACTTATGAATGGTGTAGTAAAGGTATTCAACCGGAAATTGATTTTCTACAAGGTGTGGACATGGATATTATTGATTGGTGGTATAAAGCTTTTGACAAGAAAGAAAATGTGATCATTCAAGATGTAGAAACAATTAAAAAGGATCATGCGTATACGTATAATACATTGAAAGTACAAAATGTTACACGTCTAGTTGTTTGTCCTATTCGCTATAAAGATGAAATTAGTGGATTCTTTGGTGTTGATAATCCGCCGATTGATAATCATTCAAGTTTGACAACATTTTTGGATATGATCGTAACGTTGGTTGTATCTTTTTTAAAGATTCGTAATTCACAAAATAAGTCCAAACAAGAGGCTAAATTGAGTGGATATTCAGCATTGGCCCAAATTTATATTTCAATGCACTATATTAATGTAAAGACGCAAAAATATCATATTGTGAAAACGGAACCGGAAATCCTTAAATATTTAGGAGTCGACAAAATAAATGATGTAGAGGATTGTTTTAGTGATCATATTTATAAGATTCATAAAGAGTTTTGTCAACAAGATTATGTGGATCGAGAAATTGCGTTTATGGATTTAGAAACATTGGATGAAAGACTTCAGAATAAGAAATCAATCGATAATGTTTTCTATGGTAAAATTTCTGGTTGGTGTCGTGGACGTTATATTCCGGTAGACTATGATGAGGATGGTCGTTTATTACATGTTTTATATTGTGTGGAATGTATTGATGAACAAAAGAGAAGAGAAGATAAATTATTATATTTAGCTCAAACCGATACGATGACGGGTGTTTCGAATCGTCGAAGTGGAGAAAAGATGATTGAGCGTATTTTGAATAATAAAATTAGTGGAATGATGTGTCTAGTGGATTGTGATAAATTTAAATTGATTAATGATACATATGGGCATATGGCGGGGGATGAGGTTATTATCGCGATTGCGCATACGCTTCAAAAATCGTGTCGTGATAAAGATATAGTAATGCGTTTAGGTGGCGATGAGTTTGCGTTATATATTCCGGGTGTTACAAATCGTAAGTGTGCAAATTCTTTCTTTAAACGTTTATTTGAAAATTTGAAACAGATCCATGTTGAATCGATAGATAATCATCCGGTTGTATTAAGTCTTGGTGCCTGTTTCTTTGATGGGAAAGAAGATTTAAGTTTTGATGAATTGTATTGTAGAGCGGATTCTGCGATGTATGAAAGTAAGAAAATGGATGGTTTTAGTGCAACAATTTTCAGAAAAAAATAGCCTCTTTGTGAACAAAGAGGTTGTTTTGTACCTTAAAAGTAGACAAGTGTTAAAAAATAGTAAACATTTATTGAATTTTGTGGTATTATACCCGAAACGGAGGGAAATATATATGCAGAAGTATGTAGAAATCAAGCGAGATGATTTAACACTTCGTGGTATGCTTCATATTCCAAATGATGTAAGCCAAAAAGTGCCTATGGTCATTCTTCTTCATGGTTTTTGTGATGATCGAAATGAAATTAATTTTGTACATAATGAATTGTCTCAAAGACTATGTGATGCTGGTATTGCCAGTGTTCGTTTTGATATGAATGGCAGTGGTGAAAGTGATGGAAGATTTGAAGATATGACTGTTTCAAGTGAAATTTTAGATGCACAAGCCATGTTGAGATATGTTCGATCCTTGGATTTTGTCGATACTAAAAAAATTGCACTTCATGGATGTAGTCTAGGAGGGTGTGTGGCCAGTATGGTGGCAGGAAAGTGTAAAGATCAGATTCAAGCTTTATCTTTGTGGTGTCCAGCTCCAGATTTAGTTTATAACTTAAAGGAGCATAAGACTTTGTGCAATCAAGATGTTTCAAATATTGAAAAAGATGGATGTGCCGATGTAGAAGGGTTAAAATTGAGCCTAAAATTTTATCAAGATGCCTGTACATTAGATCCATATAAAGAAGCTAGTTTGTTTGATAAGAATGTATGTACGATACATGGAGATCAAGATATTACGGCTTCTTGTGAATGTAGTTATAAATATAAAGAAATTTTTAAGGAAAGAGCAAAATGTATTATTGTCAAAGGGGCAGAGCACAGATTTAAATCGTTTGCGTTTAGAGAAGCTAGAATGCAAGGTGCTCTAGACTTTTTGAAAGAAGAATTATTATAAAGAAAGTGAAGGAATTTGATATGAATCATGAAAGAAAAGAGCCAACAACACTATTTGCGATTGTTTCATTTTTGGTAATTATTGCCGTACTTATTATTATGATCAACATGGGATGTAATACAACACTATCTGTTTTTTCGGGTGTTATTGTATCTGTGATCACAACTCGATTGTTGAATATTCCATGGAATGAAGTGGAACAAAATATAATTAAAACGGCCGCAGAATGTATGCCTACATTTTTAATTGTGATTATGGTGGGTATGCTTGTAGGAATTTGGATGGCTGGTGGGACTGTTCCCACATTGATGTATTATGGTATGCAAGTGGTATCTCCAAAAATATTAGTACCATTAGCTTTTGTGCTTTGTGCACTCACAAGTGAGTTTACGGGAACTTCATTTGGTTCAGTTGCCACAATGGGTCTTGCGATGGTAGGAATTGCCTCTACGACTAGTATTCCGGTACCATTGGTAGTGGGTGCTGTTGTTTCTGGTGCATGGTTAGGGGATAATCTGAAAATATAATTTATGAAAAGGAGAAGTTAGAAGTACAAAAGGGCGC
>ERZ1673737.4158-NODE-4158-length-10420-cov-4.091944_pt1 | contig 10420 bp, 9 predicted proteins | sample MGYA00580211_ERZ1673737 | MGnify/ENA primary metagenome ERZ1673737 (study PRJEB41218, sample SAMN15661789) | gut metagenome | host: Homo sapiens | place: Canada: London | collected 2015-08-20/2019-03-30 | study: EMG produced TPA metagenomics assembly of... | reverse complement strand
ATTCTTTCCTTCACAGTGCTGCTTTGCTACAATCTTTTCTCTTGCCCTCCGTGGCCTTGGGCGTCACACCAAGCGTGGTGGTTCTCTGCTTGTCGCTGCAATCTCTGGCGGCATGGTGTTCCCTCCCATGATGGGAGCTATTGTGGTTCGTCTTCACATCTTGTTTCCGACTTCCCATCTGCTTGTACACTGCTGACAAGATATCCTACAGACAAACAAAAACGCTCATATTGCTATGGCAATCCCCATGATGGGTTTTATTCTCGCTATGATCTTCCCAATCTATGTCAACATCTACAAGAAGGATGTCATGGATAGTCATCGGAACACCGAGCTCAATGTGACGATCCCAGTTGGTAAGGATGTAGAGCTCGAGGAGGGAGGCCAGAAGAAGCCTACTGCCGCAACAATTGAGACGGTTGAAGATGAGACTAGACCATATGCTTGATGGAATGGGGGCATCTTAGCTAATTATGGTAATCATAATTTAAGAGAAACACAAAGCTTTCCAAATCAATGACTTCTTATGTTCAAATTCCTCTCCGAAGAGCGAGAATGTCAGATAACTTCACCTGTCCCTTCTCGCCCCAGCCTTGTACTCCACTCTGAACATCGGGCCGCACACGAATGTACCAAGACCAAGCACGTCTGTCCAGCTCCTCTTGATCCAACTTTGGAACCCATGATTGGCAGACCATATCAATGGCAGACAAAATACGGCCAAGGCATTCTTCTTTCTCGTCTTCAATAGTTGCAACCGACTTCTTCTTTGGGGCTGTTTTCCCTTCTTCGGCTGGCTTTACAAATGCTCGATAAAGATACGAGCGTGCAGATTCGGGCCTGAATATGGACAATGTGTTGTCGGTGGTTTGATGCCGACCAGTGTTGTGATTGGAATCTTTGCCTCTGAGCGCTTCCAAATCCACACCCCATAGTGGAGGCATTTGGTTTTGTTTGTCCTGCGTGCTCTCACTTTGATCTTCTGTCTTGGTCTCAATTGGTGGCTTCCCTTCGTTTGGATCATAGTCCCATCGTTTTAACACCCGTATGTCTCTACCAAGAACTTTGACAACGGGGTGACCCTCTCCCCAGCCTTCTTGCTCAGCAGAGTTGCCTTCTTCGAGTCCCAGACTCGCAGCTTTGGTGCGACTGTTGGCTGAAACCACGGCCTGGGCCAGACTGAGTCTACTGGAAAGTGGCTGTTCTGGCATTGTGTACTTCAAAACGCACACCGCGAAGGCAAGTACAAGAGGTGCACGGTTTGTGACGACAACAGTACCGCTCAGTTCATCTTCGTTGACAGCAGTGCTGGGCAAACTGAGTGAAGATTCAATCTCAAATGGAGTAGAGTCTTTTTTCAATGGTTTGGAGCTTTTGTTGCGTTTCTGGGGTGATGATTTGGTATCATCCGAAGCTGCTCGCTTCTTGGATATCCGTTTGGCGGTATTGAGAACTTGCTTCGCAATCTTCTTATCACTGAAAATGCCTTCCAACATTTCCAGGTTTGCTTTCGAGATTTGTTCTATCCTGAGACAATGTTAGACTCGGAGAATGTTATGAGCGGAGACCCCACGTTATCAGATTAGCTTTCTGCAGCTCTAATGTTTTGCCCATTGCCGTAGCCAAAGGAACCTTGGCATCTTGCGACAAGAATCTCAAGAGAGTTTGGATCTGTGCTGAAGCCATGATAGTAGAAAGCAAGATGGCAGACGTTCTTCAGTGCTGGTTAGATAGCTTCGTCATCGGCAGAATAATGCCGGCGATAACAAGGAAGCCCCCTCACCGGCGGCCCGACCGCCCGCGTCGGGTCTCAGGGAGTGTTTGGTGATCAGCTTTGGCAACGAACCCTCCTTCAAATTCTCTTTATTATCTGCCTATAGCTTGGATCTTGCTGCCGTAGCTGCAGTTGCAGCTTCCCTGCAACATGTCCGACGAACCGAAGGGGAAGAGCTTCCCCGACGTCTCAGCCAAACTCTCCGCACTGCCCAAGAAATCGCTTTTCGAGCGCCAAAAGGCTGAGGCGGAAGCCAAGCGTGCCCGTGAAAAGGCCGAAACGGCTGCAGTCTACGAAGTCTTTGTCAAATCCTTTGAGGATGATGCCTCGACTGGACCAAAGTCGTCCGATGGACGACTAAACACATTCGGAAGTAGGGGTGGTGGGCTGGGCGGACCTTCAAAACGACATTTCACAGCATCTGCATCACGAAATAGTGGTCCAGGAACATTAGGACCCCCGCCTCCCTCACTTTCTCGCAAACGTACCCACGAGGGCTTTGCTCCCTCCCACCGAGACCAACCCAGATTCGAGAATGCGCATAGTGGCCCATCTGGACCGGCCTTGGCATTTGGTACTTCTGAAGCCGACAGAGCGGCTGAAGAGGCGGAGAGGGCAGCTTCGAAGCCTACATTACATCTTGCATCACTTCCTCCTGGAACATCTCCGTCAGTCATCAAGGCATTGATCCCCTCTATTCTCACTGTGGACAATGTGAAGATCCTACGCCCACCCGGTCAATCTCCAACCGAACGAAGATCTTCCGCTGCGATTGTCACCCTTACAAGCGATGCAGCCGCCTCGGATATCGACACCACCGTGAGCACCCTCCAGAATAAGTACCTTGGCTGGGGGTATTACCTAACTCTCTCCCGACATCTTTCCTCTGCCGCAATTGGTTCAAATGTGCCTATTCCTGTTGGCATTTCATCAACTGCTTCTCTTCCCTTCGGTGCGAAAAATATTCAACCAACTTTAGTGGGAAGCTTGAGTCGAGCTCCACCACCAGGGTCACATCGCGGGGGGTTCGCACCTCCTAGTTCGTATGGATCACCTGCTGGGAGAAATGGACCTTCCACCCAGGTGGAAGTGAAGGCACCGTCAGATATAAAACAACTGAGACTCATACATAAGACCCTCGAAAATCTACTGAACCTCGGTCCGGAGTTCGAGGCACTTTTGATGAGTCGACCTGAAGTCCAACGAGAAGAGAAATGGGCGTGGCTGTGGGATGCAAGGTCGGTTGGTGGTGTATACTACCGCTGGAAATTATGGCAGGTAGTCACGAACCCTCGAGCCCGAAAGGCCCAAACACATAAACCGACAACTGTTTTTGAGGGCGGACCAGATTGGGCACCCCCGAAGGGCGATCTGAAATTTGAATACACCACCCGTTTGGATGAATTTGTCTCAGATGAGGACTACAACTCTTCCGACGAAGAACATTCGGATGGCGAAGATGAGAGACGCAACCTGAGCGGAGCACCGGCTGATGGAGCAAATGCGCACAGCGATGGCCTCGGCTACATGAATCCCATGCGAAAGGCCAAGCTCACACACCTTCTCGCACGACTTCCGACTGGTCATGCAAGGCTACGGCGAGGTGATGTTGCCCGAGTCACAGCATTTGCCATCGAACATGCGGGAGCGGGAGCGGATGAGGTTGTCGACATGATTGTTCTGAACGTTCTCCACCCCCTAGCTTACACAGGGGCCAACCCCGACCGTGAATCCGAAAAGAGCACTGCAAGATCCGAGAGTGCCGACAAGGAGAACCCTACCACAGCGAAAGAGACATTGGATGTATCCGCCTCAAAGCTAGTTGGACTCTACATAATCTCTGATATTCTCTCATCATCAGCCACCAGTGGCGTGCGCCATGCATGGCGATACCGACAGTTATTCGAATCTGCTCTCCGATCACACAAAGTCTTTGAGCACCTAGGTAGGCTTGACAAGGACTTTAACTGGGGTCGCCTCAAAGCAGAGAAGTGGAAGCGCAGTGTTGGTACTCTTCTCCATCTGTGGGAAGGGTGGTGTGTGTTTGCCCAATCAAGCCAAGAGCACTTCGTTCAGGTATTTGAAAAGCCACCGCTTACTGAGAATGAACTACAAAAAGATAAAGAAAAGGCCGAGGCGGAGCGAGCTGCCGCTGCCTTTGCCAAGAGCAAGAGCCGGTGGAAGACAGTCGATGACGACGAATCAGCTGGCAAATTCGATCCTACACGACCTGCACCAGAAGAGAACCAGTCTACTGTTGGTCCCGCAGAGGACGAATCAATGGGTGACATCGATGGTGTACCAATGGAAGACAGTGATCTGGAGGAGCTTGATAGCGACCTAATGAACAAGGAGCTTCCACGCGACACTGACGGCACCCAAGACCAGCCACCTCAGCGACCACCACAAGCATCTCAGCCTTCTGAGCAGCCTAAACAACCAACCGGGCAGCAGGAAACAGAGGGGAGGCAACGAAAGCCACGACCCAAAGCTGAAGACATGTTTGCTTCAGATTCAGAGTGAGCTTGTGCGCGATTGTAATTGTACGTTACGCAAAAGGATAATGAATTGCTATGAATCAACGTAAATTTCTCTTTAGATTGTATACAATAGGTACATATGCAACGGAAGCGTCTGACATTTGAGCCCTTTGCTTTAGTGCTCACCTCTAGCGGCCTCTTGGACCCTTGGACCTGATTCTGTACGGATTGAATGCACCGTACTGGAAGTTGACGGGTTACCCTAGGGCAGAGACCAGCAACTATATACGAGCTTAGACTGTGGAGAGTATAGCTCCGGCATCTCTCTGCCCTTCCCCGCACTCCTCGCGACATCATTGAACGTGTTCGGTTTGCAAACTGCCAACATCGAAGTGTCTTGACAATTATTCATTGATATAAAACTTCAATATAAATAGAGGATTGCCCCCGGAGACCAGGTTGCTGACTTGAGCGGCATTCTAACCTACCCTCAATTTATCAGTCATCACGAATAACCCCCACTGCCATCACCATGTCCAAACCAAACACCATCACAGTCAACCTTCCTCAGCTGGCGAAAATGATCGACCACTCCCTTCTCCACCCAACAATGACCGACGAAGACATCCTCGCGGGTCTCAAAATTGCCAAGAACTACAACGTCGCGACAGCATGCGTGAAGCCCTACCTAATTCCACTGGCCAAGCAAGAACTCGATGGCACAGACGTCAAGGTATGCCCAGTAATCGGGTTCCCTCACGGAAACAGCACCACAGAAATCAAAGTGTTAGAAGCTACAGCGGCAGCCCAAGCTGGCGGGCAAGAAATCGACATGGTCGTCAATATCGGCAAGGTCCTTGGTGAAGACTGGGAATACGTGACTCGGGAAATCGAACAGATCAACACAGCAGTCGTAAAGTATGGGGCTATCCTCAAAGTTATCTTTGAGAATGATTACCTTCAACCTGAACATATTATACGGCTGTGTACCATCTGCACCGAAGCGAGGGTAGCATTTGTCAAGACCTCGACTGGTTATGGCTTTGTCAAGCAGGCTGATGGATCTTACAACTACAAGGGTGCGACTATCCCGCATCTCAAGCTGATGCGACAGCATTCTGGTCCAGAGGTTCAGATCAAGGCGGCCGGTGGTGTGAGAACTCTTGACGATTTGCTCCATGTTATGAGTCTCGGCGTGACGAGAATTGGAGCCACTGCTACTGTTGCTATTATTGAAGATGCGAAGAGACGGGGTATCGGCATGGATCCCATTCAAATTGAGTTCAAGCCGATGAAGGAGGAAGGGCAGGTTGGCGGTTACTAAATTCCGTCGAAGATAGACACCTTGTTATTCAGTGGCACAGAGGCCCTTTTTCTTTTTCTGTTCTCCGGTTGGCTTCTCTCGCTCACTTGACATGCCTGATAAAGTATTGCAAATATTCGCTCCATCGTACAGTGAGTCAGTCTGGTCCACTGCATACCTAAGTACACTGCAGTTTACATAAAAAGGTTAATACCATGAGCCCTAAACGAGAAGCGCTCTCCGGTAATCTTCTCGGAAATCCCGGTCTCTATTTCAAACAATACTCATTCTTACTCGTTCTTACCTGGCATAAATTCCAATCGCTAGCGACTCTCAATTATCAGGGGAGTCTCCTCATTCACAGGAAGAGGGTCAAGGCTTTGTACATCGTGAGCTGGGCACGAAAGAATAAAGGCGGCTATCATCTAGGCAAAGGGCCCCGGGTCTCAAACATAGTCTATAAAAATAGGGCTGGTGACAACTTTTTCGCCACTCCACTCCCGACCAACGAAATATATCGAGCGTAATCCGGTGTCTTGACCACTGAATGATGCTCTTCCCTGTGTCCGCTGTGGTAGCTCTACTCTTGGGATTGCTTCAACGCGAACAAACAGCTCTGCGCCACCGAGAATTTCTACCATTGTTCCATCTGGACGGCTGGCCTCCTCCCAGGACGTCTCGAGCTGGAAATTCGGCTGGGCTTTGTGGGGGTTTCCGGCCAAGGCGTCACCAATCTTGACATACCCGCCAAGTGAGCCTGCAATAAATATTTTTCGCGGAGGGCCGTTGTCTTGAAGAGCAATGTTGACGCCATCGATGTCACCACTTGTTTTGCTTGAGAACTCAACGGTATGATTCCCACTTAGCCGAGAATAATCTTCTGTGTTGTCCTCAAGGCCGCCGAATGGCACCACATTCTGCACGGCGCCTTCCTCTGAGAGTGTGATAGTTCCATTCCAAACGGCTTCACGATACCGGTCATACAATCTGGCTCCACCCCAAGTAACTCGCAAGATTGTAGCAGGCGCTTCAGACTCAGACCAAAAATGTCTACGCCAAATCAAGCCTGATGCATCAAAAGCCTCGATTGAAGAGAATCCTTTCTCCCCGAAGAACTGGTAATCTAGTTCTAGTGTCTCCTGACTTCGGAGCTGAATCTCATCGCCCTGTATAGCAGATCGACCGGCCGTCTGCACCATTCCCACCAATCGCTGGCCAGTAGTTGCGAAAGTATGGCGGGCTCGTAAAGCATCAGCTACGTCTTGGCGCTCTAGCCTTGGGGCCACAATCCCAGTTAGACCACCTCGGGTGCCGAAAACTGCTGTTCCGGGGACACCACCACCACATCGACCGCGATGCTCATCGGAATTGGCGGAGACTCCAAGTTTCCAACCTCTGCGCACAGCATCACGCAGAAGCCACTCAAACTGGCCCCATGCACTGCCAATTTCAACTAGGCGCTCTAGCTTAGGATGATGCCATGCAAGATTGCAGCGACGTCCACCGACATGGGGGATAAGCAAATGTGTGTCTGCATCATTGGCATACGTGCAGTATACCTCATCTAATGGCCAAGCTCCAGGGACGAGATCCTTAGGGCCATGCTCGGACCATTCAAATGAGCGGGCAACATTCCCATGACGATCGAAGGGGAATTCGGGCGGATGTGTCGCTGGATCGGCCAGGAAGACAACGTTGTGGTCTCCTCCTGCCGCGGAGTTCCCGCACCACTCGGTACCGGGAAAGAGAACAAACTCGCCGGGCTTGTTGAGTGATTTTATCAATTCAGTCGTAGCATCCCAACGTTCCTTTGTAATTTGAAAGTCATTGGCAGTGTATCCAAGGACATCTAGCGCGGAAATCTCTCGACCATAAGTAAAGTTGTAGATGGATGACTCTGTTCCCACAGTGTCGTCAGAGTGCACATGCAGGTCACCAAACAAGGCCTTGGGGACTGAAAGATCGGAGGAGACTGTGATTTGGGTGATTTGGGTTGCAATGATTGTTTGATCCTTAGCTTTCACGGATACGTCAATCGTATAATCTCCATCATCTTTTATGCATAGGTCGGAAAATATAGCATTGGTCCAGCCATGATTTAACACAGAAATAACCCTTGAAATCACGACCTTCGAGTCCTTGTCTGAAATTTTCAACTCAAAGGAAAGATCCTCGAGATCACTGGTCACATTTCCCCAGATATCCTCGGCGTGGGAATGAACTGCAAATAGAACAGAGGGTTGTAGCACTCTAGGAGAAACTGTTTGAATGCGATAGATAGGACCGGCCAGGATGTTCCAAGAGATATCAGGCTGAATCGGAGCAAAGCGACTAAGGCAATAAAGTCAGCCTTATGCAGCACCAACGATTGCTGAAATACTCACGAAGTCCCGACGGGATCGATGTAAAATCTCCAGCGGAAGTCTTTTTCTATAAATGTCTGGACCCGCGTTCCTCTGCCACCATAGCGACGGTCGCCCAGGCGAATGACAATCCGATCACCGGGATTCATGTAGCCGTCTTGGATATCCACAATGACAGCCTTTTGAAAAGGTCGCTCGTGGCCCTTTTGGTCGAATCGGATGCCCAATGACTGGACTGTCGCGGCGGTCTGTTCCGGGAAAAGGTTATTGGGGATATACTCAGCACTGACATAGTTGTCTTTTGTGGGATCTGATGTCTGGAACAACGCCCAGTCCTAATCGCTTTTTAGCCCAGGCCTTTCTTATTGGGCATCTTGCCTATACGATAGTATCGACTAACCGAGTAAAACTTGAAAGTGCCTTTAATCCAAGCGCCATCCGCTAGACCTGAAGCGCCAACTTCATAGTCCAGCGCGATTTCCGTCCACTCACCGGCCACAAGCGATGTCACATCACTCTTCACTCGACCAGTGAAGGGCAGACTCTTGGTGTACTCGTAGAGTCCTTTTGGAGCAGAGTAGACTCCCGCCAACTGGAATCTCTCATCGGCAGTAAGATTCTTCATGTTAGAAATTTGCTATACGAAAGAATGGAAGAAATGAAGGGAGAGGTAGACTTATCAAAGAATTAAAGTGTGCACGTGGTACGGATGGCCCGTTTTATTAAGACGCAATCACCACGCGATATTTCAACATCCCGGCTGACACCATTTAGTATCCATCATTGATAAGATGGTAAGTTTCGCCTCAGGTTCAAGATGATCGGGAGAAATCTTCTATCTCTTTTCTCTCCTTTAAGCATTATCCCAAACTGGAAACAATGAACCCGAGAGGAAAGCTCGTGAAGGCCATCCGGGATGATGCCAATATCAGTCGGTTTGTGGACTTTGCCAGTTCACAGTTGCCGAAATTACCTAAGGCTACAGCTAAATACCTAGCTGGAAAGGCTCCTATCGTGCAATGGATTCCAAAATATTCTCTTTCTTGGTTGTGGAGTGATCTAGTGGCCGGTAAGATAGTCTCGCGCGAGTTCAAATCAGAACTAACAAGGGACAGGCATCACAATTGGAATTCTTCTAGTTCCCCAGAGTCTGGCTTATGCTAAGGTTGCCAACATTCCTACCGCCTATGGTCTTATCTCAAGTTGGCTTTGGACGCTATTCTATGCAATTATGGGCACATCAAAAGGTTTCAATATTCCTATACATCTATGTCTGTCATGCCGTTTTTAGCTGTCCTACTGGAACTATTCTCAGATGTGACAGCTGGACCAACCGCCGTCATGGGTCTGCTGACTGGTGAAATCGTGACTGGGCTAATTGGTGAAGGGTACACTGCTGAAGCCATTGCGAGCGCCGCCGCTTTTTGGGTGGGAATATACTCCCTGATCCTGGGCCTCTTCCGCCTTGGATTTCTTCTAGATTTTATCCCTCTTCCTGTTCTTCCGGATATGTCTCTACCGCCGCAATTACCATTGTGCTTCAACAGCTTCAAGAACTATTTGGTGAGAGCAAGAAATGTTCTAGCACAGCGGCTGTGATTCGAGAATTCTTCAAACAGCTTCCTGACACAAACTGGCGGGCATTTTTGGTTGGCATATCTTGCATTGTTCTTCTATTAAGCTTGCAATTCGTTGGTCGCAAATGGGGCAAGAAGTACCGCGCTCTATGGTATCTCTCGGTTGCTCGAAATGCAATTGTCCTCGTTCTGTTTACCGCAATTAGCTGGGGTGTGAACAAGTCCCGTCGCTCCGACCCTCTCTTTGGAATTTCGAAAGCGAAGAGCACAGGAATCATCCCTCCAAAGCAACTTGACAGCGTCTTACTTCTCAAAGTCGCGGGTCGCAGTGTGGCCGTTTTCCTAGCTGCGGCTTTGGAGCACCTTGCCATTGGTAAAGCGTTTGGACGGCGCCATGGTTATGTTATCGAGCAAGACCAAGAACTGAGCTATATCGGTCTGGTTAATATGTTCGGAAGTTTCTTCTCTAGTATGCCAGTCACCGGGGGCTTTCAACGCACTGCTGTCAATTCGGAGTCTGGTGTCAAGAGTCCTCTGAGTGGCTTGGCCACCACTGCTTGTGTACTGGTTAGCATCTACAAGCTCACAGATGCATTTTATTGGATTCCGTCTGCTACCCTTTCAGCTATCATCATAGTTGCGGTGCGGCAGATAATTCTCCCATTTCATGTGTTCTGGCACTATTGGAAAACCTCTTTCGCCGACTTTATCGGTAGCATGGTTGCCTTTTGGGTAACTTTATTCGTCGACGTCGAGATCGGCATTGCCGTCGCGGTCGGTTATAGCCTTGTCTACGTCTTACTTCGACTCGCGTTTTCTGGTGTGACCATGGTCACGACTGACAACTTTTCGAAATTGTACCAGTCTCAATCCAACTCGAAAGTAGCAGCTGTCCCTGACGATGCCATGCTCTTTATGCTTCA
>ERZ1673737.4150-NODE-4150-length-10433-cov-4.497013_pt1 | contig 10433 bp, 4 predicted proteins | sample MGYA00580211_ERZ1673737 | MGnify/ENA primary metagenome ERZ1673737 (study PRJEB41218, sample SAMN15661789) | gut metagenome | host: Homo sapiens | place: Canada: London | collected 2015-08-20/2019-03-30 | study: EMG produced TPA metagenomics assembly of... | reverse complement strand
AACACACCGAGGACTTCGTTGTCCTCGTGCACAGGTTCACCGAAGTTGCGCTTCTCCTGGGCGTCCCACCAGCCACCGTATGGATCTCTGAAGGCCCGCTTCACACGGGGAGGGTTAGGGTAGTTGTTGTTCTGTCTCGGTGTTAGATGCCGTCGCTACCAGGCGGGGAAGACCATATAGGCGCCATATAAGGTATATACCTGGAAAGGGTCCTCGACTTCAGCAGCACGGAGGGCTGGGACCTGGGAGAAGGCTGCGCGGGGAGCAATGGCGCGGGCGGCAACCTGGGGGAGGCGCCGGGCTAGGATCCGTTGAGACAGCATCTGAGAGGAATTGAAAGTCAGAGAAGGTGCGGGGGAGGATAAAAGACGGCGTAGAGCTAGACAAAGAACTCACTGCTATGCTGAAAGACCGGAAGCAAATGAGTGTCAGAGGGAGGCAAGAGAGCCAATTGAGTAGAGGGGGTTGAATATCGATGATGAACGGATGGAGGTTTGCGGAAGGTGGCCTGAGGCCACCAGTCACAGGACTCAGGCCGACAGGCAGCCACGCGCGGCGCGACCAGGTAATCGCTCCAACGAAAAACCCACTCTCCACGTATTCCCATTCATCTTCCATCCTTTTCCGTCCCCATCAATGCTACGGTGCCGATAAGCATGCCAAACTTCGTGTGGCATATATACTCTATCATACCTACTCGCTAATGCCAAAATATTTCACTCTGACCGCGCCATTATTGGGATAACTGGGGTCACCTGCCATAAACGGCCCCTGTCGTCTGCGACTCTAAGTCATGCAAAACGGCAGCCCCGACGGCCCATCAACTCAAGATGAACGCGTAACTCCTGCGCCTGATCTCACACCTCTCAACGGGTCTGAAATCGAAAATACAACGGTTTCTGCTTCCCACGAATCGATCCCTTCCGAGCCGAAAGATGTCGAAGCTGTCCCGCAACCCGAAGAGCCCCCATCCAAGAAACGCAGGCTTACAGATTCTACCTCATCGCCACGTTCAACCCCCCGGCCACCATCTCCGCCCTGGAAGAAAGCTGGTTTCGATGGTCCGACGTCGTTCTTGCTTGAAGGGAAGCGCAGGTCTTCGCGGACCAACGCGGCACCCGTCGAACCCCAACCTCCATCAGATAAGAGACACACGCGGGGGGCGCAGAAGCAGCATGGCAGGTCCGCTCGCGATAGCACAAGACCGGTTACTTCCTCGCCATTATCCGTGACGCAGTCACGCGCCGAACTCAATGGAAAGCTAGGTGGCAAGCCGACTGCCAATGTATCGCCCAGAACGCCATCGTCGCGCACGGTGGCTACCAAGCCCCAACGAGTCTCACAGACGCCGGCTTCCAAACCAAGTCATTCGCGCACACGATCTCGAAGTTCCGCTACCCTTCCTCGTCCCCCCGGTGCCAACGTGAACGGGACCAGTTCTCGTTCACTCCGCGATCGACATTCACTTTCAAACTTAGCGCAAGAGGTCAACGGAGGCTCAGATGATGTTAAGATGGATGGCGGTGAGCAAGATCAAAGCTCACAAAAAGTTCCACGATTACGGCTTAAGGTTGGCAAGCCTGTCCTTCCGATTCGACATCCCGGCCATATTCCACAGAAAAAATACACGTCATTTCGGGAATGGGTAGACCAAGAAGACCGCTCGAACACACTGTCAAATGATGAGGCCATAATAGAAGCGCGCAAGCGGCGTGAGGTCATGGATGCTGCGGAGGCTGGTGGACCACTAAGCTCGGAAGTTTGCTCGGCATACCTCACTGAGCAGCAGGAGGAGCCCCCACCACAGTACTCGCATCAGGATCATTTGGTTTCCCACGCGCTTTATTTCCAAAAGCTCCTCGACAAGGAACACAAACGTCACCGACAGACCGCCAAACTCTTCGCGCAATGGTGTGCAGATGCCTATCGGAAACGCCATAAAAACCCTGAGGATATTCTCCGCGAACAACAAGAGGAAATGCGCGGGAAACGCAAGCAGTTAGCCAAGGATCTCCAGAAGATGTTCGACTTAACCCGTGCCGAAATTGACCGGGTCCGTTTAGCACGCTGGGAAGAAGAGCGCAAAGTACAAGACCAACAAGCTCTTGATCGTGCGATCCAAAAGTCCACAGCGTTGTTTGAGAAACGGCGAGCCGAGATTCTAGGCGAAGCTCCTAGTGATGCCCCCGCGACCAGTGATGAGGACCTCGAGTCTGGCTCCGAATCTGGCTCAGGTGAAGACGATGAGAGCAACATGTCGGGTTCTGAATCCGCAACCGACGACGAAGCAAATGTAGATGACGATGCTGCATTAACGGCCGAAGAACTCCGATTGAAATACGCCAACCTACCTGATGATCAGACCGACCGAATGTCCATAGTCTCTGGAACCACTGCGATGACCAACCCCAACGAATCCATGGACCCTGAAGCTGCCCTAGAAGATGTCGATTCACAAGTTACTCCCGGAGATACCAATCTTGATGACGTGGACTCAGTGCTCATGGACGACAGCGATGCCTCCACCGATATGGATGACGATATGGGTGATAGTGACGAGGAAGAAGATGACTCGAGTGAAGAGGATTCAGACGAAGATGGCGATGACAGATCTGGTCTGATGGGCTTCTTTTCCAAGAAGGAGATCTCTGCGCCCGAGGACGGTGAGGGAGAAGCTGAATATGCGGATCCTGAGCCAGATGATGTCTCGGACGACAAGCAATCAGATGAAGATGAAGATGATAGATCTGGTTTGCTTGGTTTCTTTTCCAAGAAAGACATATCCGCAATCAAGTATGACCAGGACGTCAAGGAAGCAGGCACAGACCTTGAGCAAGACGACGAGGAGCTCGACTTCGAGGATCAGGATGAAGTCTCTCTTGTTCCAAACGGGCCAACAGCCAGTGAAGGCAACTCACCAGAAGGAACGCCCTCATATATTGTCAATGCCTCCGAAGCTTCCCCTGCTACTGGTGGAGAAACACCTGCCATGGATACCCCGATGGAAGACGGACCCACTGAAACAGAAGTCGAAGAAGCCACCCCTGTTGGTGCCACAGATGACACTGATCAAGACCAGCCTATGGAGGTAGATACCGTCTATGACGGTCAACCCAGCGGCGAACTGTCCAGCGAGGCTTCGCCGGGAACATTTGCAACCAAGCCATCCGAACCCGAGTCCGTGTCTTCGCTAGAGCCTGCCATGGAGAAGGCATTGCAAACATCCCACTCACCTGCTCCTGGTATGCAAACGCCTATTCCATCACTCCTCCGCGGCACGCTACGTGAATACCAGCACTACGGTTTGGACTGGCTTGCAGGTCTCTACAACAACCACATCAACGGTATTCTAGCAGACGAGATGGGTCTGGGTAAAACGATTCAAACAATTGCCCTACTCGCCCACCTTGCCGTGGACCATGGTGTCTGGGGCCCACATCTGGTAGTTGTTCCCACCAGCGTGATGCTCAACTGGGAAATGGAGTTCAAGAAATGGTGTCCAGGTTTCAAGATCATGACATACTATGGTAACCAAGAAGAGCGCAAGCAGAAGCGCCGCGGCTGGACAGACGATAACGCCTGGAATGTGTTGATTACATCGTATCAACTCGTCTTGCAAGACCAGCAGTCTCTCAAGCGAAGGAACTGGCACTACATGATTCTTGATGAAGCGCACAACATCAAGAACTTCCGATCGCAGAGATGGCAGGCCCTTCTCACGTTCAAGTCTCGCGCCAGGCTTCTCCTAACTGGTACGCCGCTACAGAATAATCTGACTGAGCTGTGGTCCCTACTATTTTTCTTGATGCCCTCAGACGGTTCAAGTGGTGGCGTTGAAGGGTTTGCAGACCTTAAAGATTTCTCTGAATGGTTCCGCCGTCCAGTAGAACAAATTTTGGAGCATGGTAGGGATACCATGGACGAAGAAGCCAAGGGTGTGATCACCAAACTTCACACCGTTCTTCGTCCGTATATCCTGCGTCGACTCAAGGCCGATGTCGAGAAACAAATGCCCGGCAAGTATGAGCATGTAGTCTACTGCCGGCTCTCCAAGCGTCAGCGCTATCTCTACGATGGCTTCATGTCGATGGCGCAGACCAAGGAGACGCTCGCATCCGGAAATTTCCTCTCCATCATCCACTGTCTCATGCAGCTCCGTAAAGTCTGCAATCACCCGGATCTCTTCGAAACTCGCCCCATCTCCACCTCCTTTGCCATGCCGCGATCTGTGGTAACAGATTTCAATGTCAAGGAATCTCTTGTTCGGCGGAGGCTCCTTTTTGAACACCCTCTCACCAAGATTGACTTGGATTTCCTCAACCTCGCCCCCGTGTCTCGCGAAGATATCTCGCGACGGTTGGCCGACGACAGTATCAGGCTCATGGCTATCGGTCCTTTCAAAACTCTTCGAGAACGCCAATACAAGCGAACCAATTGGGAAATGGGCTTCGATGGCTCCAACATGCAAACCATTTTGGAATCTCTCGAGAACGCGTGCCGCAAGAGGCGAATGGCCGAGTTAGAGCGATGTCTCTACTTTGAAACCAAGCGCCACGGCCGTCGTCCTATCTATGGTAGCAGCCTTATTGAGTTCCTCAGGGCTGGCACCAAGGAACATGCTCTGTCCAATGCACCATTGCGGAAACGCTCGATGGCCGACTGGCTGTCGAGCCGATCCTCGGTGCTCGCCTCGATGATACTGACTGTCGAAGAGCGAGCTCTGGAAATGGATGGCTATGTTCAGAGATTCGCCTGTGTCACCCCTGCTGCCGTCGCTGCTGGCATGAACGAAGCCGCCTTGACTCCTGTTGAGACACGGCTTTTGACGAATACCCGCAAAGACCAGCCCTACGATCCGTTCCATGAGGCACGGATGCGCCTCTCTATTGCGTTCCCAGATAAGAGACTCCTACAATACGATTGTGGCAAGCTGCAGCGCCTAGACAAGTTGTTGCGCGACCTCAAAGCCGGGGGCCATCGAGCCTTGATCTTCACCCAGATGACCAAGATGCTCGATATTCTGGAACAGTTCCTCAACATCCATGGCCATCGCTACCTCCGGCTCGACGGAACTACAAAGGTCGAATCGCGACAGATGCTCACGGAACGATTTAATAGCGATCCTCGTATCCTGGCTTTCATTCTGTCGAGTCGATCCGGTGGTCTTGGTATCAACCTGACGGGCGCCGACACGGTCATCTTCTACGATCTAGACTGGAACCCGGCCATGGACAAGCAATGTCAAGACCGTTGCCACCGTATCGGTCAAACTCGGGACGTCCACATCTACCGCTTCGTGTCTGAGTACACTATTGAATCCAACATCCTCCGCAAAGCCAACCAGAAGCGTATGCTGGATGACGTGATCATCCAAGAAGGCGAATTCACGACGGACTACTTCACCAAATTGGATACCCAGGGTCTGGCCGAGAGCGACGAGCGCGACGGCCAAGACGAGGCCAGTGCCGCCATGGACCGTGTCTTGGGTAATCGCGTCGCGGGCACTCGCGTCTTCGAGCACGCAGAGGACAAGGAGGATCTAGATGCGGCCAAGAACGCGCAAAAAGAACAGGAGCATGCAGACGACGGCGACTTCGAGGAGCCCATTGCTTCACATGGGACGCCTGCACAGGTCGGCACGCCCCTGGACGATGGCTCTGGAACCCCTGCACAGTCCGTACCCACTGAGGACCCAGACCTTGAGGTGCAGCCTGGTCACATCGATGACTATTTGTTACGCTTCATGGAGTGGAACATGAAGGATGAGCCCCTGGTTCTGCCTCCAGATAAGAGCAAGAAGAAATCCAAAAAGGGCAAGGAGCATCATCTCAAGAGGCGACGCTAGGAAGCCGTGACGAGAGCGCATTTCTCGCACCAATGGCTTATTGTTTTCTCCACCCGAACCGTTTCACAATTCAATAGCTCGGAGCGCCCTGCCTGTTTGGCGATAGTTGCCTCCTCCCCGGTTGGAGGCAAACTTTGTGTATTAGTCTGTATAATGGCGTGGTTTTCTTTCTGAGCTTGTCTTTATTATTTTACTACTTACTATTGTCTCTTCTATTTGACCATCTCTATATCTCCTGGCTTTCCCTTTCCTGTTACGGTTAATCTGTGGTTAACGTACAGTAGAACTCCTTAACTACTAGTATTGCACAGTGGAGAAGAAATAGAAATAGACTTTATAGTGCGTCCGAAATAGCATCCGAAGTCGGAACCGGACATTGACACTATCCTATATTAACCCGGAGCTGCTACCTAACTCGTTAAGTGGATCGGGGCACATCTGCAACCCAGTGCCTTGGGTCTCGTTGGGGTAGATCATGTTGCAACCACCGGAAATATAGACCCTGGGCTTGGACCTGCAAGACTATAACGTTTAGCCCTGGAGTTTATTATGGACGGCGTGGACCGCTGGGGAATTGCCTATTGTGCACTCCAGGTAGTTGGCCAGGCATATATTAAATAGATCGGTATGAGATCATGGCTGTTCCAGTCTAACTGCTAGTGCAACTGTTAGTGTTGGTGTTGGTGAGTTCTTGGTACCGAGTTTATCGAGAGAAAAAGTTGGACAGAGTAGACATCCAGGTACGTTTGGCACACCGCAATTGGAGTCCAGTCGGAGCCATGTATGTCGTGTATCAGAGAGAATGGTTCCGGTCGAACGAACAAGGCAACGTGACGGAGAAGATGACGGCAGATCTGCTCGGGAGGCTTTCCCCTATTCTTCTGCCTGTACTCCAATGGAGAGCCGTGGCCCGGTCGATCTTCCCCAAAAGCCAATTCCCACTGCCTCGGCAGGTCCTCTCCGAGCAGCCATTGAGCGGTAATATGGGGTGGGAAGAGTGGATATGGTGCACTTGGACCTCGGATACGATGATTATACGAGGGGTGCGAAAGCATATGATCGTGACTTTAGGATTAGCGGGAATAATGCCCAGGCGTGGTTCGTCGTTTCTTTTGCATAATGGGGGGTCATGTTGGAGAAGGGGTGGTCATGTTGGAGAAGATTCAAGACACTGTTGCCGAGCATTCCACGGGGCGAAAGATGTTTGGCTCTTGGAGATTAATCTCCACATGATCGCCACCAGTCGCCACCAAAACTGGAATAGTGTAGGGCTCTCGCAACGAGGATACTCAATTGAGTGAAAGACCCGCGATCCAAGCTTCGAAGCTTTTTCTCGGGCAACCTCCATGTGTTGCAGTAGACCCACGGTGATCTGGAGATCCCTCTAGCCCATTAATATCCCGGCGTGAACCCGGCTTGTGGCAGCGAGGGATTAGCGCGGACCGCTGGTGGCGCTGATTGACCAGGTCAAGCTCGTCAAATATAGTAACTAAAAACAATAATTGCCCTTGGCCCTATGAGAAGGGCGTGAAACGAGACAGGAAAGTGCGGAATATGCGGAAATAATATGCCAATGATAATAAACACTCGGAGTTGTTGCTTTTTTTTGCTTTCTTTTTTGCTTTCTTTTTGCTTTTTCTCGACAGGTCCAGAACTGCTCCTGACATGCATTAGTATTTGATTTTCTTTGTATGTCCCAAAGTGGATATGGTAGGATAGTTGCCTTGGAGTAACTCCGTGGTTAGATTGGAGATCCGCGCGGATGGAAAGCCGGCGCGGGCCATGTTACTATCCTTGTCCATCTGAGACGGTCTCTAACAAAGAGAGGCATTTAGGTTTGGTCCATGGGGACCAAGGCAAGGCGGCATTTCTCCAGATCCTCCGTCCCGACGTTGGAGCTTTAACCCATGGATTCGTGATCAGTTGAAGATATTGAACCACACTTCAACATCCGAGGGATCGGTGAAGAATGTGACATATGCACGGAGAACAGTGATTGGCAGCGGGGAAGCAGATGCAGTGGCAACCCCTGCCGGGACCGTGCAGGTTCTGATTCTCCTCCGTCAAGTAAAACGTTCTGTGTCTCAAGACTAAACTGAATTGTATATTATTTTGAGCCTGGGTGGTCTCCCATTGGGTGATTTTCCGGACAGGCAAAACGTGGAGTTTGCCAACATCCACTATTGAGGACCCGGGCAGATCGTTGACGATCAATTTGCCAGATCGATTGGCGTTCGTACGAACCGGTACTCCACGGATGCCCTAGCCATTGGTCCGAGTCATGAGGGGCTGGACACTAGTCCAGACACCATCTGTCTTAGCGTATTCAGTTCAAGTTGAGTCCGGAGAAGCGTTCCCAGTAAGATGGATGGGGTCGATAGTGTTGGATCCCAGTTGGGTCCCAGGCACATGATGTGATGATCCTCCGAAGCTTCACATGGGATATCCAATATTCCAGTACGGAGTCAGGGTAAGGTTTCGAATCTCCAACGGCTTCCTTTCACTTTGGGAAGATTCACCGGGTGCAGAACCACAAACTGTCTTGTGTGGGAATCCCGAAATGATCGGCGACCACGAGGAGGGATCTAAGCCCAACTCCGCGGGTGAGAGAAGCTAGACACGGGGCTTATCAAGGCTAGGCGATGTCTCCCATCTGACCGTTCTGGGTCTCTGGATCTCGGCTTCCTTCCGGCTCTTGATGCCGGTGAATCCATACCGGAATGGAACAGATCGAACTGTAGAAAAAGTAATACAGTAGTTTGTTGTCAGAGATGATCCATCCATTTCGGATGCTGGGATTGCTTTGTTAGGATGCGCCAAGCACTCGACTGGGCATAGTGAAGCAGATGTCAGTGAATGCCCTCAAGGGATCGTCGTAGATCCACATTAATAACCACGTCAAGGATGAGCTTCATACTCGTCATGCAAATCTGGATGATCGACGGGGGGGGTTGACAAGGCAGTAGAGACTGGCTCTAACAAACACCTCTATATTTGCTCCTCCCCGGCTCTCTCCACTCCCTTATTTCCTCCCCATACTTATATTCCTCTCTCGCCCGTTTCCTGTCTCTTTTTTTTCTTTATTTTTTTTTTTGGCTTTCGCTGATCATTGATCTTCTTCTAATTCTTATTCTTAACTCTTCTTTCCTACCCTTCCCCTCCCCTAACCCCTTTCCTTGGACAGTGAGTTTCTGTCCTCTGAGGATGAAGACTTCGATTTCGTCGGATGTATGGGAGAAGAAAAAAGCGTTGATTGCAAAGTTGTATATGGAAGAGGAATGGCCGTTGAAGCAGGTCATCAAGCAGATCCGGTCCGATGATTTCAATCCAAGGTGCGTTTGATACATTCGTCTTCTCCTGGCAGGGTTGTCCTAACATCTTCTCTCAGTGAAACCCAACTACGAAGCAGACTGAAGAAATGGCGAGTCACCAAGCCGTCTCGTCAAACTCGCAAGAAGACTAAGGCCTCCAGCTCAAGCGCCGAGCCAGACTCAGACAGAGACGGGACCCGGAAGCCGTCTATTCAACGACCACTACCAAGAGATCCCCCAAGAGCTCGCCATGACTGGCCTGGAGCTCAGTCTATCTACACCCCCGTCTCAGAGGATCGCCCTCACAGCAAATGGAACTCGCCTCTCGCTCAGCAGCTCACCCCAAGCCCGTCGGGCGAACATGCCCTTGTCTCGGATCGCTCGGCAGTCCACTCCCACTCCTACCCAGACCTCAGCCCAACCACAACATCCTTTGACCACGCTCACGCCTCCCCAGTGGGCGAGGCTCTCATGGTCAACACCACTTCCGCCGTGGCCCCGTCTTACCCTGCCGGATCCGCCTACCCTCTGTCTCCGGAATCATGTCTGCCCAGCCCTGGTGGCACTGCAAACACTACTCCCGGTGGCATTGCCTGGCCTCCTCGTGCTGCCTCTGCCGATTACGGCCTCAACCCTGCTCAGTGGTACCAACTGCCCTTCGAGGCCATCACTCCTCCCAACGGCGTCGCCCAGTCCACTTCCCCCATGGCTCCTTCATTAGCTGGGTACCTCCCGCCTATCTCGGGTCATGTCTACCAACCCCAGTACTCCCATTACCAGGGCGAGGCATCTGAGTACCACCATGGCTATGGCGACAAGAATTGGAAACGTGCCATGTCGTTGCAGTATGACATGGGTGGACACCCAGCCCTTGGCCGGGCTGAGCATGTAGAGAGGAAGCAGATTCATCATGGTCAGCCTCAGACAGTGATGTCTCCTTCTCATACGCAGTCTGGTCCGCAGTCCGTGATGTGTGCTCCCATACCTTATATGGGTCAAGATCACTACCAGAAGCCCCCTGGCATCGGCTATTAGGGATACGGCTTGACTTTTTCCTTTCTTATATTATTAAATACCTGTGATACCTTTTGATTTGAATATGTGAAATATGGGTGGTTGTTTTGTTTTGTTTTGTCATACCCGGTATCGTGCTTTTGGGTGTTTATTTGTCTAATAGTTTGGGGGGCGTTGGAACAGGAACTGTATATATTGATACCTCTGAATCCAATATTCTGTACTCTACATATACAGTGTCTGAGTATCTGAGTATATATGTT
>ERZ1673737.4146-NODE-4146-length-10435-cov-4.699904_pt1 | contig 10435 bp, 3 predicted proteins | sample MGYA00580211_ERZ1673737 | MGnify/ENA primary metagenome ERZ1673737 (study PRJEB41218, sample SAMN15661789) | gut metagenome | host: Homo sapiens | place: Canada: London | collected 2015-08-20/2019-03-30 | study: EMG produced TPA metagenomics assembly of... | reverse complement strand
CGAAGGTTCGAAAACTCCTTCCTTGTCCACTTTGCGAATAGCAGAAAAGCACAACTTAGCCACGTTTTGCCCCGTCACAGAAGCTTTGAGTGTCGGGTAGAAATACTCCTTGACCGTGATGCCAGTCTGTCCCAAATCCAAAGCAAGCAGAATTTGCGTCTTCCCCGCGGTTCCCGAGATTTCTTCCGGGGACATCAGTTTTTCCTCGCGGTCCGTCAATGTCAGCTCATTGACGAGCATTTGGTGCAGCTCCATGTCGATGCTGGCAGACCCGACAGCCCTCAATTCGGCCAGCGTCGCGTGTACCGTGTGCCGGTTGAGCGGGTCCATTCCGGTGCTAGCAATGTAGCTTGTAGGCTCGAACGCAACCCGTGCAGTCAGACCTAGTTTCTGAACATTCTGACTGAGCTCCACGGAGCCGGTGCCTCCGAGTAGACACCTGTATATATTTCTCCCATCTGGGAATGGCCCCAGATTAGGGATTATGACATGCGCGAAGAGACACAGATATTCATATTGCTTGTGGACGGTGTAGTTGCCATTGGAGAGCATTCTTCCCAGCATTGGACCGATGGCATGCCAGTATTGATATTGGTCCAAATTGGCAAAGGTCACCGACTTGCTGAGTGTGCGATGGGGCATATCTGCCGCTTCTGTGGCCGCTGGCACAGAAGCCTTGAGAGGCTGAACAGTAGAAGAGACTGTCATTGTGATTTGGTGGTATGAGTGTTTGTCCAGAAAGAAAGTGAGTCAGTAGAGATGTTAAGTGTTGTCCAAAGGCCATTCGAAATACGAATTGTGTGCGCCCTATATTCCACACCAATGCCAATAGCTCAAGTTTTCATTTTTCCAGTAGGACCGGAGGACGTGTCTCATGCAGTGGCAGTAAGAGTCCCGCTTGGGATGTATTACAGCTGAATAGTGTCTGTGGCCTCGGGCTCGGTACAGAGTAATACCTACGATGGCATGTACCGAATCGACAGGTCACATTATGCAAGGGACTTCTACGTGTACTCCGCAGGGTTCCATCTGTTGCCACATGACTCGGCTCGCTTGAGCAAATTCCGATACAGATTGACTTTTTACTTTTTGAGGAAGCTGAGCCAAAGGCCAAGATATGCCAAGGAAAATCCAGGCGCCCTTAAGGCCATTTGTTGTAGTGGGTTTGTTTGTGGTGAAAGGAAAAAGCACAGAAAAAGAAAAAGGAAAAAAAGGAACACAAAGCAACTTGCTGCCACACACAGCTGATCTACTCTAGTAATGCAAGCCCCTTGCACGCACGCTGCTGCCGAGGTGGCTGAGCTATGAGGTGGAGTAGCCATCTGGATCGTGAACTTCTGGGATGTGCCAAATCTCATTCAATTACGGCTGCAGCAGGTATCTGCACTGCAGAATCCCTCATCCCTTGCCACCCACATCTGATCTAAACTAGTAATGCAAGCCCCTTGCACGCACGCTGTTGCCCAGGTGGCTGAGCTATGAGGTGGACTAGCCATCTGGATCGTGAATTTCCGGGATGTGACGGATCTTATTCAACTGCGGCACGTGCACATACTTCCCATGTATTTCCATTCATGTTTCAGTACATACCCAAGTACGCAAATTCGAGATAGATTAAAAGCTTCACCCCATGATACCGATCATAATTTACCACACTTGCATTCCTCACAGACGAGGTGGAAACTCATAGCGGCCAATTTTCACGTCAAGTACCTTCGTCGTTGATGAGAATAAGACCAAAAGCGTCATAAAAGGAACTTGGACGAAATGATTGACCTTGATTTTGAGCTTGAGCCATGCCTCTTTCCTAGCCTATCTACTCATTCCGTCAATCAATCAAACGCCAAGGCAAATGCTTACCAGCATGAGTTCGAATGGGAGGTAACAATCTCAGAGGACGCTTTTCTTCAAAATATGATGCTGTCCTGGGCAATTTTACTGGCCAAATACACGGATTCTCCTGCTATTGCATTTGGAATTATATCTGACTCCGAAGACAATCAATGTCACGATGACATGACCGTGGACGTGTATCGTGCTTCCCTGGACCCAGAGAGCTGCTTGCGAACTGCGATTCCTCTGGCCAGCAGGAGGCAATATCGGTTTCATGAGTGGAGGTACGACGCACGGATTAATACCTGCATTGCAAATACTTCGCACACAGCTTGGCTGGATCACTGGGTTAATTCAGTAAGTCATGGCAGTTGAAGAAAATATAGCCGTAGTTGGATACGCTAACGTCTATTGCCTCAGCCCAACCATGGAATTAAACTGGTCCTGGTAGCAAACCAAGGGAGATTGGCATGCATGTCCTTGTATGGAAAATCATCATACATCGACGAAGGGTCTGTTCGCTTCTTGTGTACGGCATTCCAGCATATTCTACATGGCGTATTGGAGAATCCGATGGGTCTGCTGAAGAGCATCGAGGTAACTCCTAATCATCACTACCAACAGATTCTTGATTGGAACTCACATATTCCCAAAGAACCATTGGCAGAATGCATCCATGATGTCATTCAGAGAAGATGCATGGAAACCCCTAACGCAGAAGCCATCTGCGCGTGGGATGGTACCATGACCTATGCCGCCTTGGACCAAGAGTCAACTAAAACCATGGAATATCTGCGTCATCACGGGGTTGAACCGGAGACAATCGTCCCGTTGTTGTTCGAGAAGACCAAGTGGACTGCAGTGGCCGTGTTGGGGGTGCTCAAGGCCGGAGCTGCGTTTGTACTGCTCGACGCTTCGCATCCCATTGAACGTCTTAAAAGCATCTGCCGTGATGTTGGGACGTGTATCATTCTGACTTCCGACTTCTGCAAAGAACTCGGCTCGAATCTGGCTGATATCACAATGTCAGTCCCCAGCGATGTCGAGCGAAAGCTACCATACAGTGACGGAGAGATGGGACCTTGTACTCTCGTTCAACCGAGAAACGCGGCGTATGTGGCGTATACGTCAGGGTCAACAGGGAAGCCGAAGGGGGTTATCATAGAACATACCTCATTTTGCACCAATGCAATGGTTAGTTCTGAAGCTCAAAGTCTGAACAGCTCCTCCAGAGTGCTACAATTCGCATCATATGCGTTTGATGTTAGTATCCATGAAACATTGGTCCCTCTCATGCTCGGAGGCTGTGTTTGTATTCCCTCGGCTTCCCAAAGGGTGAATAGTCTCCAAGAAGTCATTGTCCAGCTGCGTGTCAATTGGATGGAACTCACTCCATCAGTGACTCGCCTTCTGAATCCCCACAAAATCCCCGAAGTCAAGACACTGGTCGTTGGGGGCGAGTCCATCTCGCCGGCAGAGCTCGCCCGCTGGGCAGATCACGTTCGTCTAAACGTGGCCTACGGTCCGGCGGAATGCACAGTGGTGTCCATGGTGCAATCAAATGTCACGAAACATGCTGATCCTTTATCTATCGGTCGGGGATGCGGGGGTTCCGTGTGGATTGTTGAACCGGAGAACCATAAAATGCTGGTACCCATCGGTGCAGCGGGTGAGCTTGTTATTGGAGGTCCGATTGTGGGCAGGGGATATTTGAATCGGCCTGAACAGACTGCCGCTGTCTTTATCCAAAACCCGCCGTGGCAAGCGGAAAGGAATTCGCGCTTCTACAAGACGGGCGATGTGGTGCGTCAGAAAGCCGACGGAAGTATCGTCTTTCTAGGCCGCAAAGATACGCAGGTGAAATTACGAGGCCAGCGTATTGAGCTGGGGGAGATCGAACATCACGTCGCAGGTTTCTTTCCTGGTGCTGCTGTGGCTGTGGAGGTTGGCAAGCTTTATCATGGACATTCGGCTCTAGTTTCGTTTGTGGAATGGAAGTCATTGAAGAAAAGAAAGACATGCAGTGGGACAAATTGCTGCTGGACCATCCGAAATGACAATAATCAATTTACGTCCAATGTGCAGCGGGCCAAGGCAGGGCTCTCGCAGATTCTGCCTTCCTATATGGTCCCTGATGTCATAGTTCCCTTGTGTACCATCCCTCTATCACATTCAGCCAAAGTGGACCGGAAGGCTTTGCAAGCCATGATACCCCGCTGGTCCAAGGAGGAGGTCAAATTATACCAGGTCACAACGCACTCCCCCAGTCCTGGCCGAACCCCACATGGTGTTAGGCAGAAACATGCTCAAATGGTTCAAATGGTTGCTCGTGTACTATCGCTTGATCCGAGCGAGATTGGGGAGCACGATAACTTTTTCCAGTTGGGTGGTGATTCGCTTTCCGCCATCATGCTTTCTAGGGAGACAGACACCATGCCACTGCTCTACTTAACAGTGGCGGATATTTTCCAAAGTGCCTCGATAGCCGAGATGTCTCATCGCTCGCAGAAGAAGCCTCTGCTAGAGTCTATGCGGCCTGGCGTACCTGCAAATGTTTTGCCGTTCTCCCTGTTAGACCCGACGAAGATAGACAACTATAGGGAACTTACAGCAGAGCATTGTGATGTAAGTCCCTCTCAAATTGAGGACATATACCCATGCTCGCCGCTCCAGGCACGCCTAATGGCCAGAACTGCCCGTCAACCAGGCGCTTTTCAAGGGCGTTTCCATTTCCGCTTGTCTCCCGGGATCGACTGGGAGCGGCTACACTGGGCTTGGAACAAAGCTATCGGTGCCCTCCATATTTTGCGCACTAGAATCATCAATACATGGCAAATGGCCGATGGCAATCCTCTTCAGGTTCTCGTTCGCGGCAAAGACATTGAGTGGGTCGAGGTAGAGACAGCAAGTGAGAGCGAACCAAGCAGTTTCATGACATTTGGTTCTCCCCTGATATGTTGCGTTGCAGTGCGTGATAAGGTCAGTCCAGTCCTGATTCTTAATATCCACCACTCGTTATTCGACTTGGTGGTATTCGAGCAGATCCTCGAGGCAGTGGAAGCTGCATACCGGGGCAATCCTCTTGTCTGGCGACCGTTCTCGCCGTTCATTAAATACGTTCAAGACCTGGACAGATCTCAAGCAAGAGAATTCTGGAAACAGGAATTCACTGGTCTGCGGGCAAATCTATTTCCCGCGAACAGTACCCACGTAAGGTCAAATCTCGATACCATCCGTTGGACTCGCAAAAGCTTTCATCTCGGCCCTCAGAATCAGCCAGGAACCACAATATCTTCCGTGATCCGCCTGGCATGGGCCATGGTGCTCTCGCAGTATACTGGCTCTCCTGACGTGGTGTTCGGTGCCACCGTCATGGGCCGCAATATGCCTGGCACTTCTGATGTAGGTGGGCCCACCATCGCTACATATCCCCTCCGAATCACCCTCCGGGGCGAAGAAAGTATCAAAGAAGCACTACAGCGGGTTCAAAATCATGGAATTGCCATAGCCCCTTTCGAGCAGTTCGGTATTCAGCATATCCGACAGTCTAGCCTCGAGTCCGCCATCGCCTGCAATTTCCAAAACATGCTAGTCATCCAGCCGTCATCGGATAGCAGCTTCCTGGCCAAGCGGGACTCGTCACCATTGCTGGTATTGGAGGAATGCAGCTCTTGGAAGGATACTTCATACGTGAAATTCAGCACCCAGGCGTTGAATGTTGTGTGCGAGCCGGGCGCCGATCATTTGGAAGTAACAGCGTATTTCGACCAAAATATCATGTCCTCACAAGATGTGGTAGAAATTCTAAACTGCATGAATCGTCTACTTCAGCTCGTGTTGCAACACCCTCATGCCTCAATGGGGACAGTTCTTAGTCAAAACCGACAGTTTGACGGATATTTGGATGATCATGAGGAACGCACATCATTGGCAAGATTGGAACAGGCGGCTTGCCAGTATCTGGGGAACAGAATCCCTGTTGCAGCAGAGTGGATCGTTCCCAAGGCATCCCACGTTCCCAAACTGGCGCTTTTTGTCGGTGTCTTGAGTTTGAATACCGTATCAGACGATGCATGGGTACTGGCGGAGGTGAAGGAGCCTCTACGCGCTCGTCTGCTTCAGATGATGGATGATTTCCAAAACAACCCACTTGGAGGTGCCGTTCCATTCTGCTGTATCCCCGTGCCATTGCAGTATAGACCGTCCAAGCCTGGTCTTCTCCTTGATCGAGCTCGTGCGCGAGAGGGTGTGTCAGATCTCACGTGGAATATGTTGACATTATGGCAAAAGCCACCAAATTGTGGTTCCGAGGAGCCGTTGTTGCCTCTTGAGGCGACTTTGAGACAGGCTTTAGCTACAGTACTATGTTTGGAGTCTGACTCAATCGGGGTCCATGACGATCTGGTTTCCCTAGGATGCGATTCACTTGTCGCCATGCAGTTTACCGCTCAGTGTAATCGACAAAACTTGAGAGTAGCTATCTCAGACATCTTCCAAGCAACCTCGCTGAGCTCCCTTGCGTCGACGCTCAATAGTCGTCCGTCCGGGGGCCCCACACCAGCATTGGAAGCTTTTTCGTTGTTAAGGCCGATGTACGGGGACCGAGAGTCATTTGAGCGAGATATCCAAGAGTCCATCGACGGGTGGGACATCAACGATTCAATTGATGTATTCCCATGCACCGCCGCTCACCTGGGACTTCTTTCTGGACTTGGCAACTGTCAATCCCATACGATCTGGGAGGTCGGGAGTCCTGACGAGCGGATCGATCCTACACATCTTGCCAAAGCTTGGCTCCAGCTCGTGAATCGCCATGCAGCACTTCGAACCCTTCTTCTCCCCAGTCGCTCAAATCCGTCCCAGTGGTTCCACGTGGTGTTGAAGTCATCTCCCATCGCTGTCAAATTGATGACTAACTTAGAGGATGCCAGTGCTTTGAAGGTCGCTAGGAGGCCTCTTCTATCGAAGGGTGGCCTAGGGGGTGCTCCTTACAAGTTCGCAATCTATCAAAGTACCACGGGAAGGACTCTCTGCAAGCTCGAGGGCAGGTATGCCTTCCTCGATGCGTTCTCAGTGCTAGTCCTCATGAAGGAACTTCGCCTTATTCTTGATTTTCTTCCTCTTTCCGATCGATTGCCACCCTCTTATGCCTCATGGGTTGCCTATTTGCGTCGATGGAGGGAAACTCCGTTGCATCTGCAATTCTGGGACCGATATCTCGCTGGCCTCAAGCCTTGCATTCTACCCGCTTTTCGAAATCACCACAATCAGCAGTATCAAGGCTGCCAGTATCATGGAATCAATGAAGCCAATGGAAACAGCTCTCGAGTGATGAAATCACACCGCCAAACTATAGTGCAAGATACCGTCGCCTTCCGCAATCATTGTGATCAACGGGAAACAACCATAACCAACGTCCTCCAGGTAGCTTGGGCGCTTGTGCTGAGAGAGCAAACTGGGACAGACGACATCTGCTTTGGGACGCTGGTTTCAGGCCGCGATGTGCCAGTGCATGACGTTGGCAATATCGTTGGGTCGTTCTTCAATGTTGTCGTGTGTCGCATTGAGATGCGGGCCACCGAGAGTATCGGACCCGTCCTTCTGGAAAACCATCGTATGATGCGCGAACGAGCTTCACACCAGTTTTGCTCCCTGCAGGAAGTGACACGGCTAGTTCTCAAGGCAGGGCCCGATGCCTCGTCATTATTCAACACCTGTCTGTCGGTCGAGCAGCCGCTGTCGGATGAGACCGAAACAGGAAATCGCTTCAATGCGCTCGAAACTGTGGAAGAAACCGAGGTAGGGAACGGGACACTCATTTACGTCCCCTTCTATTATCACTTGACATCTCTTGCTAATTGTGTTCCAGTATGACTTGATTGTTACCGCGACTGTATTTCCGGACAGGATCGAAGCCAACATCATGTATTGGTCTTCCTTTTTTAATCCAGTTCGTGCTGCTACAATTGCGGACAAATTTTCCCAGTCGATTGAACGCATAATCTTATGTACCCAGGAATCTCGCAATCATGTGCAATAGGCGGCAAGACTTCAAATATATTCAAAGTGAGGTAGACGGGACTACAGTATATTGCTCTTTCTATAGTGGTAAACGGCTCTACTATTTCGGTTTCATAGATAATGATTTGAACGCGTCAACATCCGAAGACAATGAGGGAGCACAAGGAACCCATGACACTCTCCATTTGCTATCTATAATGAAGATGGATCCTTCGGGGGTGAATCAACAAATATGAATAGTACAGTAATCTATGCACATTCTTTGTTAACCAAACATCGTGCTTAATATGTCTGCTGCTAGCCATAACGCAGTTCACAAGCGAGCGGCGCACCCTATCAAAAATGCATTTATCTCAACTAAAACGCCATTAAATTCAATAAGCTAAAATCGAGGACTATTAGGACAGGCGTTTCTTTTACGACTCTAAATTCCACATGCTCCACATTTCGGTAAGGGTGCTGGAAGCGGTCTTGCCTGGCGGGGTACTGGTGCTATACTTGCTTACTCTAGCTCCATTGCAGGATGGATGGATGGATGGATGATTTCATTTACCCCTACCCCTCGCAAAGCGATATGCAGGTTACACCAACTATATATATCCGTGTTTGTACATGTATGATGTCCCACTTCCTGAAAACGAACTTAGAGGCTCGTCAAGGCCTATCATGGCCCAGTTGTCGCTCACATTATTAGGCTGCCCTTATGGCGCGCGACTTTGAAACCGTTTTGACGCCTCGGCGAAGACTAGCACGGCTGTGACCGTCCTAGCCCGAGAGACGCTGTCTGGCTTACCTCTCTCACCTTCTTTTGAGCCTCCCAGCAGACTCGATACGCTGCTAAATGCGTCCCCTGACCTTCATTCTTAATTTTCTTCTCAACTCCTGCAGCATTGGACCGTCCACTAGGACATGAGTAACTGTTTCTTGCGCGCCACACGCGCAGTGATAGTAGCGCACGATGGCTGATCGAAGATCGGCGGCCGCCTGGACGTAATTTCACAATGACTCCTAGAGGGTGACATCTTGCAATGACGCACTCTTCAGTCAGAGTGAGGTCGGCCAATGCAGATAGGTAGTCCTGGCAAAGAGTCACGTTGACGAGATTCTTTGCCGAGAACTTAGGGGCGGCCCCACAAATAAGGGCTGTGTGACACAACGAACCGAACACACATCCTAGGTGCTTCTATGCTGACCATAGCGATCGAGAGCATCACCTAGAGGTAGGAGCAAAGGATCCCCGTTATTAACGGGTAAAATGTCGGGTTTAGGAACAACCTTACCGTAAGAGCTACACACCGAACTTTTTGAGGCAGTTCAAGTCGCTTCCTCGTGTCTAGAAACCGACCTCCGTATGTTAGTGGACGTTATCTCCGAGTGCCTTGTCTAAAGAGCTATCTACATCCCGTCGCTGTGCGTCTTTATAGTCTTTTGCCGTTTAGTATGGCGCGGAAGATACGGTGTAAGGCGGCGTGTCGCAGTCGAGGGTGGTAAAAAGCGTCTAGGAAAGCCGTCTCTCATGATGTCAACGGGGTCTATAGATACCGCTTGGGTGTCGGTGGCGGGGAGCATGCGACTACGGGATTTATGTGGCAACGCTTTCTAGCGACAGCTATCACACGTCTTATACCGTGCAGACTGCTATGGTTAACAGCATTAAGAGTAGAAAGTACGCCGAGAAGACGAGACCAGATTTGCGTACGGTAATTCTCTTTTAATTATAACGTTGTCGTATTACTTTAAGTTGTAGAAGTAAGATATAGGAAAATAATAAATATACAATCCTTTACCCTTCTCTTACGTTGTCTAAGAATCCTAGTAGATTAAGTCTATAAGGGAGGTTCTAGTCATCGAGTACGCTAGTTAGTCCATCCCGAGATAATTCTAATACCTACTCGAAAAAGCGTAGCCGAGGTAGCTACTTGTCGTGGCGAAGATAAAGACCGTCCCTCTCTTTTCTTAAGTGTGTGCTAGCCTCCTTCAAGATCTAATTGCTCTGCTGTAGCTTCTAGCCATCGATATACTTAAACACGCACGACTCCTATAGGCGTCTATAGAGTACGATAAGTCGAGCCGCGGGAAAGGCGAACTTAGGACCGTCGCGTTCGAGGTCTACTAGCACCTTTAAATAGGTTGAAAGGGCTCGGTCGCTAAGGTATATCTTATTTCTACTTCCTATTTCGAAAGGGAGAACTACGATAGTTAGTAAAAATATTTGAAGTCGAATCGTTTTACTTGCCAATAGAGGGACATGATAAGAAGCTTCCTATAAATTGTCTTTTTTATTAAGGATAGGCAATTTTCTAAGCTGCTATTCTCCTTCTTTTTCCTAGTCTAGCGAGCTTGTAAAGAAGGGGTTCTAGTGTTTACAGGATAGAGCCTGTCAACTAGGTAAGACGAAGATGCCCCAGAAACAGATAGTATATTGAAGGAATACAGAGACTGATTCTTGGAGAACCTCTGGGTTCTCCTGTACTGGACTATTTAACATGGAGGATCAGCGTTACGGTGAGTCAACGCTGACGCGTTGCTGGTGATCCTTGAGGGGTATGGGAGGGGTACGAGAGATCCGTGCAAGAGATCT
>ERZ1673737.4144-NODE-4144-length-10437-cov-4.137642_pt1 | contig 10437 bp, 6 predicted proteins | sample MGYA00580211_ERZ1673737 | MGnify/ENA primary metagenome ERZ1673737 (study PRJEB41218, sample SAMN15661789) | gut metagenome | host: Homo sapiens | place: Canada: London | collected 2015-08-20/2019-03-30 | study: EMG produced TPA metagenomics assembly of... | reverse complement strand
CTACCCCTAACGGCGCAGTCGCAGCCGCCAAGAGCAAGCCCGCCCCGCCAGCCCCTCCCGCCAAGCGACCCAACATGGCCGGCCGCAAGCCCGCACCTCCACCCGCACCTAGGGATAGCACCACGAGCATGAACTCAGGCGACTCCTCTGGCGCCAGTGGCCGCGGCACACCCAACAGCGCATCGAACGCCAGTCTGGCGGGTGGTCTTGCTGAAGCGTTACGGGCACGGCAGAGCGCCATGCAGGGCAAACACGATGACGACGACGAGTGGTAGATCTGAGCATTCGCGTGAGCTTTGTTTATGGTCGGTCGCGGTGTTGGACTTTTTCTGCGCTTAGCGTTGACCTTTGCGTTTATCTTTCTCGAGTTTCCATGCTGGCTGTGTGGTATGGATGTGTATGTGTTCGTCGACAAGAGACAGCGAGTCTTTGTTCCAGTTTTGTTATTGGCTTACTTTGGTGGCCTTGTGTTTTACCGTAGATTCCATTCCATTCAGTTCAATATATACCGTTTCTCAGTTTTATGCCAATGGAGAGAAACGCAAGTTCATATTCATTTTGATGCTGGCCGTATGTCGAACTACATACAATGAAATAAAATCAAGCTATGCTAAGCATACATCCCTTATAAGAGGAACTTGCTCGCCAAACCCATCAATCCACTGGGACCACCAGTACCACCAATACCACCACCCTGACTCTTCATGTACATCTTAAGAGCCATCTCGGCAGCATTGTTAACAGCAGACTGCTTATCACCAGACTAAACCACAACAACACTTAGCAACCAAGTCACAATAACCAAAAAGAGAGAAAGAGAGAAAGAGAGAAAACATACCACATTCCCAGAACTATTCTTCTCCTCCCACAATTTCCCAGCCTGAGCCATAGCAAGCCCAATCAACTTATTCTTATCCATACCGCCATCAGACCCGGAACTCGAACCACCGGTAAACATCTTCAAAGCCTGCATAGCAGCGCCCGCACCAAGAGTCTGGCTATCATGCTGTCCAGAACTAGATCCAGACCCAGAGCCATACATAGCCTGGTGCGACTTCACAGCATGCTCCTCATCGACCTCAGAATCATTATACTGACTCTTCCGCTCCTTGATGAAGTCCAATGCAGAGTTGAAGAGAGACCCGGATGCACCGCTGTCGTGGTGTTCCTGTGCGTGTTGCGCCGCGCTGCCGAAGTCGTCGCTGTTGTTGCTGTTGCTGTTGCGGCGGTTGTGGTGGGATTGGGTTTGGTCGCCGTAGCCAGAGCTGCTGCCTTGGTTGTTGTAGCCACCCTGGTTTCCACCGTAGTTCGATTCCTGGCGGCCGCCGTAGCCACCCTGGTTTTGGTTTCCGCCGTAGCCACCGCTGGAACCGCCGTAGCCCTCGTTTCCGTGGGATTCGTTGCGGCCGGAGAAATCTTGGCTCTGGTCGTAGTAGTTGTTACCGCCTGAGCCGCCGCCGCCATATTCCTGGTTTCCGTAGGACATTTTGATTGAGGAGGTGGTTGTGTTGAATGAGGTAGATGAAAGATGAAAGATGAAGATGAAAGATGGTAGAGGAAAAAGAGAAGTGGAAAGAAGGAATCACAGGGAAGTGAGCTCAGCTGAGGAGGGGTGGAGGGGCTGCGGGGCTTGTTTACGTCGTGAGAGGCGATTGATCGGTGGTGGGCCAATTATGGGGGTGTTTAGCTGTTTAGGGCTGATTATTGGGTTTAGGGAGAATATTGATTTACTTGTTGGCTATGGCATGGTTAAGAGGTTGGTAGTAGCACTAGTAGTAGTGATAGTTAGGGTAGATCGACGCCTAATCCAAACTTCGATCGACATCGATCGAGTCCGTAGGCGCAGGCAAGGTACGTTACGCATAGTAATTGTATATAACTATGTAACTTAAGACACATCCACATCCAAGTACTCTATGAATCAGAAACAACACAAAAACAGACCACCAACGCCGAGACCAGGGTATCAGATGCAGATGAAAAGCTCAAAAAGACCAATCCAGGACATAAAACAAAATAAATGAAGGAGAAAAAAGGAAAGAGTATCCTCAAAGAATCAAAGCCTCATGCTCATCACTCGACAAATTTCTCAAAAAGCGCAACGACCTCTCACGTGCACTCAACACACACCGCGGATCCTCCTCCAACTCAACCTCACTCGCCCACTCACTAGGCAAATCCGTCAACCCAACCCGCTGCCCCCACTGCCTCCGCTCATACTGCATAAAGCCACCAAAATGGCGATCAGTATTCGCAACCCAAATCTCCGAGCCATCAGGCGAGAAATCCGCACCACCAATCTCCCCAAAGAAATCATGAACCTGTCTCGATTGGAAGAGTTGTGCGTCCAGAATTGAAATTCGATCAGCTGGCTCAGTGCAGAGCAACATCCGCGGACCACCGCCGACAGGCGAAAAACGTAGAGATCTATAGCCTGCCACGTCGGAGTCGATTGTTTCGAGGGGTCGCCACGTGCGCGCGTCCCAGATGATGAGTGTTTTGTCCTGGTTGCTTGTTGCTATATGGCGCATATCCGGTGACCAGGCGCAGGCGAAGCCGAAGTCGCGGTGGCCGCGCAGGGGGTGGACTGGCCGGCCGGTATCGGATTCTATGACCCATGCGTCTGGCGAGTCGCCGATTACGACCCGGAGGCGGCTGTCGGGCGAGGTTGCGGTACAGTTTATTGGTTGGGAGAGTTCGTGGTCCGAGGTGAAGATGTTTGTCTCTGTGTCGAGGATGCGGAGGTGTTTGTCGTTTGAGGCGAAGACACCGATTGGGGAGGGGCCCGTTCGGTTTGGGATTATGTCTACATGGTTTGTTATGCCGTCGTTAAAGTCGGCGGTCACTAGGCCTTTTGTGCCGGAGCCGGAGCCGGTTGAGCTGCGGAGGGCGTATTCGCCGCAGAAACCGCCGGCGATTGTGAGGCCGTGGGCTGTTTTCATTGTTGATATCTTGACTGGCCCTAGGAAGCCGGAGTCTGGGTCTGCTTGGCTTAGATCGATGAGGCAGCGTGCGTCGCCGGTTGTTGGTGTCCACGATAGTACCTTGGAATGGCAGGCGAAATGAACAGTATTGGATGCTGGGGTGGAGATCAAGTTGCGGAGTTGGAAATGCTCGATGGAGGCTTTGTATGAAGTGTGCATGGACGTCCCGCGGAAGAATGACTCTTTTCCCGGAAGTCGCCTGGCATGGCTCATATGCGAATAATCCAAGTTATGGTATGATGTGTACCAAGCATCACGCAGTGTTCGAGCATCGGAGCGTTTGACACGCAGCGTTTCAGTCCAAGGAATCTGCTGCAAATCGTAAAAGTCGCGCCTCCATTCATGCGGCCGAACGACCGTCTGTGGCGGACTCCAACTAATCATCTTGGACAATGGGCGGAGCTGTGGCGGGATCCTGCTTTCGCTGTGGAAGCCGTGGGGGATAACATTGGTTTGGACCATCCAGCGCTGGATGAACTCATCAATGGTGAGGTTGCGCTCGTACGTAGAGGTGTGAATGATAGATGCCGGGTGAGGTCCAGGGAATTCCGGCTGATCAGCAAAGTCTGGGGTATCAGAGGGATCTAAAACTGGGATGCCAAGCGTCTGGGGTAGATCCACATCGATATCATCGTAGTTGATATTGAGATAAAAGTCATTGAGGTCGAAATCTGCCATCGGGAGAGCCTCGGTCGGACGACCTCTGCGTTGACGGTAGTATTCCTCCTCGTCGGGATAGAATCGGATAAAGTCCTCAAACTCATCATCTGGGATAGAAGGCGGAGAAGGATTATCTTCGACGACATCGGACTCGTAATCCATAACCATATCTTTGTCGCGCGCACTATCGTCGCATTCCTGCGTAATCATGGTCATATTGTCATGACCAGCGGCGCGATCAAGTAACTGCCGAACAACCGAGTCCATATTAACATCACGATCGGGACGCGATCCAAAAACAAAATCCGGGCCCGAAGCACTATCCGTGTCAGATGGTGTCGGGTAAAAACTCCTATGCCCAGGTAGGAGGGAGTTCCCTCTGAAAACATGAAAATCCGGAGGACTACCAGCACCAGTAACAGCGTTAACGACCTCAGAAACTAAAAACGACCCGCTGTGATCATTTACGGGGCGAGGATACTGCGAAACAGCCGCAAGGGCAGCGACGCCGACATCATGTAAACGGCGATCGACGTCGGAGGCCATATTCGTCTGCGCAGGATGATCGGCGTGGGACAAGATATCCGAGTGCAAGGTCGAATCGTCTTCCGGGACGGAGGAACGATTTCTGGAAGAATGCGAAGAAGGATTCATGACTCGCGGGGACCTCTCAATATCACATGACACATGGCATGTCGTATCGCGACGAGGGTGGTGGTGGGATGACGGGCGATTCGAATCACAGGAATGAAGCATCGCCCGCCATATACCGAAAAGGGAATCCTGCCGAGATATTGGAACTCACGGCAGTGACTGTGGCAGTGAGAGTGAGAGTGACGGTTGCGATCACAATCACGAGCCAGGGCAAGGGTTGCACAAGCTAAAGTGGGTAGAGGTTAAAGCCGGGATCTGACGATGGCTGCTTTGACGTCGGTCGCCTCAAAGCTGACTGCTGACTCGTCCCCACACTGCGTGGCGTACGTCCACAGGGATGCGGCCGAGATAGTATGCCGAGTCAACCGCGAGAGAAGCTGAGAGGGGAAGTAATCAAAGTAGAGTGGAAAGATTTAGCTATGAAACGACGGACTCGAGGGGCCAGACAAAGCGGTAGACTTTTCCGTATCGAGGGGCCAGGGGGAGATCCCAGGCATGAAATTGTCTATTCAGAACGTGGCAGTGGGAACGTGGAGAGCCCGAGAATGTAAGATGACGCGGGGGACGAGATGTTAAAATGCGTCCAGACTACAGAGGACGTACAGGTAGGCTGCAGGTGACAGATAGAATTACAGGAGGGGCTCCGGGGAGCAAGGATTCGTTAGTCAGCACTCCCTATAGATTCCAAGTTTTATAGAGCAGAGACAATCCAAGGATATAACTAAGTTGACAGAACCTCGCATATGTAAATAATAATGCAGGGAGCGACGCACTGCAGATCTAAGCCGGGCAAGCCTGGTGACCTGCGCTTTGATCCTGTTAGGCACAGCTTGGGCCGAAGAGCCTGTAAAAGGCCAGAGTGGCAGCCCTGGAGAGGCGGAGAGCTTATGCGGACAGGGAAGAGCATGGTGCACTTTGGAATAGTAATCCTCTGCATAATCCAATCAGGTGCTGATGTCGGGCATTAGTCTGACATCTTACAGTACACAGCTGAGGGCCAAGGGTTGCAAGGGGATAATCTCATATCATATTTTATATTCAAATTCCATATCATATTGAAGTACTCTGTATCAGATCGTAAAAGTACCATTTGATCGCTGTACATAAATAATCAACAGAATTGAATATCACTCGTCTCTCGTCTCGTACTCGTGCGCAAAGTAAAGCCCGCCCGGACTGTATTATATGAATGTCTGAACGCCAGTATGTAAATGATACAATAAATCACAACGAACCCCGAGACCAGGGGAAACAATTCCAGAGAATAAAAAAATAAAAAGAATACATAATGAAAATTCCGCTTTCGCTTTCGTTAATAGTGTGAATACGTCTCATAGTGCGATGGGTATCCCTCCGTAGGACCATGGGATTGCGCCCATGCAGTATTGCGCAGGCGGCGTTCTGAGAACATGTCAGTAATTATACTTTAATTATACTTCACGCGCACCGGCGCAAGAAAGCGTGGGAACTAAACTCACCTTTTTCGAAATCGCGCCACCGCTTCATCGTAATCTTCGTGCTGTCGAACTCACCCTCGGCGTCACCGTGGCCCTTGTCTTTTTCACCAGCAGTTTTGCGAGTATCACCCCAGCTGAAGTCGTCGAATTTCCAGAATGCGTAGGTTGGTAGGACGAAGTTCCAGATTGGTAGGGAGATGAGGTAGATCAACATCCACAGGACGTAGACGAGGCGGTGGGCGGTAACGACGATTAGGACACCAGGTAGACCCAGGATGAGGGCGAGCAGGACGAGAGGAATGACCTGGACTGGTCTATTGACAATAGAGGAAATGACGACGTAGATGGTGAAGGAGATGGCGGCGGGTAGGACCAAGGTTCCGACCAACTCGATGAAAATGACGAATTGCATGCTGAAGCAGAAGGTACCGCACAAGTCGCGGACCAGGACGAGTTCGAAGAGGTTGTGCACAGTACTGTTGATCCAGCGACGGCGTTGGGAAAGCAGGACCATGAATGCGTCTGGGACGACGGTCTTGCACACGGCTTGTGGGACGAAGATCTGTTTGCGCTTGGGGAAGGTCTTCAACATGAGGGTGGTCAAGTAACGATCCTCTCCGAGGAGGAGCAGGTTCTTCTTGTGCAGGGTGTCGACTACGTTCTCGGAGTAGTGCTCGACGATATCTGGGTTTGCCAGGATGGGCACCCAGTAGTTCTGGCCGCCCTTGGGTGCTTTGATGCGGTACATGGTGAAACAACCCGGGAGACAGGTGACACCACCGAAGATGGACTCGAAGGCTTTGGCTTGGTGGTGGGAGATGAAGTACTCGAAGACCTGGATCATGGTCACCCAGCTGTCTGTCTTGTTGGCGATCTTCGTTTCTCCACAGAGACCCATGATCTCAGGGTCCTTGACCATGGCTGAGACCATGTGTGTCAAACTATCCGGGAAGACCTTCGTATCGGCATCAACCATGAGAACAACTTCGTAAAAGTCTGGCGGTATGCCTGTGACATTCCACATGCCATTGAACATCTCGAATTCGAGTTCCGTCATCCGCTCATCGAACATGACCTTCTGCAAGAAGGACATCAAAATAATCTGACTGTCTCGCTTGCCTCGGTTACCGGGCTTCGACTGGGTCGATTCCTGGGGAGTACCGCACTTGACAACCACCATCATGGGAACACGCTGCTGCTTCTCCAGTGGAATGACCGAGGTGTCACCATAGTCATAGAATCCAGTGTAGACCTTGGCCATGTTGTGTCGCTTGGAGCCGGTAGCCACAGCCACGTAAGAGTAGGGCTGGACTTCGTCGACGGGAACGACAGGGTCTTTCAGCATGCCGAGCACAATGTCCGGCGTTGAGAAATCCTCTCCTTTACCCTTGATGATACCATCACAAATCACGAGAATTGTCTTGTGGCTGTTCGGGTAGTCGGTCATAGCAAGAGAATCCATCGTTGATCGGATACCTTCTTCACCTTCTGAGTAGCAAGTAACCAGACACAAACTGTGAGCCAAAGGATAACCAAATGGTTGCCATTCTGGGGGCGGCTGGGGAACGACGGCTTCATGAATGAAGCCAGCAGGACCAGGGCCCTCATAGTCTGTCATCAATGTGGAGTAACCAGGATCTTGCTGACCAGGAGGAGCCAAGCTAGTCCGGCTGGCGGCAGCATTGTTTCGCGAGTTATCAGCGCTCAAAGTACCACCACTCCCGTTGTGGCTCAATTTATACATGGTGCCAGGGTTGGAGCTGGGCATAAGACGGGAAGTCGAGTTCTGACTAGCCATCGTTACGTAGTGCGGTTTTTGTTTGCTGCCACTGCTGCTGCTCACATTGTAAGGGCTGGAAAAGCGGGAAGTGGTAGGCAAGAAGGTGGCGCGTTTGCTAACTCGATCAGGAACGATGGGGTCGGCGATTCGGGGAGCTGGTCGGTAGATATCGTTGGACCAGTCTTCGATCTGTTGGTTACGAGTCCTGGCATCTGAGCTCATACTTGTGCTCTGCGCGGCAAATCTGGGCGCTAGGAACCATTCGAAAAGCAGGGCAAAGGCAAACTTGACGGCCACAATGGACAGAATGAAGATCAAAGACACGTAGAGCACGACCTTTGACGCGATACAACCGACGGTTTCAGTGTCAATGCTGCCCACTTTGATAATCTGTGCCAAGCACTTGCCAATCTTCTTTTCCTCTCCACTTTGCAGGTAGTAGGTCAGATCGACGCCGCGAATTGAAGGGTTCGTGCGAAGCTCGTCAAATTGCTTCGGATATGAAACCTGGCTGCTGTTGAACCAAGCCAAAAGGTCGAGATCGAGGACGTTTCCGGAATAGATTGCAAGGTTTCGGCTCGAGTTCTTGGTGTCTTCCCAGGTGTAGTAAACATCTCCGTCGCTTGACAGGGTGTAGAAAGGTTCACGGGCTGACTTGCTGGTGTGACAAGCCCAGCCCAGGTAGTAATCGGTTGTCAGATTCGGCGAAGACGAACCGTCCTGGTTGAACGGCGCGCAGGGGAAATACCACCCAAGGTTTCCATCAGAGTCCGTGGGGACACCACCATCCGGCTGAGCAGTAATCAAGCCCTTGCACGCACCATTGACCTGCTGGAAGAAAAAGCTGCCATCTTGTCCACCATACTTGTGTGGCAAATCGTAAAGCACATTCGTATCACTAGGAATCCCCTCTGCGGCACCGTGTTTCGATCCAGTCAAGTCGTAGGCCTTGCCATGGAAAATCATGTAGTTGGAGTTCACCTCATTGACCTTGAGTCGCAGCGGAGGCGAGCCACAAACAGTAGCAGTAAAACCAAAGGTTAAGAAACCGACAAAAGCAGCGATCATCAGAATGATGCTGATCAGGCCGATCTTCTCTCGCCAAGCAGTCCGCTGCTCCTTCTGGGGCATACCAAAGCAGCGCAGGACGAAATCAGGAATGAAAAACGTCAGGACCGCGCAATACGTAGGCCACAACTCGGGCGGACCGCTCTGTTCCATCTCCTTCAAGCGTTTCCTCTCCTCCACCGCGCCCTTCGACGACCGCCTCGATCTCTTCTTCTTCTTCGAGCGATGTCTGCTGGGAACCCGTTCCATGGGTTTGTTGACATTACCCTGGGCTCCGTACAACCCCTCCTTGCTCTTTATATCCATGCTGCGCGAACTGTTCGTCTCAGCCTCGCCATCTCGATGGTCTAATAATGGATCGTTGCCTGTCGCAGAAGGAAAAGTGGACATGTGGTGTGACCGCTGGCGATAATGGTAATTGGGGTGGTCGGGGTCTGCTTTCCGGCGCTCTGGCTTCACCAGGCTCTTTTTGCGTCTCACATCTGCGCCCCGCTCCATGCGCTCTTCGTCGGTGTCGGCTGCCCGCCGGTGGCTGGAGTGTCGGCGATGCCGTCGGTGTGAAGGGGAAGTATTTGGGTCATCGCTGTAAGTGCCCGAGTCGATATCCCGTCGTCGACGTCGAGATGGTTCGCGAAATGCGCGGGCTTCCTCGCGCCGGGGAGAGGCCTTGCCTGGCCTCTGCGGCAAAGACATCTTTCTGCAGATGAGTCCGATGTCAGCCAATCCGAAACCTTGCCCGTATGTTTCAGAGTCCGTTTCGCTGTCGCACTCACTTTTATAAATTGCCGGTCATCAATAGCAGGTTGAATGGGGAAAACTGTTCAGAGTGTTGAGCTGCGGTTTGCCGCCTGAAACATGTCAAATGCGCTAACCCGATCTTCGAAGCGACTCCAATGACTGTGTGGTAAGTCTCGAATTCTCTCAATCTGAGAGCAGATCGAGATCTGAGGAGCTCTGATGCGAGAGATACGGTCGGCCTGTGCAACGAGCCTGGGGGTGGAGAATAACAAAGTCCCACCCAACGTCACTGGTCACTTGTCGCAGGTTAATAGCAAATCAGAAAGTGGAAATTAAGGAGCAGAAGCTGAGGGTCAAAAACGAGGGTGAAGGGAAAGGTCTGAGACTGGGGAGAATGTACTCTGTACCGGGACCATGTTTGGCCGCTTTGTCTTATGTCCCCAGTATTAACTGCATATAATATTCTCTCTCTCTCTATTTCTGTCGCTAGGGGCAATAACCCGGGGCTAATCCACCCTAAACATCCCCTAAGACCCCCTTAAGCACCTCACCCACCAATCAGACCACTTTCAACCTCGGTCGGCCCATCCTAAGGGTCTTTCATTGGCGAAGCGACCCAATCCGAAGAGACTGGACTGCTACAGAGGGGAAGAGAAGCCGAGGGCTTATTTTTATTTCTTCGCATCACGGGGCTTCTATTTTAGTGCTTTTAGTGCTGGAACGGTCCTTTGCCACGCCCTAATTGCCACGCATCTCTGGTGATTCAAGGTCCCAAATGGAAAGGAAAGGAAACATTGGATGTGATCTATGTGATGCACAGTTTTATGTCAACTTCAAATACGAACAAAAGCATGTCAGTGTGGTCTAGATCTTGTCAAAGACTTATGCACACCATCTATGCATTTTCAAACACAATCTCAGTGGCGAAGTTTGTGTGACTGGCAATGGTGTAGCTCAAGCTGAGAATTAGATCCAAATGTATGTCCATACGATCAATAGTGACAATGATCAACCGCCAGTTGTCGATCCTTACGGCTGACTCCATTTTCCGAAAGCCTCATATGCGCCATATCGAATAACGTTATCCCCAGATATT
>ERZ1673737.4143-NODE-4143-length-10442-cov-4.368152_pt1 | contig 10442 bp, 10 predicted proteins | sample MGYA00580211_ERZ1673737 | MGnify/ENA primary metagenome ERZ1673737 (study PRJEB41218, sample SAMN15661789) | gut metagenome | host: Homo sapiens | place: Canada: London | collected 2015-08-20/2019-03-30 | study: EMG produced TPA metagenomics assembly of... | reverse complement strand
GGTATTGTTCTATCACCCAGCTGAACTGGAAAAGATCCAGCCCAAGCAGTCGGAATTGAAGAAATTAAGTGACGTCCACACTCGTCTTGAGGCATGGAAAAAAGAATTGCCCAAAGAACTGGAAGCGAAAGAAGGACAACTACCTCAAGTACTTGTCATGCAGTAAGCTTCCCCTAGCAGTTACCCATGCCATCTTACTAATTATTGTCCAGCATGTTCTACCAGCTCCTGATCATTCACCTGTACCGCCCCTTCTTGAAGTATACCAAGGCCAACACTCCTCTCCCGTCCCATGTCTCGCCTCGCAAAATATGCACACAGGCCGCGGCAGCCGTTTCCAAGCTCATGCGTGTATACAAACGCAGCTATGGACTAAAACAAATCTGCAACATCGCAGTCTACATCGCTCATACAGCATGCACAATCCACCTCCTCAACCTCCCTGACAAAAACGCCCAAAGAGACGTCATACACGGTCTCAAAAATCTTGAAGAAATGGCCGAAGGCTGGCTCTGTGCCCGACGAACCCTCCGTATCCTCGACATATCCGCAAATAAATGGCAAGTCGACCTACCACCAGAAGCAACATCCATATTCGAACGAACCCACACGAAATGGGGATCATGGGGCTCCTGGGACCAAGCAACCTCACCCTCCACATCAGACGACTCCTCCCCAGTGGCAACATCAGCCACCTTCCAACCCTCCACCAGCCCAAGTAGATTCTCAGCTGGGCCGTCCCAATATCCTTTTACCCGACACACCGATCCATCATCCCTCCCAACAAATCCCGTCACAATGGTGGGTCCAGCGTCATTGAACCCGCAACACGCCTCTACACCTTCAGTCCCGCTATCCTTCCTATCAATGCAAGCCGCACAACCCTCACTAGCACCGCAAGCCCAAAGACCAGAGTTCGCTCCACCCGAACCGACATACCTCCGCCCATCAGTAACGTACCGATTCCCTGCTATGACAGTGAATGCACCCTCTCCACCATCTTCACATCAAACCTGGTACGACGGTGTCGGCACTCAAATGCCACCGCAGAATACAACACCTGCGTCTACGGCATCTCCCGTGTCTGCATACGATGGCACGGATAATCTCGTTGAAGAGAGCCAGGATTGGTGGTCTAGGAATGCTGCTGTTTATAATGGTATGGGCATGGATGGGTGGGGTGGGGCTTGGAATTCGCCTGGTCAGGGTCAAGGTCAAGGTCAATCCGCTCAGATTCATTATCCGAATGGGAATGCCGGGCCCGTTCATCAGCCTTCTGGTCCGGGTCCTCATCCTGAGCAGCAGTCGAGAGTCTCGGTTAGTATGTCTGCTGTTGGATCTCCGGTTGATTCTAAGACTCCTGGTTATGAGGATCGGTGGACGTGATTTTTGAGTTTGTTATTTTCGGGCTTATATGTTATCATTGGTCGTTTTTGTAGTTGTTGTTTTGTGATACCACCAGTTGGGAGGGGTTGTTGTATTTAGGCGTTGCTGTAACGTACATTTTTATATATCGCATATGTCTTGAATGAGATAGAATTAGAGCCATTCGAGACGAGATTACCTATTACTTTGCAAATATTGAAATCCAAGCCATTCCATTGAAATGCCTGTGGGGGGTTCAAATATATATTCGCGCAGACTGAGTATAAAAACCTCGAATCTCCTAAGCAAGACAACACAACCACACCAACTCACTCAGTCCTTTTAACAATCTTCGGCAAAAGCAACCAACTAATAGCCATAACTCCATAAAGCCCAATACAAATAGGATGCAAAACCATAGTACCAACATTCTGCGCAAGAATACCAGTAAAGAAAGGCGAAACCGCGCCGCCACTACTCCCCAACGCACTAACAAAGCTCAAACTAGACATATGCATATTGCGCGGAATAAGCTTCGTAAAAACAGACGTTGCACAAGGGTAAACAGCCCCCAACAACAAACCCAAGATAGCAACCGAAACAGCCTCACCAATAACATTCGGAATAAGCCAAGTAAGCAGCTGGAACGCCACAGCTCCGGCTATCATCCCCACAACAGCAATCTTCTCGCCGAGCTTGGAGGCCGGGTGTGTTAATAGAAATCGGCCTGCTGTAATGCCCGCCCAGAATCCGGCACTGACGTAGCCGACTCGTGTTGGATCGCCGTTTCGGTAGCTGATTAGGAATGAGACGACCCAGCCGGAGACGGAGACTTCGGCGCCTTGGTAGGCGAAAATGAATAGAGCTCCTAGGAGGGTTGTGCGGTTCCGCAGCGACTTCCTGAGAACAGCCGTTCGGGATAATGGCTCGGTATCTGAGGATGTACCTGCACCAGCCCGAAGAGCAACCTGCGCTTCGGCAGAAGCATCATCCTCAAATTTCCAAAATGCCCACATGGCAAAGAGCAAATTGACCGCCGCGACAGCCAAGGTAATGGCATAAAAGAACGACCACCGAATCCCCGCAGAAACCATCGCAGTAGCAAACAACGGCGCAACAATACCGCCGATACCGTAAGACCCGGTAAAAAAGCCCAGGGCGGTCGTGGCATCAGCCAGATTGGCACAGTAGACATTACTCAAGGCGAGACTAAGCGCCATCCCGAAACCCAGTAGGAAAAAGCATGCCACGACAGCCGGGAAGGGTGGTTCACAGACGATGACGATATAGCCCAGGACCTGCAATGCCAGGGCGAGAGCGTAGCTCTTTGCGCGGCCGAGCTTGGCCTCGATGGAATGTGTGAATGGCGCTGCTAGGATGAAGCCGAAGGCGTTTGTTACGAAGATTAGGGAGACAATTGCGTAGCCGATTGAGTAGTGTTTTTCGATGTAGGGGATTAGGGCTCCTGGCGCGCTGTCGTTCATGCCATTTCCTAGGCTCATTAGACAGACGCTTAGCATTCGCCATTTTGTTTTCCAGGTGCTCGCTGTTCGGTCTGGGGCCCATTCTGTTGGGTTGGGTTGGGTGTTTGGTGAGATATGTTGCTCTAGTTCACTTGGGGTGGGGGAGGGTGGACTTCTAATATTTTCGGTTATGTATGATGAGGTCTTGACTGGCTGGACGGTGTTCAGCTCGTAGTCGGACTGGGACTGGGACTCGGTGCTTTGCTTGTTGCTGCGAACTGCTAATGGCGGACTGCTGATTCGAGAGGTGCTCTCGATCTCGAGGAATGCGTTGAAACCTGAGGTAGCCATTCTGGAGGATATTGATCAGGTCAAGACCGGCGCAGAAAGAAAACCCTCTATTTGGGTTAGTTGGTCTTGGATGCTCTAGGGTGGTATTTCTTATCAGCCCTCGAGCCTCTGGGAAACCATATTCCGCACGTCCTCACTTTGAGTGTCCGACTAGATTGAACATATACAATGCGTTTCTGTATGTTCCTGCTAAAATAAAAGACAATAGTTATCAGTCAAAAGAAGGACCTTGTAGTACTGTCAGGCTATACTTTTGCGGGAGGGAAAACCCCCGGCCCGCCGATAAGCTCAAATTTCCGAAATTCCTTCCTTCCTCTGCAACTCAACACAGCTACATCAATTGCCTCTACACTCCCTTTTCATACAAAGATACCAATTGAAAATGGGGCCCCCTCGCAGAAAGATGCTGGCAACAGCAGAAGAAACCCTCACACCCCCCGACTCGCTCTCCGACACCCAACAGATCGTGCGCGCAATCAAAGCCACCGGAAACAACATCTACCTGATCGAACACACAGACAAGAGCCAGGTGCTGGTTGAATTGCCCGCACGGTTCCGCTCCACCATCTGGATCAAGCGTGGCTCGTATGTGGTTGTCGATACTAAGGGCCAGGAGGAGCGGGATAATAAAATTCGCGGGGAGATTGTCAATGTGGTGAGGGATGAGAAGGCTTGGAGGAAGGCTCCTTTCTGGTAGGTCTTGAACAGGCTTTTGGTACGGAAGATGTTAGAGGGAATTGTGCTAACTGATGATTTCTTAGGCCTAAGGAGTTCGTGAAACAGCCTGCTGTCGTCGCTGCTGACTCCGATGACGAGGAAGAGTCTCGTGTTGGTCAGATGCCTTCGTCGGACGAGTCAGAATGAGTTGCATGATGGTCTCCACGTGCATCGACTTGGTTTGACGGCTGTGGCTACAATTGGGTATTTGGGGCTACCAAGACCGGTTCTGAAATCTGTTACGCCTCGGTTATGAACCTAGGCCAGGTGCTTTCTTCATTGGACTCGCGCCTTACTGCGGCCGCTTTTGTCACTCTTTCCCTCTGCCTCGCCTAACCCATTGAGATATACACCAAAGACCTGAACCGCGAGCGATAACACCACAACCGCCGAGCTTGCGTTGGTGCTTGGGAAAACGTTCCACGCCCATTCCTGTAACGCCCACACGACATATATAAGAACAGGATGCAGACCTGCCCGCCAGAGCAGGAACGGAGTGACCCATGCGAGGTACGCAAAGAACTGATAATGCAAGGACCTAGCGCAGAACAAGCCTATGGCTAGTGAACTCAACATCACGGTCATGATGAATGATTTTGACAGGGAAACTGTCTGCTGGCGTCCCTGGAGAGTATCTTGGAGGAAGCGGAACATGTTTACACCGGATGGTCTCAGCCAGGTTCCGACGAAGATAGCCAACAAGGATATATGCAGTACTAGCAGACCCAATGAGAATTCCCTCGAGAGAAATGTTTCTTCGCCTACGAAGCGCCAGTTGACTGTCCATTTGAATAGGAACTGTCGGGATAGCTCGAATGCTCGAGAGAGGTAGCCTGTAGCGTTGGTTTGGAGGAAGGGGATTGCGAGCAGGACCTGTAATTTCCCATGTTAGTCAATGGTTCAGGACGCAATTTAGATACTTAACACCAACCTGGATAAGGACCGCCATGGCTCCGAGCGAGATACTCCGCGCCAGTCCCAAACTGAGAAGAGTAAGAACCGCAATGGCCGGCACAAACAACACAAGCGTCATTTTGATCGCCACGCCGAACGACCATATCGCAATCCCAGCCGTCCATTTGCGTCGCAGACACAGGTATATAGCAACCCACATAGCAAAAGCAGCAACACCATCATTGAACATGCGCAAGACGAAGATACTATGAAGCCGTTTCGACAGAGCCAGCAGCGGGAAGAGATACGGAGGTGCTCCAGTCTGTCTGTAGCAGGCAACGACGACAATCAGGGTAGCCAGGTAGAGCACGGCAAACAGCGCTTGGCCGAGGAGAATATCACGGCCTCCATCGGTGATGTGGAAGAGGAGTGTGTAGATGTATAGGTGGGCAGCGGGGTAGACGAGCGGGCCTGTCGAGCCTTTGATTAGGGTGTAATCGCGTTCGCCGGAGATATATAGTGAGATCTGTTGCATGTATGTTGTCCAGTCGATCTCAGTGTCTGTGGTTGGGGGCGTGGTTAGCTTGATTGTACTTTGCGATGGACGCGACGACTGGACGCGGTCTTACAGGCGATCTTCCATATGACGAGGGCGCAGAGGAGTGCGTCGCCAAGAATTAGAAGCGGTGCTATCCATCTTGTGTGTCTTTGGTTGGTGAGCACGTCGTATGCGAAGCTTTTGGCTGTTAACGCCATGGCGAGGTGTGGTTGACGGGGGAATGCTCAAGGTGGCCGGAGTTGGTCCGCTAGCGTCTGGACTGGCGAGTACTGTACATTTGAGGAACATATCTGTCTCGTATGTCATTTCCGATTGATGTCTTGTCTATTTTGAATAGTGTGTTATTGTTTTATACATCTCACTGTACATAGGGAATACATAGGTCTAGCTCGGGATTTCGAGCAGGGTCTTTACTCCAACATCCACCAATTCAATCCAATCAATCCTTATTGTCACAGTCCATGGTATCATTAAACAAGTCAAGAAACAAAATGCAAAATTCAGGGAGCGTGCGATTGCACTCATCGATCTCCCTCGGACAGGCCGCTAGGCTGGACATTCGCTTGAACATCGCGGAATCCAAGCAATTGGCCCAGCACACCCTTCGGCTTGGGAACAGGACATTCCCGATTGGTGTGCGAAAGGGTTTCTGCTTCCTCTTGCATCTGGAGGAAGGTCGAGACATCCTCGTCCACCGGACCAGCTGGTGTCGGAAGACCTGGGCGACCGGCCTCGGGGTCCGTTTCGACCTCTTTCCGCCGTCTCCGTTTGATGCGTGGTACTTGTTGCCCGTCGGCTGTGATAGTCATTTCTGAATCGGCAAAGGTGCGTCGTGGGGCCGGGCAGGGGAAGACGTGCGGCATGCCGACCACAACGAGGGATGCGAGTAGGGTGCCGGCAAAGAGACCCATTGTCGACCGTGACTTAGGATGGAGATGAGGCGGCATTGTGTAGGAGTGCTAATGACGAGTATCGAGGGGAATTGGAGGTGAAGTGGGCGTGGCCGGCTGTTGTAAATTTTTCAGGCCATCGGAGGACCTCGGGATATAGGTGTAGTCGAGTAGCGGATGAGGTCGAAAGGAAGCCAATTGGATATTAAAGCGGAATTCTCCAGATTGACAAGCATCCGAGAGTGTCGATGAGGTGGTGAGACTGGAAGAAGAGAGGAAGAGACAGCGCAGACATCTAATCTTATCTGGGTCCCGCGTGATTGGATGTTCCGCCCTCCAAGTCTCTTCTTCTGCTGCATCGCGACGATGAGTCTTTGTTCAAGCTCCGATTGAGCCATCTGATTTGTTGTTTTGCGAGGGGGTTTTTATTTTCTGATACCCATTCCCTCTCCCCTCCAGCCCTCCGCTCTTAACAAGATGAGCGACCTGGACCGGTATGCCTAACCCGTGTCTCATCGTTGATCCCACTAACCGTGTCTGACAGGGCGATCGAGCAGCTGCGGGCCTGCCGCCTGATCCCCGAAAGCCAAGTTCGCGAACTGTGCTACAAAGCGCGCGAGCTCCTGATCGAAGAAGGCAATGTCGTCTCCGTCGACGCGCCCGTCACCATCTGCGGCGACATCCACGGCCAGTTCCACGACTTGATGGAACTATTTCGCGTCGGCGGCGACGTCCCCGACACAAACTATCTCTTCATGGGCGACTTTGTCGACCGAGGCTTCTACTCCCTCGAATCTTTCCTCTTACTCCTCTGTCTGAAAGTCCGATACCCCGACCGCATGACTCTGATCCGCGGCAACCACGAGTCGCGCCAAATCACAACCGTATACGGCTTCTACGATGAATGCATCCGTAAATATGGTAGCGCCAACGTCTGGCGCTACTGCTGCGAGGTCTTCGATTACCTGGCCCTGGGGGCGATCGTGCTCGGCGCGAGCTCGGAGCTCGAACCCACCGCATCTAACATACCACAATCCTCGATGCCCATCGATGATAGCGAGCTAGAAACAGAAGTGCTTAACTCTCGAGGCGAGGTTACTATGAGTACTTACCGCCCGCGCCAGCGCTCCTCCTCCGACGCATCTACGGACTCCCGAAACATCTCCCCGCCACGCGACATCTCGGCCGCCCCAGGTCAGGCTGGCGCGCCGTCACGAACAGGTGCACCAGGGACAGGCGCAAGTAGTGATGGAAATGGCAGCTCCATGACCAGCCAGACTGGCGCCGTGCTTTGCGTGCACGGTGGATTATCACCACTCATCGACTCCGTCGACAAGATTCGGCTGATCGACCGCAAACAAGAGGTGCCGCATGAAGGTGCTATGTGCGATCTTCTCTGGTCTGATCCGGATGAGATCGAAGGTTGGGGTCTGAGTCCTCGTGGAGCTGGTTTCCTCTTTGGTGGTGATATCGTTAAACAATTCAACCATCTCAACGGACTCTCCCTTGTTGCCCGCGCCCACCAGCTTGTCATGGAGGGCTACAAGGAGATGTTCGATGGTGGTATTGTTACTGTTTGGTCTGCACCAAATTACTGCTACCGCTGCGGTAACGTCGCTGCTATCCTCGAATTGGGCGAAGACGCTAGCGGTGGCGGAACTGTTGCTCGCAGTAACGGTGAATATGGCCGGAGCAATGGACTCGCTGCACAGAATAGAGTCGTCAGTCCAGGAAGGAGGTACCGTGTCTTTGAGGCTGCGGCACAAGACACAAGGGGAATGCCTGCAAAGAAACCCGTCGCTGATTATTTCTTGGTAAGTTGTTTTTGCTTTCTTTTATGCCAATTGGTTGCAATTACTTTACTAACGTCGTCTAGTGATACCATCGAATGCACTCTTTTTTTTCGTTTTATAGGATTCTCTTGGAAGTAGCATTTTGCGTCTTGGTGTTGGTATTTGATGATAATTAATGATCATCTATGAATATTTTGATACTTGCACTTCATCGCATCTCATTTTCGGTCCTGATATATCTTAGGTTTCATGTGTAAACGAGTACCCTTTCGTGCACCCCAAAAAGCTTAGCATTTTGCGCATCTGCAGTGCTACTGACGCAGTAAGAATCACAATTGAATGAGTACTTTAAGATGATGTCTTCTGCCCGGGTAGTAGACACGGTATTAAGGGGTATTAAGACGAATAACAGTGCCTTTATCCTTTGGTTCAAAGGTAATCATCAACCTGTTGATATTTTTTAGAACTACCCATTCAGTAGGTCACCGACGAATAACGAGATGGGCCCTCCAGCGAGTTTGTCCTGTTCAAACATGCGGTTTACGCAAGAGAACGATGGGAAATATCCTCCGGGGACTAGGATTTGGCTCGAAGGGATAAGGTGCGGCTTAAAGCGTCTCCACCAGTTCATGTTTAGGGCTATTCATTGTCAAAAGCAGCTGTGCCAATCTTCCAATGTTTCGTTGGCAAATGTCTTTTTAGGGAGCGGTCTGACTTCTTACCTAGTTTGGCAATGGTCTGCTTATGGACCCGGGGCATTAGTAGGAATTTGTTCTGGGTTTCATTCATCGGGCTTCGATTCAGGTCAGAGTTTCCAATCAACAGATTGGCAAACCTAACGTTCGTCGACATCATAGAGTCTCGTCAAATATATACTAACATAGGGCTCACAATTCTTCAAGGAATAAAGAAAATGAAAAAGATGATTTATGAGGTATCGAAAACTTCTAATCCTTGAGTGCAAGCGCATCTGTGATTCTCCGCAGAGCCTCATTCAAATACTCCCGAGGCTGGGAGAACACAATTCTGAACCATCCAGGATGCTCCGACCCGAACAGGTCGCCGCTGGCCAGAAACACTTTCTTTCTCAACAGGACTTGCATGACTTTGTCGCTAACGTCTTCGATATTTTCCCCGGGGTGGAGCTGGCAGTACTTCTTCCCCAAGTTAACCCAAAGGAAGAATGCCGCGTTGCAGCCTTGTGCATATTCAATATTATGGCCCCTGATATACTGGACTGCACAAGTATACGACTCGGACAACTTGTCCCGATTTTGTCGTATATATTCGTCGGTAAAATCGAAGTTTTCCAGCAGAAGAGCAGTCAGGTGGTCAGAAACTCCAGATGCGTAGGAGTATAAAGAGATTCCTTTCAAGGCCTGATGAAGGTCACTATTAGACTGCGAGATGATGACGCCAAGTCGAAGTCCATTTGCACCAAAGTCCTTGCTCATGCCCCATAGTACATGAACAAGCCGGGGGTCAATGATATCATTCAGATCAATTGACAAAGCCGATTCAAACTCGACGGGGGGTTGAAGCTGATCATCCACGGTGTTTTTCCAAACGGAGAGCGCGTATATTTCATCACTGATGAGATGTAGGTTGTACTTTTGACAGAGGTGCATCATTTTGATAATCACATCTCTAGGATAGCAACGTCCAAGAGGATTGTGAGGGTGGCAAAGCATGAGTGCTTTGACTTTCCGGTTTGTTGTCTGCTGAAAGGCCAACAAAGCCTCCTAGTATCTGTCAACTGCCTCGATGCTGAATGGATCGCAGTCTCCAAAGTTGACAGAAATGACAGTAGCACCAGGTCGCAACGACATATCTGGTATGAAAGTGCCGTAGTATGGCTTCCCTAAGAGAATTCCTTCGCCGGGGTCTGTGAATGCCCACGAGACGTGCTCGATTGCGGAAGAGACTCCGTTCGTGACGTTGAGGTGCCTAGGATTTAAGGGGATCGCAGGATGCAGATATCGGTTGAGGAACTGGGATAAAGCTCGCTTCAGTCTCAAAGATCCTGATCCTCCATCGTTGTATGTGAGGTATTTGGCCGGCAGGTCAAGCTTCGTGTTGATGAAACTCAAGAACTGGTCGTGCATGAGGACATTCTCTGCCACGCCAACATTGACGTACCCATCTGGGTTAGTCAATGGACACCACAGATTGTTCAGCACGTCCCACATGAGGTTCTTGGAGCCCGCTGTAGACGCATCCTGTGCCCGACGAGACAGAATAATGTCAGTCGGCTGCGTCATATTGTTGTTGCCAATAAGAGGAGTTCGACAAGAAAGCCAAAGAAATTGACGAGCGAAAAATAGTGAAAGAAAATGAGAGGACTCTCCGGGGTCGATATGGCAACTGAATCTGCATGTTATATACCTATACCCCTCGGTTATTCCCGGAC
>ERZ1673737.4137-NODE-4137-length-10445-cov-4.244755_pt1 | contig 10445 bp, 7 predicted proteins | sample MGYA00580211_ERZ1673737 | MGnify/ENA primary metagenome ERZ1673737 (study PRJEB41218, sample SAMN15661789) | gut metagenome | host: Homo sapiens | place: Canada: London | collected 2015-08-20/2019-03-30 | study: EMG produced TPA metagenomics assembly of... | reverse complement strand
TCGGGGGTCCCAACTTTCAAACGGATGGAATCGGCGTACAATCACCTCGGGGGACAGGGTTGCTTGCTTTGGTGAGATGGTTTATCTCATCACCGATCTTACAGCTGCCAACAGCCCTAACCAACCAAGGCACCCAGCTGATTGCCCCTAATGCAGTTAGTCACCAAAGACTGACAACTCTGGTTAATGTTAGTCGTCATTATCAGGGTCCGCAGTACCTAAAGGGTCTACCGTCCCTTGGCGGCTGCGACAAGTTATCCCTGTTTAATGCGATAAACGTTTGGATGCTTATATTGTGAACCATCTATTGGTCGGTCTTCCTAGGATTAAGGGCTTAATTGGGAAGTACGCCCAAGACTGCTCGTCTTTAGCGCAACAGAATTTGGAATGCAATTATTATCTTGACTGAATTGGGCTATTTTAGTCACCGCCTCAGAGCGGGTCCCATTTACAGTCTTGAATTACCTGGCCATGATCTGGCAACCCGAACATCCTGATAGCCATTTTTACGCGTCGGCTGAAAATTGTTTCGTTTCTGAGACTAGTCAAGATGACTTGTTTTATACGAGACTTGATACGGCTCAGGGTTTTGTGATATTGTTTTTTATGATGACCTCTAGATGGCGGATATATCAGGTGAGTCACATCACTCCATTCACTGTTCGGTTTTGCTGCAGGACTTGATGATAATTAATCACATCCTCAAAACAAATAGAGCCTTGCTCCTCCTTCTTGTTATATAAGACGCCAATGTGCTTGGGACCCTACTCAAGGCACCGAATATCTCTGCATCCCTTCAAACCTCAAATAAAAGACAAACCAGATGGTTCTTCAAAAATGGCTTACAATCCCACGAAGACAAGCCTAGGATGACTCAGATATCAAATGCACTGGAGTCGACCTACAATCACCTTGGGAGCCTCGTTTTAATGGAAGCCCCTCTATTATTTCGTCACTTACCATTGCAGCTCTAGCCACCAAGCACTAATCCGAATCAGGGGCACTCAGCTGGGCGCCACCGGTTTCTCAACTTTATCGGATCAGGAGCACCCGGCTGGGTGCTTTCAATAATAGATTGAATGTTCTGGACTTGCCTATGATCATCTAGCTTGCCGTAGACAGCGTTGGCCTAACTTTGCTCCTCGTCTGCGGTCTATCTATTAAAGTCTGACAAAGGCTACGAAATCACTCAAATAACGCTTAGATATCCGAAATTTCAGTCCGCCATGCAAGCTCGCAGTCATAAAGATCACCAGTCTTGTCGCAAATACTGGAGATCCCGTACCAGGCGTAGTAGGTTTAGTCATACTACGTATGTGCAAAATGACGAAAACAACAGAAAAATGGAAAAAAAAAGGAACTTTTCGAAGAAAGTCACTTACTTGCATTTTGTCCCTGATGAATCACTCAACACAATAATCAGTCCGACTAAGAATCTTAAATATCAGATTTCCCCCGCCAAAACCTGCGACAAGTATGCAGCAACAAACTGTTCCTCTTCAAGCGTATTTTATAACTATCTCAAAAAAGCACAATGGGCTTTTCGGTCATTCCCGTCCCCTTTGCCGATATTCAAGCAAAGCAACCTGAGATTGAGCGATTTTCTGCCGGTACTCTTGCCTTCCTTTGTAACCATCACGAACCATTTACCGCATACGTCCTTCTCTGTCAACCGGCTCTACTCGGCAAAGAACATGATATGGAACGATTTGATCCTGTCCGAAGCGCCGACGGCGCGATTAAGCAGTGGCTAGTGGAGTTTTCCACGAGCGATTTCAAACGGGTATCTAAGTACACTGGAAGATCTGTCTTGGGCTTTTTCATTTCTGCATTGATTCCGTTCAAATTGACTGTTCTACCTCAACTATACTGTTCGTACAACGCGCCGCACCTTCTCAATATCAGAATTAAATCATGCAAGCGGCCTTGGCTCGTAAGTTGTACCTTGGCACACTTCTTCACCGAGAACCATGCACATTGGTAGGCTTGTCTGTAGGCCCAAAAAACTAGTTAGATTTGGACCAAGCCACACAAGGGAATGGGACTAGCACAAGGCAATTATGCTCAAATTCAGAACCACTTTGGACCATGATAGTTTGTACACCGTGAATGTATATAGAATCGCTAGTAATTTGCCTTACTCGCAAGAGTTTAAATTTACACCTCAAGACCACAGCAAGCCACAGCAAGCAGGGCTCTACAGCCAAAGAAGAAGGCTTGATTAGCATATAAATCTCCCTTAGACACACCCAAATTTAAGCTGCTCTATTCCAATTGAGAGCCACTCGAAGTGCAAATACCAACCATGATCCGTCCTGACGAAGGTCAATTCAATACAGGGTATGTCCATTTCATTCACTAGCGATCTTAAACCTGGCTCAGCTTTGCAGATGCGGTGCATACGATACAACAGGGGGCCAAGTAACCAGGCGTCCCACCTCCCCTGCCAAGTAAAGACGACGTCTCAGCCCCCATTCGGGATATGATATAAATACTAGCTGCCCAAAATACTATTCCTATGCCATTCTATACAACGAAGAAACACACCACAGACCATCAACAGATTATCAGTGTCCATCTTCACTCCAAATACCAAACCCCTCAGAGATTCTTGCTTTCCTGCCTAAAATGTCCGAACAACCTGATGAGGCACTTCATTCTCTCCTTGATACCTTTGCCCCAGGGCTTTCATGGCTTATCCGGCTAATCTCGGCCGCTCTGGGCGTTAATATATTGTCTTCTGTTCTGCCGTTGGTTGCCCTTCCGATCATTTCGACATTCTTACTGCCGTCACTTTCGAGAGCTCTGGAACCCATTATTTCACTATTTGTCGCCTCCGCAGAAATTAGACACCGGAATAATCTATACCCTCAAGTTATGAGATGGGTATCTAGTGTCAGGTTTCACAGCTGCTCAAGCTCGGTTATCGTTGGAATTACGGAGGCATTCGGATTTCTTTGGGATTCCAATGACGATTCTCTCAACTATGTGGAGACAGAAATCCCAGCATATCGAGGAAAGATAGAGAAGCTTCGCATCACTCCGGGACAAGAGCGTTTTCATTTCTTTCGGTATCAGAAATGTTGGTTTGCCTTCTACCGCGACCCGCACCGGAATGCTCTGGATCCCTTCTCGAGAAATGCCGAGAATATCACTATTTATTACATGTCCTGGAACAAGGCTGTTTTTGAAAATCTTCTGGTGGACATCCAAAAATTCAATGTTGACTGCCGCCGCGGACAATTGGCCGTGTTCTATGCACGCCAAGATAAGCGGGATGCGGGCTGGCAAAACATGTGCGACGAGATTCCTCGGAGCCTGGACAGCCTAGCACAGGATAAAGAAATGAAGCGAGAAATGATCAAAGATATTGAAAAATTCCTCAGCAAAGACATTACCGATTTTTATCGGCAACGTGGCATCCCACATCGACGAGGCTATCTCTTCCATGGCCCACCGGGGACTGGTAAGAGCAGCTGCTGCAAGGTGATTGCCACCCACTTTGAGCTTCCGATATATATAATCAACCTCGCCACTGTTGATGATTATGGCCTACAAGAATTGTTCCGCACACTACCGGCCCCTCCTGCACGCTGTATGGTGGTACTGGAAGATATAGACACTACCGGGATCGATCAGCGTGGCAATACAGTGAACGAAGAAAAAGATGCATCTCGTCAGAAAGGAATAACGCTGGCAACTGTTCTGAATGCTTTAGATGGCATAGGAGCGCACAACGGCCACATACTCGTTGCCACCACGAATGCCAAGGCAACACTTGATCCGGCTCTGACTCGACCTGGACGGATAGACAAGCAATTCGAGTTCCGAAACCCCGATGCACCGACCATACACTACTACTTCTCTTTCTTTTTCGGCAATCATGATGCTGACGCAAAGTCCCCAAATACAACGCTTGATCAGCTGGCCAGTCAATTTTCCGATGTCGTTACTCATTTGGCCTTGTCACCTGCTACACTGCAGGAGTATTTCTTGCAGTGCAATGGAGACCCGGTGATGGCAGTCAAAAATGTGGCAAAACTGGAGTCCACCGATCTACAACCGGCTGGTCCTTAGATTTACCGGCGGCGATTAACCCTGATGCGGTTTTACTTCTAATGGTAGGAATATTATTCGGGTGCACGTTACTTTCTTTCATCTTTGTATTTGAGAACCTGCAGTACAATCCTAGTGTCGTAACACTAGCAAAAGTCCGGAGGTCTGCAGCATTCAACAGCAGGACCCAGAGAAACCAGCCAATTGCACATAGATATCCCAAGTACAAATCAGAGTTCGTCCAACTAATTCAACGACTACCCGCTCCTCCATATCCCTTTGTATGGTAACTCTGGTCGTTTCAGGAAACCCGCGTTGCAACACGCTAATACTAGCCCCTGATGGTATGAGACGCCTTCAATACAATCCGCTAGTTAATTTTTCGATCACCTCGTCGTTCAATTAGTACGCACATGTACGGAATCCCTGCGATCTAATGCAAGGTTCCAAGTAACCGGTCTCGAATATGGAAAATCACGGATAGGCCCTATTATAGCTGGATAGTGCAATTACCGTAACACGTAACAGAGACCCTGCATAAATTTCTTTAGCCATTTCTGTTCGCCGCCATTAATAGATATCTGTCTGTCTCAGTGCATGAATGGGACATAGCAAAAAATATATAAACCACGGCCGGACCAATATTTCCCACATACCAGGCAACATTTTTTCTCTCTTTCAACTATACTTAACCATACTTTGCGTGGCAGACTTGCCTTAATTCACGTTAAGAACTATACGATGGATCACCTCAAGACAAATGAAGAACCTACGCTGCCCGATGACCCATCAGCTAAGGCAAAGCATATTTTCAAACTTGTCAAGAAGTCATTGTTCGAAGATGTCGAATCGGTCTCCAAGACTTTTGAAGATAGAGATCTCGAAGAGTGCATGATTTTGGCGAAAGAAATTGCAGCCAAGTCCGACCTTCAACCAAAACTGCGTCTAGCTCTAGATAGAAATACTCAGCCTGATTGGGATGACTTCTATTCAAGCATTGTGGGAAACTACGACAACGGGGTTACGGTCACGCCGCAGATCCTTCTCGCAGATGCGGTTTTTTTATCAGAGGCTTGATTACAATCACCTGGGGCCCTGAAGATCGACGTGGAATGAATTCTCGGGTGTAAGTATTTTGTTTGTTCTGAGCTTGGATCTTGCTAATCTATCACAAGAATATCATACGAGAAGGTTGAGCTAAACCTCGGGATGCTTCAGGGCAGAACATTCATCCCAGCGCGTAATCTGAAGTCGTGGGCGTTGGCATGGCTAGAAGAGACATGTGAGGACACTCTTTCACCAATTTGTACCTAGAATTTCTCGTTCGAGTCTTAGCAACAGACTTTTGAGACTATTCACTGTTCGCTACCCACAACTTATCATCTAAGGAGAAGCATTTCTTTTTTTTTGTTTTGGGTTAAAATTATTCGCATAACCAGAGCTCAGAATTTTGACGTGGACGGAAATAGACTGATCGTATTAGAAACAATGAACTGCATTATATCCAAATTTAAACCAAGCCCGAGGAAGATTCTGGCTGTGGGAACACACTCCAGTGCTTCATATTCAAGATATACTGCTTTGGTTATCAAGATCCGCTAGGCTTATACTCGTTTTTCGAGAAAGACATTTTTCATCGTCGATTGCTTTATCTTTACACTTTTAATTTCCGCTCCCTAAATAGCAATACCCAGAAACAATGAAAAAGCATGTAAGCTCGGCAAATATGCGGTAAGTTTAGACGATGTTGCACCAGGGAATCCTTACCATAAACCATGTGATGCCGACCCTGATCTTTCATTTGAGAAAAAGGACGATTTGATATTGTCTGAGATCGACGAATAGGAGTCTAACGGCTCGTGGTGCGGCATAAGGACAAGGCTGATAATTGATTTGTGTCTTTATATACCGTACCATGACATGAAAGGATATAAACGCTTTCCATTCTCTGGAGAAGATTACATTCCAAGAGGCGCAGATATTTACTGGCATCTGACTTGAATTATTCTGGGGCTCAAAATGGAGATATGCCTCTCCGCAGCAATTACATACCTTACGGTCTTGAAATTAGAAGTGAGCTTCACGTTCCGTGCTGAAATGGTTTACTAACCACTTGACCAGCCCAGGGATCATTTACACATCCGAGAGCAAGACAAAAGAGCGGTGACAATAGGAGCAACGGGATGGAAGCTAGAGCTTTCCCTCAACGAGATGAAAAGTTCCATATTTGGATGCGCATTTCTTCTCGACCACGGAGGATATTTTTGGTGCATTATTTGTCACACACTGCAGCATTTGAGGAATCCAGAGTGGAAGCCACTATCCGGAACCGAAGGCCTTCGAGTTGGCAGCAAAACTCGAAAAGGACTACTGCATCTATGCCCTGTCATTTATGGCAATACTTCCGCTTTGGTTCCATTCACCGTGCTGGAGAGGACGACACCTGGTCGAATAATGATTTGGCAGGCTGAGCACCCGGATAGCCAGTACACGCTTCAACTCAAGGCCGAATTACTGCGTCAAATTTCTAAAGCAGCTTTGATTGGAAATTGGAAATCTTTTCGGCGCTTGATCCTCGGCTTCGCCATTCGTGGGTCACGACTTTTGTTGGTTGTCGTTGTCGTGGCCAAGGGACTGGTAAATGCCATTTGGGAACGGATGACTAGGAATTCTTTTGAGCCTCTCGAGTGATTGTGCGCATTAATTTATGTTCCTTCTTTTGGCCGAGGACTTGAGCTACGGGGCTCTAAGTCGTCCATCAATGTAACACAATAGTATTGTTTCACTTCTCGCTTGCAATTCTTAGAACAATTTTGAGATGGTGATCGGGAAGTGACTCCGTCGGGATAGCTCTCGGCATATTTGTCGTTTGGTGGAGGCTCAGCTACCCAGCAATTACTTTCCTCTGCCAGAAAGACATTATTCGAACAAAAAATGTTGCTCAATTCGACAGAAGGTGTGGGCATGCTCATGGATAGAGCTTATCTTATCTGACGGATTAAACAATGAACATCCCGGATCGAAACAGCGGAGAGGCGATAACCGGAGTCAAGATGAGCCGCCCTGCTCCACCGAGGTAAGTGTGGAAGCCCTGACATCTTCTGTCAATTATAAAGTTGCTGGCTCCCGTACGACCTTACAAGAGACTTGATTTTTATTAATCTTCCTAGCAATTGCAGAACACCATGACAGCTCGTGCTCATACAGCCTGCCTATATTGTCGGACCAATAGAAAACGCTGCACTGGTGGACCTCCTTGTCAGAACTGTGTTGATTTTGCAAAAGAAACTTGTGAGTTTGTCCTCACTGCAGCTAGCAGGAAGCGTGTTGTAAAGCACATAAGGAATGAAAGCGGTGCATGCGGCGCGTGCCGCACGAAAACACACAGTGCAAAGGAGGACCGCCGTGTGGAGAGTGTATTCAACACAAGGAGAAGTGTACATTTGAGATTGGTTCTCGGAGCAAGAAGCACCTCCAGACAAGGGACAGATCGGCCTGCCTGCGGTGCCACTCCAAGAAGATCCGCTGTACTGGCAAAGGAAATCCGTGTGGAACATGTACCGCACGCGGGCTTGAAAGTACGTGTGAGTTCCCAGGGAGAGAAGTTCACATCGAGAATGCGGCATCTCTGAGTCATTCCGATATCGCCACCGAGTAATTCCGGAACTATGGTCTAGAGACGGATCCAATCCAACGGCCCGAGAGCCCCGTTGATGAAGAGCCCGACAGCAGGTCGCCATCCTACACCACCACCATTGCTGCTTTTGACAGAACACCAACGTGTCCCGACCCGTTACTGGAAGTTACCGCACCAAGTTCCAAAGCCAGTAGCCTGACTGCACTATCGGAACTAAGCGAAGCCCCAAGCTTGAATATCAGCGGTTCCGACAATACTGTTGACGCACCTTCACCGGAAGACCGCGCGTCATATAAGCAGCTACTCGACATTCTCCCAGGCCGTGAAATGATCGACCATCTGATAGAAACATACTTTACATCTATTTCCACGGTAGAGTTGACCTATTAAACATGCCGAGATATGTCCACTGACAACAACTAGCTATTCTGTATCATCGATGCCGCCACCTTCAAAGATGAGTATACGATGTTCTGGCGGAACCCTATTTTAGCGCCTCCCTCCTGGTTATCCTTGCTTTTCGCAATCCTGGCTCTTGCGTGCCGTGCGGAAGAAGATCCGACAAAAGGCGGTCTCTATGATAATATGTCGATGTGGTACGAGAAAGCCGCCTGGGACTGTTTGTTGACCAACGACGCACCATTTGAACCATCGCGGAGTTCACTAAAAGCAATGGTACTCGTCATCTATGGTCGCACACACCGTGGAGTGAATGTCCTCAGTCAACTACAAATAGCTCATCGGATGGCAATTTCCATTGCATGTCACGAGGACACCGGTCGGTATGTTCTGCAGCCCTCAGTTTGCGAGGAATGTCGATCTCTTTCGATTAGATTGAAAACACTTTTCATGCTCAACGGCCAAATGCACGACTACTATCGCAACCCGGAGCTCAGAGAGCAATTGCACCTACTAGCTGATACCGGCAAACTGTCCCCTGAAAACTCAAGAATATCAATGGGCGTGGAAGGATCATCTCCCGCGCAGATGACGTTCACCCATCTAAAGTTTCAGCTTTTGAAAATATCAGATACGATATGCCTGATTGGAGAACTCGGTTTGAGGTCGGAATGGAGCGTCGCTGCGCTTGAGGCTGAGATATCCCTCATGGAGAAACACTGCAGCAATCTCTACACTAAGTCCAGTGGATCTGGTTCGCAGCTGGTGTCTCCCCACAAGGGCTACGGTATACTGCACTGCTATATCAACTATCTGCTTCATCTTCTCTTCATACCTGATCTCTGGCAATACCTAAATGGGGATATCGCACGCGAGACAGAGCTATCTGCCTTCAAATGTATGGCATTTGCAAAGGCCTCGCTGCGAACTTTCAATCATCTGGCTGAAAACATGCAGCCCAATACTTATGCTTGGTATATTCGAGGACTCGGAAGCTACTATGCCGAGCAGTCGGCATCTACTTTCATCAGAGGCACTACAGGACTTGAGGGAGAAAAGGAAGACCAAGAGATCCGTTCTTTAGTGGAGCGTACGTCGGGAATATTTTCTACATTGTCGGACCGCAGCATCTTCTCTACAAGAGGAGCGTTTATTCTCGAATACCGATGTATGCCTCAGCCACCCAAACGCTATTCTCCGAGTATTAGTATCTAACTTCGCTCCAGGATTGTGTGAGGTTCTTCGGAAAAGGAGCAAGATACCTGTTCTGGCCATGATCATCGATCCTGGACAGGCATGTCTTTCGCCTCGAGCCACTTTAGACATTGTATGTGTTAGTGTTTTAGACGACAGCTATTCACTCCTGTATTAAATGCCATATCCTTATGTACGCTTTTGTATTCTTTCTGATGAAGCTAACAAGCTCCCGTCCATTAAGTCTGGTCATAAAATCATCATACCATTCTTTATAGAGGAATCATATTGCTCGCATTGTAACTAGGCATTACCTTTTGGGTGGGCCTGTGAGCCTTGCAATGGGCCTAGTGGATGTATATTCCCTAAACGCAATAGCGGAATGATTACAATTCAATTATCCGTGATGAATTTTGCTCGCCCTGGGTCGCTCAATAGATACCTTTTGATTCGATATGTGCTAACGACGTGTTACCCCATCGTCGTTACACTTCCGTTTTCCCGTTGAAGGCTAGCAGCAACCACGAGTTAGTCTGGTCGCTCAGTCGAAGCAATAAAAGACACATATCCCATGGATAAACAATGTTATAGGCAATATTCATCTTTCCTTGATAGTGGGAACACGTCCTACATTTTTTTACCAAACCGAACTAAGCCTCATTTGGTAGTCTCTATCGCTGCACAGATATGACATCCGCACAAGCCATGTCGTATGACGACATAATGGGATACTCGGCCATGGAGGATATGGGATACAGCATGCTCCCAGCCGACTCGCCGCCCGAGAATATGGCCACGGAGGTGGAGAGATCTCTCCGATCACGACCAAACGAAGTGTCAGGGCCGATTATGTAGGGAAGAGGGGATCATGATGCATGCGAGAACTTCTTGAGGTTCGGACTCCAGGGGAGCGAAGTGTGTTCTTCAGTTCAGTGGTCATTGTACAGAACTAAATATAATGGCAGTTCACCAGGAAGGTCGAAGAAGTGATCGGAAGGCCGGCCTTCCTTCTTCACCAAGGCCCGGTCATCGTCCACTCGTCCGATCGCCCAACCAGCTGGGGAATCAATGCCGCCCACCCTTGCCGAGATGGAGTCTCGGTGTTCCACACCCTCTCAGGGAACCCGGGGGATAGAGTGACAACCTTCAAGCTCTATCC
>ERZ1673737.4136-NODE-4136-length-10448-cov-5.339363_pt1 | contig 10448 bp, 8 predicted proteins | sample MGYA00580211_ERZ1673737 | MGnify/ENA primary metagenome ERZ1673737 (study PRJEB41218, sample SAMN15661789) | gut metagenome | host: Homo sapiens | place: Canada: London | collected 2015-08-20/2019-03-30 | study: EMG produced TPA metagenomics assembly of... | reverse complement strand
GAAAATTGCAGAGGGAATGATTGTGACAGAGACTGGAGAATATGCGGAAATTATCAGTGATGAAGATGTGACAGATGGCAATGTACTGCCGGAAGAATCAATTCCTGCAAATCATATGTGTCAGACAGGTGATACAGTGGCATGGGCAACAGGTGATGGAGATGAAGGCGAATTAACAGTTAAAAATATTCAGGTACTTACAAATATAGCAGATTTATCGAAAGAAGATTTCAGTGATTATGGTGGAGAAATAGCACCATTTGCAGATGAGTCGGGAAATTTAAAGGCCATTAATGGAGTGACGGATATAAAAGACGAAAATGGCATACATGAAGGATCTGAAGAAAATCAGGTGGTATTGGTGAAGGTATCCTGTAAGATTGTGAACACAACGGAAGAGACACAGGAATATTATATGAATACGTTTTCATTGAAAGGAATCAAAGAGCTCGGCAATCATGTGACCATAGATTATGATATGATACCGGATTATAAAAATGGGGTACCAGAATGGATGATTTATATGACGAATGCGCAGTATGCAACAGAAGATGAGCGTGAGAAATCATTTTTTGAATTTAGTCTGGCACCCGGGGAAAGTAAGGACATTGATTGTGCTTTTTTGACTTATGAAAATAGTTTGAAGGATACAGGATTGATTTTTAATCCGACAGGAGGTGCTTTCGGTCAGAACAGCGAATATATCTTTGGATGGAAATTACAATAACAAGACATGATTTAGGCCATCATTCATAGAATAGATAAAAAATGGATGGTGCCGGTCATGTCAGTAAAAAGAGAACTGATTAAAGGAACTCTGATATTAACAGCAGCCGGGTTTGCAGCCCGGCTGCTTGGCTTTTTTAACAGGGTTTATCTGGCAAATTTGATATCCAACGCAGAACTGGGGCGCTATCAGCTGATATTTCCGATTTTTATGTTTTGTATGGCAGTCAGCTGCGCGGGGATACAGGTGGCCGTGTCAAAAATGGTGGCGGCTTATCACGGCACAGGCAAGAAAAAGGCAATCAGACAGACAATAAAATCGGCTGGGATTATGTCGCTGATTGTAGCATTACTGAGCAGCGGCTGTGTTATCGCTTTTTCTGAGCCTATCAGTCGGTGGATTTTAAAGGATATCAGTTGTCGGGGATATCTGGTGATTATGGCAATTGCCATTCCTTTTGCAGCAGTACATACTTGTGTCGGCGGTTATTTTTATGGTATCAGACATACTGCAGTTCCGGCAGTGACGCAGCTTTTAGAGCAGGTTGTCAGAGTTGTGACCATTTATCTACTGGGTGCAATGATGTACCAAAAGGGAAAAATTGATGCTTCTGTTGCGGTCTGGGGATTGGCAGCGGGGGAAATATTTTCCTGCTTTTTAACTTGGATTTGTTATCGATTTAGTATTCGAAGTCAAAATGGGGGATCAGGGAGCGGGGAGCCGATCAGAAAAATCCTCCGACAATTGTGGCAGTATGGCGGTCTTCTGACAGCTAACAGAGTATCAGTGACATTACTGCAAAGTACAGAAATGATTCTGATGCCTGTGATGCTGGCAAAATATTATGGAGATACAGAAAGTGCACTGTCTGTGTTTGGCATTGTTACGGGCATTGTGCTGCCGGTTATTCTGTTTCCAAATACAGTGACCAATGCAATGGCATCACTTTTGCTGCCGGCAGTAGCGGAGGCAGAGGAAGTTCATGATTACCGGGCAGTGTCGGGAGCAATTAAGAAAAGCCTGGAATATTGTCTGCTTCTGGGGCTTTTTTCAGGGTTAGTTTTTGGGGTCTGCGGTAATCAGATTGGCAGTCTGCTTTTTAACGATATTGAGGCAGGGGGATACATACAGTCTTTTGCGATTCTCTGTCCGCTTATGTACATTCAGTCTTTGTTAGCAGGTGCGCTAAATGGGCTTGGAAAAATGAACGAAACATTGCTGCATCATGTGATTGCTTCGGGTATCCGGTTGTTCGGTGTGGTTGTCATGATGCCCAAAATGGGGATTTATGGTTATATTGCAGGTGTATTTTTGGCCAATGCAGCAGTAACGGTTATCGCCGCGGTTCGTCTGTATCAGATTGTGGGAAGAATAAGTAGTGCAAAAAGAGATTGATTTTTATGATATCTGTGTTACAATATGTATAACAGATGGACAATGTTTGATGCCAGACAAAAGGTGCAGGAGATGCTGTCCGTCCTTCAGGACTCACAGATGAGGCCTGAACAGAATATAATATAATCATAAGAGAAGGTGAGCATATGATACTGGAGATAGATTTTAACAGTGATGAAGCCTTGTATATACAGCTGCGTAATCAGATCGTCATCGGTATCGCCACGTCTCAGCTTTCGGCGGGGGATTCACTGCCGTCGGTGAGACAACTGGCTGACCGTGTGGGTATCAACATGCATACAGTGAATAAGGCATATACGGTATTGAGACAGGAAGGCTATGTGAAGCTGGACCGGAGGAAAGGTGCTGTTATAGCCATAGACTGCAATAAGGCATCGGCGCGCAATAAATTGCTCAGAGATCTGCAGGTGATGCTGGCAGGTGCCATGTGCAAGGGAATTACAAGAGATGAAGTGCATGAGATGATCGATATGATCTATGATTATTATGAACAGCCGGCGAATTATCCGGAGGAGGGATAGCGTATGCTTTGTGATGAATGTCATGAGAATGAGGCGGTCGTTTTTTATACAGAGATTATTAATGGCGAGAAGAAGGAACTCCATTTGTGTGAGGCCTGTGCGGCCAAGGAGACCGGCATGGATCATTCATTTGTTTCTTTGACGGATACATCATTTTTGGCGAATTTACTGGCAAGTGTCCTTGGAAAGCGCCAGGAGACAGATGATGAAGAGAATCTGAAGAAGACGAATCTTGTTTGTCCGTCCTGCCATATGACATATAATGAATTTTTGAAATATGGTACCTTTGGGTGTCCGGATTGTTATAAGACATTCAACTTTGTATTGGATGGTTATCTGAAGAAGATACAGGGCAATTGTGAACATACAGGTAAGGAACCGCTTTATGGCGGGGAGACGGTACATATCCCGTCGATCACAGCAGATGCTGATCACGCTGAGATGAAGGATGTTGAACAGGACATCGCATTTACAGTAGATGCCGGTTCAACAGAGGAAGAACTCCGGGCGGCATTGAAGCGGGCTGTGGCGAAGGAAGAATATGAAGAGGCGGCCAGAATCCGTGATATAATCAGAGCCGGCAGAAAAGAGGCGGATGAACATGCGTAAATGGTATGAAATTGAAGCGTGCAATCAGGGACCGATTATAGGCGGTCAGGTATACCTGGTCCGCAATATAATGGGGTATCCTTTTGAAGCGAAGATGAACGAGGAAGAACAGAAAGCCCTGATGGCAGCCGTGTGTTATGCGGTACGTCAATCAGAAGAGGTTCTTCAGAAGAAGTTTGTGTTTATTAACTTTTCTGAGGTCAGAGATTACGAGCAGCAGGCATTGATCGGGAAATTGGCCATTCCGCCGCAGATGTTTGAAAAGGGCCATGAAGCGGGAATCCTTATATCAGAGGATGAATCCATTTCGGTACTTGTCAATGGCAAGGAACATCTTTGTATACAGGTATCCTGTCCAGGCAATCATATACAGGAAGCCATGGCACTGGCGGGACAGGTGGATGATTGTCTGAATCAGTATTTGAAATATGCCTTCAGTAAGAAGTATGGCTATCTGACTTCCAGTCCACTTTATATGGGAACAGGAATGTCTGCATCATATCTGCTGCATCTGCCGTATCTGGAGAAGAAATCCGTGATGCATCAGATAGAGAAACAGATCAGTCAGTATGGATTTACACTGAGACCGCATTTTGACGGGCAGACAGAGGCACCGGGCAGTGTTTACAGGATGCGCAACAGAAAGACTCTGGGTCTTTCTGAAAGCGAGATCACTTCTGCACTGGAACATCTGGCGGGGCAGTTGGCGGAGCAGGAGGAAGCACTTGCCAGACAGTGTTTCAACGAGGACCGTCTGAGTCAGGTGGATCCCATGTATCGTGCCTATGGTTTGATCAAGTATGCCAGAAAGCTTGGATATGATGAGACCATGGCCTGTCTGTCGCTGCTCCATGCCGGTGATCTGTATCATATTTGGCCGGAACAGGCAGAGATATGCCCTTTTGCTGTTATGCTGAATATGGCGGATGCTGTTTTGTCAGCAAGTGCTGAGAAGAATATCAGCAGCAGTGAGCGCGGGAGGGCCCGGGCAGATTATATTCGGAGAAATTTGCCGGTGCTTGATGCATCAGAAGCAGTTTCTTCTTAGTGAGAGATAAAATGTACAACAGGAGGCTTTTATTTTTATGCAATATAGATTTACACAAATGGCAGCCAATGTGATGCATTATTCAAAGGAGGTTGCAGCAGAACTGAATCACAGTTATATCGGAACAGAACATATTCTGATTGGATTGCTGCGAGAGAAAGAGGGACTGGCATGCCAGGTGCTGGAAGATCATGATGTGACAGAGGAGAAGGTATTGCACATGGTCAGTCAGCTGATTCAGGGCAGTCAGACAATGGTGGCAGAGCCGGAAGAATACACACCGCGAAGCCGCCGTATTCTGGAGATCGCTAACCGTGAAGCCATGCGGTTCAGAGCTTCGGCCATAGGAACGGAACATCTTTTGATTGCCATATTAAGAGAAACAGATTGTGTTGCGGCACAGCTGTTATATTCCCTTGGTGTGCAGGCCCAGAAGGTTTATCAGGATATTGTACTTGGTATCGGTATGGATGCCAGGGCAGCGAAGGCAGATATGCCGTCGGCCAAGGGCAAGTCGCGGAGAAAGAATGAACCTTTAATGGTTGATCAGTACAGCAGAGATCTGACGGCCTATGCCAGAGAGGGCAAACTGGATCCGGTGATTGGACGTCATGATGAGATTCAGCGGGTGATTCAGATACTTTCCAGAAGAACGAAGAACAATCCTTGCCTGATTGGTGAGCCTGGTGTTGGCAAAACCGCTGTTGCGGAAGGACTGGCACAGAAGATTATCAGCGGCAATGTACCTGAGACAATCAAGGACAAGCGGGTTCTGACACTGGATATTTCCGGCATGGTGGCCGGTTCAAAGTACCGGGGTGAATTTGAAGAGCGCATTAAACGCGTGATCAATGAAGTCAAAGAAGATGGCAATATTTTGCTTTTCATCGACGAAATTCACACGATTATCGGTGCCGGCGGTGCGGAAGGTGCCATTGATGCGGCCAATATCCTGAAACCGTCACTGGCCAGAGGTGAACTGCAGATTATCGGTGCCACGACCATTGAAGAATATAGGAAGCATATTGAGAAGGATGCGGCCCTTGAACGTCGTTTTCAGCCGGTAATGGTAGAGGAACCATCTGAGGAGGAAGCCATTGAGATTCTGATCGGTCTGAAGGGGGCGTATGAGAACCATCATCACGTGACCATTACAGATGAGGCTCTGGAGGCAGCTGTTCATTTGTCTGCAAGGTATATCAATGATCGTTTCCTTCCGGATAAGGCCATTGATCTGATCGATGAAGCGTGCTCCAAGGTAAGGCTGAGCTCTTACACATCATCCCCCAAAGTAAAAGAATTAGAGAAAAAGGTAGCGGAACTTGAGGAAGAGAAAGAGCAGGCTATTAAGGATGAAGCCTATGAACGGGCCAGTGAGATCAAGAAGATGCAGAAGGATTTAAATGATGAGATGATCCGTCTTAACAGCGAGTGGGAAAAGGTTCGCAGCAGCGAGCAGTTGATCGTTGGAGAGAATGAAGTAGCAGACATTGTGGCCAGTTGGACTAAAATCCCGGTCAGAAAGCTTGAAGAAGAAGAGTCAGAACGCCTGAGAAAACTTGAATCGATTCTGCATGAACGTGTGATCGGTCAGGAGGAAGCCGTAAGTGCAGTGTCCAAAGCCATCCGACGTGGCAGAGTCGGTCTGAAAGATCCGAAGCGCCCGATTGGTTCATTCTTGTTCCTGGGACCTACAGGTGTCGGCAAAACGGAATTGTCCAAGGCGCTGGCAGAGGCAATGTTCGGCAAGGAGGATGCCATGATCCGGGTTGATATGTCAGAATACATGGAGAAACACAGTGTGTCTAAACTTATTGGATCACCTCCGGGATACGTCGGCTATGATGAGGGAGGACAGCTCAGTGAGAAGATCAGACGGAATCCTTACTCGGTTTTACTGTTTGATGAGATTGAGAAGGCACACCCGGATATTTTCAATATTCTTCTGCAAGTTCTCGATGACGGTCATATTACAGATTCTCAGGGAAGAAAAATTGATTTCAAGAATACAGTGATCATCATGACTTCAAATGCCGGAGCAGCCAATATTGTCACACCGAAGAAACTGGGATTTTCAGTGGGTGATACACATGAAGCAGATTATCAGAAGATGAAAGCCGGTGTCATGGATGAAGTGAAACACCTTTTTAAACCGGAGTTTTTAAATCGTATCGATGAGACGATTGTTTTCCATCCGCTGACGAAGGAGAATGTCAAGGATATAGCGGATATTATGCTGAAGACAATCAGCAAAAGAATTAAGGAGCAGCTGGGGGTTGAAACTGTGGTTTCTGAAGCTGTCCGCGATCATCTGGCAGAAAAAGGGTTTGATGAGAATTATGGTGCACGTCCGCTCAGAAGGGTGATCCAGAATGAGATTGAAGATGCCATGGCAGAAGAATATCTGGATGGCAAGTTTGTCCAGGGAGATACCGTTGCACTTGAAATGAATGAAAATCATATTAAATTTGTTAGAAAATAATAAAGACTCTGGTCATGCGGCCTATTTTCATGTATAATAGGATGGCAGGCAGTTTTACCTGAATTATGAACAAGTGATAAACATACACAGAGATGTATGTGACTGGAGGATAAGGACATGGCAGTTGTTGAAGAATTAATTCGTGTTGAGAACGAAAATGGCTTAAGCTTTGGTGATTATACACTGAATGCCAAGAAGAAGGTCTCTGATTTCGAGTTTCATGGTGATATGTACAAGGTGAAGACATACCGTGACATTACGAAGCTTGAGAAGAACGAATTATTTGTATATGAATCTGTACCGGGAACATCTGTATTCGATTTCGAAGAAACGGATGTCAGAACGGAATTTGAAGTCGAAGGCTTTGAAGATACGCAGATTACACTGGAACTGGAAGCTGAACAGGAATATGAAGTTTTTGTGGATGATGTGAATATCGGACGCATGACAACGAATCTTGGTGGCAAGCTTGTATTGAGTGTTGAACTGGGATCTGCACAGAAGCATGTGAAGGTTGTCAGAGTGTAGATAGCGGAGAGAAGGAAGATTCTTCGCAATAGACCATTCATTAAGTGAACAAAAGATACTGCAGATGACACAATGCGTGAAGTTGCAGTATCTTTTCGTTTTTTTGAGATGATAGAGACTCAGAATGGGTTGTGAGTACAGAAAGTTTTGGATAAGAAGTAGGGTTATAGGAAGCGGGAGTAGTTAAATGGCTAAGAGCAAGAATATATTTTTTTGTCAGGAATGCGGATACGAATCAGCTAAATGGCTGGGACAGTGTCCCGCCTGCAAAGCATGGAATACCTTTGTTGAGGAACCAACCATTGGAAAGGGGAGTACGGCTTCCGGCGGTATTAGACATCAGGCAAAAGCTTCCGAACCGGTGCTGCTGTCATCGGTTCATTCAAGTGATGAGAAGCGCAGACCAACGGGAATTTCGGAATTTGACAGAGTCCTTGGTGGTGGTATTGTGCCGGGATCCCTTGTGTTAGTCGGCGGTGATCCGGGTATCGGCAAATCCACATTATTGCTTCAGATGAGCAGATGTCTGTCAGAACAGAGTTGTCGGACAGTTTATGTGTCGGGAGAGGAATCTTTGCAGCAGATCAGGCTGCGTGCAGATCGTCTAGGGGTGTTTAAGAATGATCTGGCGATGCTGTGTGAGACGAATCTGGATGTGATACAGGAGACGATTCTGAAGTATAAACCGGAAGTGGTGATCATCGACTCCATTCAGACAATGTATCGTGAAGCTATCAGTTCCGGAGCCGGAAGTGTCAGCCAGGTCAGAGAAGCTACCAGTGTACTGATGCAGCTGGCTAAGCGAGAGAATATTGCGATTTTTATTGTCGGACATGTGACAAAGGAGGGGGTGGTTGCCGGACCGCGTGTGCTTGAACATATGGTGGATACGGTTCTGTATTTTGAAGGTGACCGACATGCTTCATATCGACTGCTTCGGGCTGTGAAGAATCGATTTGGCTCTACCAATGAGATTGGTGTATTTGAGATGTGCAGTGAGGGATTGACAGAAGTGAAGAATCCGTCGGAATTTATGCTCAGCGGCCGACCGGAAGGTACAGCAGGGTCTGTTGTGGCGTGTGCCATGGAAGGTACAAGACCGCTGATGCTGGAGGTGCAGGCTCTTGTCTGTCAGACGAATTTTCAGATTCCGAGGCGTACAGCTGCTGGTACGGACTATAACAGAGTGAATCTTTTGCTGGCAGTGCTGGAGAAACGTTTGGGACTCAAACTGGCCGGCTGTGATGCCTATATCAATCTGGCCGGCGGCATGCGTCTGAATGAACCGGCCATTGATCTGGCGATTGTAGCAGCTGTTATCTCCAGTTATCGCAATGCAGCCGTTGAATCGGATACGATGATTTTTGGTGAAGTGGGATTGACAGGAGAGGTAAGAGCTGTCAGTCAGGCAGAACAAAGAGTACGGGAAGCAGAGAAACTGGGATTTAAAGTATGCTGCATTCCTCAGAGTAATATGAAGTACATCAGGAGCAATACCGGTATTCGGGTTATTGGCATTAGAAATGTCAAGGATTTATATGATTTTATATGCACAGGCAGGGTATCAGAATAGATTTTGAAGATATGGACAGTGAAGATGTCTATGACGTTTTTCTTGTGTTTCTGGCGGAGTATTTGTATAATTAGTATCAAGAAATTCAGTAAGAATTTCCAGATTATTTGGAGGATAAACCAATGATGAATTATTGTATGGAGTGTGGTACAAAGCTTGAATTGCGCCACCTTGAGAATGAAGGGGAGATCCCTTTCTGCAGTCAATGTAACCAGTTCCGTTTTCCGATTTTCAATACAGCAGTCAGTATGATCTGCATAGATGTGAAGAATCAGAAGATTTTATTGATCAAGCAGTATGGAAGACCGGATTACATTCTTGTAGCAGGTTATATTTCACGCGGGGAAGATGCTGAGGCAGCGGTGAAGAGAGAAGTATTTGAAGAAACAGGTATGACGGTGGATCGTTTGCAGTTCAATAAGACTTCTTTCTTTGAACCATCTAATACACTGATGGTGAATTTTGCATGTATGATCGAGCGTCCGGAAGATTTGAAGGTCAATGAAGAAGTAGACAATTTCAAGTGGTTTACATTTGATGAAGCAAGAGCCAATATCAAGAAGAATTCACTGGCAGAGAGATTTTTGCTTCATTATCTGGATCATTTAGTAAAATAAAACGGGGAGTGGGGACAGATGATAAAACATATTTGGGCGGTTTATTTCAGTCCATCGGGAAAGACGAAGCAGGTAACGATGGCAGTAGCTGAAGGCGCAGCAGGGGTGCTGAAGATTGGCGAGATTCACGTGTATGATTTTACGCTTCCGGACAAGAGAGAGCATCCGTTTTGTTTTGGGGAGGAAGATTTGGTTATTTTTGGATGTCCGACGTATGCCGGACGAATTCCGAACAAAATCATGCCTTTTATTCGTGACAGAATTTGCGGACATGGCGCTTCAGCTGCGATTGTGATGACTTACGGCGGCAGAAGTATTGATCATTCCGTCATGGAGGCTTATCTGCTGCTGCAGGAGAATGGTTTTAAGGTATATGGCGCGGGAAGTGCTGTGACTCGGCATGTCATGTCAGATATTTTATCGGCAGGCAGACCGGGAACAGAAGATTTGAAGGCAGCCGGACAGTTTGGCGCGGATGTGGTCCACAAGATCATGACACAACCGGAGAACTATAATGATCTTAGACTTCCGGGAAGCAACCCAGTTGGGCCTTATTATAAGCCCCTTGAGGCAGATGGTACACCGGCCAACTTCTTGAAAGCAAAGCCAAAAGTACATAATGAGATATGTACGCGTTGCAAGATATGTGCTGAAGTCTGTCCAATGGGAAGCATTTCAAGAGAGAATGTTGAAGAAGTGACGGGAGTTTGTATCAAATGTCACGCCTGTATCCGCAAATGTCCAACAGGAGCAAGATTCTTTGATGATCCATCGCTGATCAGTCATATCAGAATGCTGGAAGAGAATTTTGCTGGACAACCTAAGGATAATAATTGGTATTTGTAGAATTTAGGATACATAGATTTTAGAATAGGTACGGGTCAAAGAAATGAATGAAACAGCAAAGAGAATTTTAAAAACAGCAGG
>ERZ1673737.4135-NODE-4135-length-10449-cov-4.387820_pt1 | contig 10449 bp, 8 predicted proteins | sample MGYA00580211_ERZ1673737 | MGnify/ENA primary metagenome ERZ1673737 (study PRJEB41218, sample SAMN15661789) | gut metagenome | host: Homo sapiens | place: Canada: London | collected 2015-08-20/2019-03-30 | study: EMG produced TPA metagenomics assembly of... | reverse complement strand
GAAGTATTCAGTCCTGCTATTCTTCTGGCGTATCTTCAGCAGCTCCAATATGCGTATTCCAATCTATATCCTGGCATCCGTGATCACGGCGTGAGGACTTGGTGTGGTACGCGAAGCCTGCTCTGCCCCCGAGGTGGTTTAATCTAACAGTCCGTTCTAAAGATCCTAGATCCTGACAACCGTCTTCCAATGCGTGCCTATCCAGGGTCTTTGGGATTACTCCATTAAATCGCACTGCGGTGTGGACATCATCAACAGCTTTTCATCGGGAACGCAGTCCCGAATATCATCACAGACTTCACCCTGTTGATTCTGCCCTTACCGTATGTGTGGAGGATTCAGCGAAACACAGTCGCAGAGATTGCGCTAACTTGTGCTTTTGCAATGGGAGGCTTGTACGTATCCACCATTGTGTGCCGATTCGGATAAATGCTAATTGGAGCAGTCTTTGCATCATGTCAATTGTCCGATTGGTGGTCATGTTGGAATCATATAAAACCTCATCCCAAGATGTTACGTGGGTCTTCATTGGGCCTTCCACCTGGACAGCCGTGGAGACTAATATTGGCATTGTGTCTGGTAAGTATCTTTTTCTTTTCTTGTGACAATAAGCGATGCTGATGGAAACCCAAAGCTTGTCTACCCTCGCTTCGACCCTTGCTGAGCTCTACCTCTCGGAAATCTAGTCGCAAAGATACCGATGATGACGACACACATCAGCTTTCCAGCTATTATGGACCCTCGTTGGCATCGGCCAAGGGTTCCCCTGCTGATTACGAAATTCATATGGCTGGTATTGATGTGACGACGAGCGTGGATGTGGACACGTACCCGAGGAATAACGGGAGTAGGTTTTTGTCAAGTAGGAGGTCATCTGAGGCGGCCTTTTGAATAGATCTTTGAAAATCAAAAGTATTCGTGGCTTGATTCTAGCGTCATACTATGCATAGACATGTAAACATATATATTCGAGGATATATCCCCAATCCATTGTACACTGCCATCTCTTCTCACAGATCGTCTCTACTCACTGCCGACACTAGTAATAATGAAATAGAAATACACTCACGCACCCAGTCGATACCCAGCAAAGAAGTCAAAAATGTACTCAGTAGCATTGAACACATACCTGCCGAGTGGACACTGACTAGCCAACCGGTCATAGTCATCATTGCCAACAGTGCTAGGCCAACAATGACCATTCTCGCCCTCACGATAGTGCTGCACAATACCTGACTTGCCACCACAATCCCAAGAAGCATGCTTAACAAACGGGTTCTCAAACGCCGTCTCATTCCTAGCCCACCGAGCCTTCTCAGCACAACCATTCCGATTCGCCCAGCCTTGCAGGATATCAATGACCGGCAATTTTGGAATACTTTTCGTGTTCCCATCAATAGGCGCAGTGGTATCTGTCGTGCCATGGAACTCAAAGAAAGGATATCCCTCCTCACGCTCAGCGGGCGCACAAGGACCCACGCCTTCAATGTCGCCGGTATCATACCATGCACCACTGACAGCTGCGAAGGCAGCAAATCGGCTTCCGACGGTGGCATTGCAGGCGATTACGCCGGTGAAACCACCGCCATTTGACTTGCCCGCTGAGTAAACTCTGCTCGTGTCGATGCAGAGCTTCTCCTCCATGTGGGTTAGGAGATCGTTTGTGAAATCCAGATCATTGGGGCGTGATGTGTCTGCGTTTGGATTGGAGAGCCAGTATCCATTCTTGCTGTCTGGGTAGATGGCGATTCCGTTGGGGTTGAATTTTGGGTTGGAGAACTGCGAGAGGTCTTCCTCTTCTAGCATGTCGCGGCTGGCGCCGTGGAAGGAGAAGTAGAGTGCTGTTGGCGTGTTTTTCTCATAGTTAGCTGGGATGTACAGTCGGTATTGGCGGTCTGAGCCTGGAAGTTTGAGGCTCGTGCTTGTTCCTGGGGTTGGGAATTTGGAGGGTATATTTTTGTTGCAGCCTGCCGATTGGGCGGTGCTGATGCTGGCCAGGGCTGTAAGGGACAAGAGGAATGCGATCTGCATCGCGGTGGTTGGTGGTTGGTGGTTTGGCTAAGTGTGTGGAGGGGGATGCTGCTTGAGGAATATGTCGGCTGATTTATATGGAAGCACGGAGTACCAAGGCAGAGAACAGAGCTCTAGTAAACTGGGGAAACAATTAGCGAATGAGATCTCAGTTCTTAGACGAGATCCTCGATCACGAACAATGTTCCTCAGTCCAAACGTGACCCCTATGATGGGTGTCCATATAGTTGGTCTAATGCCACACACCCCCTAAGGCATTCGACATGGCTCATTCGTTAGCGGCTTTTTAGCTTAACTTATCTCTGCCTTCAATGTATTCTACTGCAGTGGTTTGCTTAAAGTCAATCATATTAAATGGTACACAACCCTACCTGACTATATAGGATCCTATAACTGCCTATGAAGACCCCCCAATGCGCCCAAAATCACTCTCGAAAAATGCTTCTCAATCCTGTTTCTATCAAATGCACAATCCAAGGTACCTGTAAGCGGGCCGAGAACGGCCCGCAATGGCCCCGGCATGCTGTATTTATGTGACTATACGTACTTGATTTCCTCTGCCGGGTGGGGCTTTCCTATCTTAGCTGCCCAGGGATATAAGCCGTGAATTGTGGAATTTCATGATTCGCGCCCGTTTACATCGATGCCTATCGGGCGAAGCAGGTGGCGAAGCACAGAGAGAACCTAAAATCAGCACAGCCAAGATTCAGCCGCACTAACTAAAAGGGCCCTGGAGCCTAAACTCCAGTTCCTATCTTCCAGTTCTCTTTCCTTCCACAATCTCTTTACATAAGGCTTAGTGGATCTTCTGCGTCTGTTTCCGCCGAGTCCTTTTAAAGCTCACCCTTCTGAAATATCGGTAGTTTTCCAGCGCTGCCTATTTTCTGTATCACCGTGTTTCATCATGCGATCGTTCACACCTTATATTCTGAGCCTGCTCGGAGCCACGACGGCTGTGTTTGCTACCCGTACAACAGACACAAATGCGGTATCTTTGACCGAGGAGACATTTTACGATTTCATGGAAGAGCATGACTTGGTTTTGGCTAATTTCTACGCACCGTGGTGTCGATACTCCAAAATGTTGGCCCCTAAGTTTGAGGCTGCGGCTGCGGAGCTGAAAAATGACAAGATTCCCCTGGTCAAGGTGGACTGCACACGGGAGGGAAGACTATGTGACGACTTTGACATTCGTGCATATCCTACTTTGAAGGTATTCCGTGGCCTCGAGTCTCATGAACCATACGATGGCAGTCAGCAAACAGAATCGTGCGTAACCCACAACTAAAACGACACCTTTCGGACATTTGCTAACTCCTTGGGCAGGATTATCTCTTATATGATTGACGAGTCGATTCCAACTGGGGCCGGGGCGTTGTATTATCAATCTTATGATTAAACTAGCACCATAGACCCGTGGACTCAATCTAATTCTGGTTTACTTTTTGACATTCAAAGGGCATTTACGGTCGGTGATAGTGGCTCAGACCACTGATTACAGAATTTCCAACCAGTGGGGAAAGCATAAAATAGTCAGTATTCGCATATACGTAGCGCCCACTATGCTACACATCACTTTAGACAGGGTGAGAGTCGGGTGAGTCTCTTGGCATCTGCACCCAGCCATGTCAGAGGGTTGTTGATTGGTTAGTTCCTGGTGTGGTTCTGTCTGTGTCGTGATAGCGAAATCGGCTTTCGAATACCTAACGCATCCAAGCCGAGATCTCGTGGTCTGGCTATGCCATCGCAGATGTGGGCACTGATATACTTCTCCTGCTGTTCCCCGTACCATTGGTATGGCAGCTGCAGCTCACAATCTCCAAGAAGATCTGTGTGCTTCTGGTGTTCTTACTAGGCTCGCTATCAACTGCTCTTGGTATCACGCGAATGGTGGTATTGTTATACTTCACCTGTGGTATGCTTCATATCAGCCCGCAAGAGTGATGGATTACTAAAAATCCTCCAGGGACTTCTGATGGATATCGTGATCTGTTAGATACTATTCCGACTGCACTCATATGGAGTCTCACGGAAGCTTCTGTCGCTATAATTGCATCCTGTCTACCATCCATTCGTCCACTTGTTCATCGGTCTTCTGCGAGTGAGTTACGGGGTCAATCCTCTACGAAATCTCTCCGTCATTCACGATCGAAGGGTACCGAGGGCGTGATCAAACAACCCGCACTTGAAGCGTTTGACAGGATCGATGACCGCCAATCCTTGACACGGAAGTTGGAGAGGGTATAGAATGTGAATGCGGGAGATATTGATCTACGAATTTGACAATTAGCGATGTATGAATTTATATACCGGAATAAATTTAATTTACAAGATTTGCAACAAAGCATAGTAAAAAATAAGAAACTGGGAGAGAAATAAAAAAAAGAGAAAAAAGAAATGTGCATCATCCGTGAATCGAACACGGGCCTCGTCGATGGCAACGACGAATTCTACCACTAGACCAATGATGCTACTAGTGTAAAACAACACCACACTAGTGCCTTATGTTCCAAAACTCCCCCACAACCTCATCTCGCCTGCCTCTGGTCAAGCGGAAGCTCAACCTCGCCGTCTCCCAGAGCTCCAACTATCGCAACAATGGCAGCCGTCTCTGCAGCTGGCATTCCTGCCAATTCAACGTGAGTACTCATCCATCATCTGCCAAGATCCATGCTAACCACTGTTCGCAGAGTATATGTGCGCATCTTGTCCCTCCCCTGCTAATCAGCATTCCGGTCCCGCTTGAGCACTCACATACTAACGGCTTTGCAAAATGATTAGGTCAAGAATCTAGATGAGAGAATCAAGCTTGAGCAGTTGAAAGAGGCTTTGGAGGAGATTTTTTCGGAATATGGCACCATTCTAGAAATCATCGCAAAGAGGAATCTCAAGGCAAAGGGCCAGGCCTTTGTCGTCTTTGACAACATCGACTCCGCTACCCGCGCTATTGAGGAAATCAATGGCTTCGACATCTTCGATAAGCCTATGGTCTTGGATTACGCAAAGACAAGAAGTGATGCGACGGTCCAGCGCGAAGGCGGCAGCGACGAGCTAGAGGCTCACAAGCGCAGGCGCATGGCCGAGAAAGGTGTGTTAAATGGACTTCCCGATCGGTATGGAACGTACAAGCCCATGCTAACTACGAGTGTTCTACAGAGCGGAAACAAGCCCAAGAAGCGCTCGAAGCACAGAAGAAACTCAAGCGTCCCGCCGCCGCCGCTGAATCCACACGCCCAGCCAAGACAACCAAGGGAGCTGGTCTCAAGCCGACCTCTGGTGCCACGACTGCAGTCGTTCCGGACGAGTACCTACCACCCAACAAGATTCTGTTCTTGCGGGAGTTGCCCGACGAGGCGAGCGAGGAGGGCCTGTCTGCTGTCTTTGGTCATTTCGAAGGATTCCAGGAAGTCAGAATGGTGCCCGGCCGAAAGGGGATTGCTTTCGTCGAGTACGAGACCGAGGCTGGAGCAATCAGCGCGAAGGAGGCTACGTCTGGCATGCCCATGGGCGAGCAGGGCAAGCCGATTCGCGTCACTTACCAGCGTCAATAGTCGCTGGCATGTTGCATCCTACAAAATATCCCTGTCTCGTTCTTTTTGGCGTTTGGAAGGTCTCGTCTTAAACGTGTGTATTAGGAATACGGAGAGCGTTAACCCGACTCTCTTGCTGTCGCAATGCATCAAGGTTGTGTATCACATGGAATTCAATACTTCCTAAGTAGATGAACAGGAAGCCAAAGGGCTAAAGAGTATGAGCGTACAAAGCGGTACATGTCACTGCTGAAAAAGATGGAAGCCAACGAGGAAAGAGTATCTGTAAGAAGCACAATAGAAGGAAGCCCAGGGCCTAGAAAATGACATCGTTGTCTTCCTGCTCTCCTAGAACATCCGTCGTCTCTTCCTCTGCTTGAACCGTGGAATTCTTTTCAGGGTTTGTTGCCTGCTGCGCCGCTGCCTTTTCACGAGCTGCAAGGATCTCTGCATCTGCAGCAGCGACGTCCCTCTGCTTCTTGTTCGAGACCTTCTTGAGACGATAGAACTCTTCACGGTCCAATTCGTCGAGTTCGGAGTTGATGTCTTTGGAAGTTAGCCAGTGAATTCCAAGCGAAGTAGATGGCACAAACATTTGATGGTATTCTCAGTTCGGGGAATGATAACATGCTCGCTGTGATAGATTAGCATTCAAACAGCAGGCCAACTTGAACCTAAAATGATTCGGATCTTACATCGCATTTACTAAAGGATAATTATTAGTCTATAAGCCGTGACAGTTCATAGGCATGTAACTTACCTCGTCGGTTGACAACCTTGATAACCTCATCCAGAATCAAGAAGGCAGTCTGTCGCAACTAGTGAGCGATACCCCAGTCTATCGCATAGTCCCATCCATACCTGTAAACTTGCCAGTTCCACCAGCGTCTCCACAGCCCGTGCATATGTCTCCCGGCAGCGCTGGATCTGCTGCCCACCCTTGCCCAGACCGGTCAGACCAAAGTCATTGACACCCTCCTGTGTATAGCTCTCAAATTGCGGCAGGAAGACACCGGAGACGTTCTCGTGCTTCGCTCGCACGCGGAAACGGGCCTGCTTGGCTGACTCCTGGATCTGGTATCCAATATCGCCTCCAACGGCGTAGCTCACTTCAGCGAGGGAGAAGGCTGCAATTTGCATGACCCGGCCCATCTTTTGCTTGGCCTCATCGATGCGTCGTGTGATTTCTGTGAAGGATTATTAGCGCCTATGTAAGGCCGGGGAACGGGAATGTGTCGGTACCGCATACCTCGGAAACGTCTGTTCAAAGAGATCGACGGTCAGTATACAGCCAGACGGACAGGAAGAACAGACATCACGCACTTTGTTAAAGCTTCACTCTTTCTCTTCAGCAAACTATGTCCAATCTCCGCCCCTTTCAGCTTGCTCTTCATCAACCCCAGTGACTGGCGAGTCGGGAATACTGCCTCTCGGCCCTAGAGAACTGTCAGATAGAATGATTGAAAGCTTCAATCCCATGTAGACTTACTACGGCACCCGACATGACTGTATCTCAGAACAAAGCACAACAGAGACCTTGTTGTTCGGCTGGCATAATGCGGCCACCTTGATATGACGCCGATAAAGAGCTTCACCGCCCGCCATATACAGACACTCCACGTGACCGGCATAATGACCGATAAAGAGCTTCACCGCCCGCCAGATACAGACACTCCACGTGACCGGCATACGACTACATCCGTCACAATGGTTTTCCATCCAGACGCGCAAAGCAAACAGCCTCCTATTCATGCGCCCTACCTCCGTGCTGACACGTTGAGACCGTGTAATTGGATCCCGCTCGACTGAGTGGCGCAATGCCAGGGACTCTCTTGCCCCCGAGATCGCACCGGCAGCACGCAGAGATGGATCGACCGTCTGCGGCCCGGCCGGACCTCTATTTGATTGTAATTTTGACCCATTGGACTATTGGAGCGATGCTGACCTCCTTTCCTCGAGCAGGCCGACCAGGATATCGTTTACGAACAAGATTTGCTTCGCGACGCCGGCAGCGTCAAGCCATGGCTCGCCTACATCGAATTCAAGCAGCAAAATGGCACGCTCTATGAGCAAGCATTTGTACGTCGCCGCTCCCCACGACCGCCCTACGATGGACTATACTAATACAAATGCCTTCTCAGATCATGGAGCGTGCTTGTAGACAGCTACCGCGGTCATACAAGCTCTGGAAGATCGTGAGCCCGACAATACTCATACTTTTTTGGGCACTAATTATTGACTTTGATAGTACCTTGAGTTCCGCACGAAACACTTGAAGGGGCGCAACCCCACGGTATATCGCGCCGAATACCAGAAGGTGAATGCCCTCTTCGAAAGAGCTTTGATCCTGCTCAACAAGATGCCGCGCATCTGGGAAATGTACCTCTCCTTCCTACTCCAACAACCTCTTATCACCCAGACTCGACGAACCTTCGACCGTTCCTTGCGCGCTTTGCCAGTCACCCAGCACAACCGAATTTGGAGGCTTTACAAGGGCTTCGCTCGGTCTGCTTCTGGCCAAACCGCCGTCAAAATCTTTGCGCGGTACATGCAAATTCACCCAGAGAATGCTGAAGAGTACATTGAGCTGCTCGTTGAGATGGGCGAATATACGGAAGCCGTGAAAAAGTTCATGGCGATTCTTGACAACCCGCGATTCCAGTCCAAGAATGGCAAGAGTCCGTTCCAGCTATGGACGGATATGGTCGACTTGCTTGTTTCCAAGGCTAAGAAAATCGAAACTGGCCCACAGGTCGGTATCGATGTCGATGCCATTCTCCGGAGTGGTGTTGAACGCTTCGCAGACCAGAGAGGCAAGCTATGGGCCGGTCTCGCCACATACTGGATCACCAAGGGCAACTTCGAGAAGGCGCGGGATGTCTTCGAGGAGGGAATTACTACTGTCATGACTGTTCGTGATTTCACTCTTATCTTTGACTCTTATGTCGAATTCGAGGAGTCTATCATCGGCAACTTGATGGAAGGTGCAGCGGTTCGGTCTGAAAAGGGCAAACTCGACGAAGAAGCCGATTTTGATCTTGACCTGCGCATGATGCGTTTCGAGCAGCTGATGGATCGCAGACCGTTCCTGGTGAATGATGTGCTGTTACGACAGAACCCTCACAACGTCATTGAATGGGAGAAGAGGGTGGCACTTTGGGGCGATAACAAGCAAGAAGCTGTTCAGACCTACACAAATGCTATTGCAGCAATCAGTCCCAAGAAAGCCCATGGAAAGTTCTCTGAGCTTTGGGTCAACTATGCCAAGCTCTACGAGAATGGCGGAGACTTGGACACTGCAAGAGTCATCTTCGACAAGGCTGTCAAGGTCCCCTTCAAGTCCGTGGCTGAGTTGGCGGAGACTTGGTGCGAATGGGCCGAAATGGAGCTCCGCGCCGAGAACTTCGACAAAGCAGTTAGCATCATGGCGAAGGCGACACAGGCACCCAAAAAGTCCACCGTGGACTACTTCGACGAGAACTTGTCTCCACAGCAAAGAATCCACAAGAGCTGGAAATTGTGGAGCTTCTATGTCGATCTCGTCGAGAGTGTTTCTTCTCTAGAAGAAACCAAAAAGGTCTACGAGCGGATCTTCGAGCTTCGCATCGCGACACCCCAAACTGTCGTTAACTATGCCAATCTTTTGGAGGAAAATAAGTACTTCGAAGATTCCTTCAAGGTATACGAGCGCGGACTCGATCTCTTCATGTATCCAGTTGCCTTTGAGCTGTGGAACATGTACTTGACCAAGGCCGTGGACCGCAAGATCGGCATTGAGCGTCTCCGAGATTTGTTCGAGCAAGCCTTGGAAGAATGCCCGCCCAAGTTTGCCAAGTCCCTTTACCTGATGTACGGAAACTTGGAAGAAGAGCGTGGTCTTGCGCGACACGCCATGCGCATCTACGAGCGCGCAACTCGGGCAGTCTCCGACGAGGACCGATTCGAGATGTTCGAATTCTACATCACGAAGTCAGCCTCAAACTTTGGTCTCACATCCGCAAGACCCATCTACGAGCGCGCCATCGCCGCCTTGCCCGACCAAGAAGCGAAGGAAATGTGTCTCAAGTTCGCCGAGATGGAGCGACGACTTGGCGAGATCGATCGTGCCCGCGCTATCTACGGCCACGCATCTCAATTCTGCGATCCCCGGACAAACGCTCCCTTCTGGCAGAAGTGGGAGGCCTTCGAAGTTCAGCATGGAAACGAAGATACTTTCAAGGAGATGCTTCGCGTCAAGAGAAGTGTCCAGGCTCAATACAAGTATGTGATATTCAACCCATATGCACAATTGCATCATTTGCTAACCATTCCTGCAGTACCGATGTCAACTTCATTGCATCCCAGGCTATTGCGAGAAGCCAACAGCCCCAAGAAGGCGAACAGGGTGGAGAGGGCCAAGATCGCGCAGATGCCATGGCCGAGTTGGAACGCCAAGCTCGCGCCCCTGTTGGATTCGTTGCCGCCAGCAGCGGTCCAGAGGGTGGTAACCGGCCTCCTCCCGCAGACAAAGCGCCCGCTGCCGCGACGGCCAACCCCGACGCCATTGATCTTGACATGGACGAGGATTAGAGAGGGAAAGGCTTCATTCATACAAACCATCTTCTCCCCAGAGAAAGCGGATATTCATGACTTTTTTCACCTTTCATCATTTCTTTCTCGATCTATCATCTACTTTTTGTGTTGCATCTGTCGACATGTATACTCTTGCTATTCTTCTTACCTCCTAGTATAAGTATCATTTGCGATGGATCGTCTTCAATCAATCAACCAATCAAAGTGCTATGAACCTGTTGTAGCCTAATTAGTATCGTAATGGCTATGCAGGCGCTTCTCTCCAGTTGAAGCAAGAACTCGTGTCCCGTACGCCTGATCATGCTCCAGTACAAAA
>ERZ1673737.4131-NODE-4131-length-10453-cov-4.395076_pt1 | contig 10453 bp, 8 predicted proteins | sample MGYA00580211_ERZ1673737 | MGnify/ENA primary metagenome ERZ1673737 (study PRJEB41218, sample SAMN15661789) | gut metagenome | host: Homo sapiens | place: Canada: London | collected 2015-08-20/2019-03-30 | study: EMG produced TPA metagenomics assembly of... | reverse complement strand
AAGCCGCAGACCCAAAGTCCCACACCCAATGGTCAGCTCTCATGTGCAGAAATGTATACAGGCCGCCGAGGATATCATGACTATCGTTGATAGTCTCGCGCAACAAGGTGTTCTGATTCAATCGTTCTGGTTCACGCACTATGTCTGCTTCTGTGCAATTTTGGTGGTTTATATTTATACCATCCAGCAACATCGGGGATCGCTGGGGGAGAGGCCAGGGTCAGCGGCCGGGGCTTCAGTTTCTTCTGTAGGAAGTCCCGGTGACCCGGATAAATTGCGGCAGCTGTTTTCTCTCGCGGAGACTTGTCAGCAACATCTTGCTGAGGCTACGCGGAAGAATTGTCCGAGTCGGCGGTATGGGATTATTCTTGAGGAGCTTCGGCAGGAGGTTCATCGACAGATTGGGACTAATGAGCTCTCTACTGATACCAAAGCACCCTATCTCAATGGAGATGGTGCTTCTGAGGCATCGGAAAGTGGCAATCATCATGGCGCTGTGCCCTTTGATACTCATACGGTGGATCTGCCCTCCATATCGGGGATGATGCAGCCTGCCGATCTGGGGATGAGTACAGGAGAGGATGCAGGGTTTCTTGAGAGCCTTGAGGGATCAATATGGTGGGCTCAGCTTGATTCGTGGGTATGTATTTCCTGCAATCTCTTCAGTGATATTCTTGACTAACTCTTGCTTCTAGGCCTTATCTAATTTCCCTAATGACCCTTCTACATGCAACTTCTGAGGACAAAATCTACTGTGGTATGCGAGTTTCGTAAACTTGTATTCAAAAACCAATTTATTCTCTGTCACATTCTGATGATTCTGGCCCAAGTCATACCATATCCCCTTGATCATTCTCGGCTCCGATGCTCAGTGGCCTCAACTCTGCATGAAGGGGCGATGAAGATTTCCAGATACTCGTCAAATCGTGCCGAGACCTGAATAACATCTCTAAGATGCTCATATGTGAGGATTTTCTTCTGCCACTTGGCATACTGACGAGCGGTGGTAATGGCATTCCGGATTTGCCGACCATTCAACCTCTCCTTCTTGAGCACATCCAGATTCATACGCAGATCATGGATATCAACAGAATCAGCTTCAAACCCCCACAACCGCTCAATGAAAGTCTCCCAAATGAGTCGTCGCTGGTCCTCGCCCAGACTGGGGTAGTGCAGTGCCAGCTGGATTCGCGACTTGAATGCATCATCAAACGTACCTACCCGGTTCGTGGTCAGGATTAGAATCCCCTCGAAGTATTCCACCACTCGCAAGAATGCCGATACGAGCGCATTCCGGTTCAGATCTTCCAGCCCGCGCTGCTCGAGGAATACGTCTGCCTCGTCGAGTAGCACGACGCAGTTCCATATCTTTCCCAGGTGGAGAACAGACTCAAGGTACTTCTCAATCTCTTCAGGCTTCGTGCCCACATCGCCGCAGGTGACACGGTAGAGGGGTCGCTCTGCTATCTCGGCGACACTCTCTGCAGTCAATGTCTTGCCTGTTCCTGGGCCGCCATGTAACAGCAGCATGAGACCATTGCCCTTGCCTGCAATTAGATCTGCCGAGTACTCGGATTCAAGGTGGTTGGTGACAAGTGCTTGGATCAGGTCTCGGGATTTTGATTCGATGGCTAGACTCTTGAAGGCTTCTTTGTTCCAGATTACATCGGAGATGCGGTCGGTGCAGAGCTTGAACCATTTCTTGCGCCGAAGGTTGAACCCGACAATTCTGGGAGGCATCAAGAGCTGAAATGTCTCATCTGGGGGCGAGTCTCTGGCCATGGCTCGGTCATCAAGCATGCTTGTACGTGTAGGTTGAGGCGTGGGGACTGGATGCAATCGCTTGTACGTTTTCATGTCTATTATGTATCGGTCATCGGCCTGGTTGCATTGGTCAGCTCTGGCTTTCCAATTATAAGATATTGAAACACCGTTTGGATACATACCATTGTCTGGAAGTTTTCTTCCTCTGTGGCATGATAGGACACATATCGATGTGCACGGAGTTTCCAGAAAATCTCTCCACGTCTCCGAAGCATCTGGACAAGCTCATTTGATGCGTACTTGATCGGGAATACAGCAAGGTCTGTGATAGCATACTCTTTGTCCGAGTTGCTCTGAGCTGAGGATGAGTGCTCAGCCGCTTCTTCGTTGAATGATTGAGCAATTGGGTCATCATTCGGAATCCAGCGTTGATAACGGCGCTCTTTTATGGCGTTATGTGGTTCTGGCGTCTGGAATTCAAGCGTGCCCCATCTTTTACAAAAGCTGCCATCAAAATCCCAGGTCTGGCCCCTAACACTCCAAGAGGAAAACCCAAGATAGCCCTCATGTTGAAGTGGCCAGTCTACCGCAATATATCCCGTGTATTCATTGTTGTTGTTTGAAACCAACACCTCGTTGGGCTTGAACAGATATTGGACGTAGTCCGGGCGGATGCGGCCATTGTTAAGCAAAGTGTCCGCAGCAGCATACTCCTCGCCACAGGTCTCTTGAACGTAATCCATGAAGAGGTCCAGTTGTTGCTGGGCCGCAGAACTCAGCCCGTGTCTCATGTCGGTCACCTTGGATCGATTGTGGTAGACGAAGAGATAGGGTGTCGTGACTTCTCGAGAAGACTGGTAGTCACGATACATAGAGCTGAACTCTCGACCACTGAGCATCTCTTCAAAGACGTCCTTGAGATCCTCGGAAACAGGGAGAATAGTCTCGCTAAATGGCTCTGGCTTGCCATAGCTCGCATTTGATGACTGCCGCTCGACTCTTCTTTTGAAATTCCGAAATACCACAAATGATATGTCTTTGTTCAGAGCCAGGTATAGCTCGAAGTTGGTCAGCCGGTCATTGCAGCGCAGATGGGGTGATCCCATAGTGCTATGGATGACCTCAGGGGGATCGGTGAAAGTTCCCATCCATGGGGATCTAAAATCTTCGTCTCTGTCCCACCCTCGATCCATGCCTCGAAATGTGTCATCCTTCTCGATTCGATAGAGAACTTGGTACTTCGAGGCCACAGGATCTACGGGTTTCCCCTCTAGCTTGAGCACTTTCTCTTGGAGATATGTTATCTGGGCTCTAAGGCTATTGGCCTCAGATAGAGAGATAGTCCTCTGGCTAGAGGATGTATTGCGATCTTGTGGCCATATAGTTTGGCTCGACGACACGGATGAGGCTTGGTATGGTGCATACGAAGCAACCCGAGCAGGCCCTTGCATATAATGTGGTGCCCGGTCTATCTCACTATTTTGTTCTTGCCGACCCGGCCGGGGAGCAACTGCAGGCATCGCAGGTGTATTGTAAGGCAAAGGGTCGTACACCGGCACAGGCGGGAAAGACGATCCAGCAATCGGCGGACCGCCCATGTTTGGTCTGCCCTGGAGCTGATAGGCAAGTACCGCCGGATCATGAGAAGGTGGCAGAGGGAAATTTTGCTGCACTTGTTCCGGCTCAGCATGCCCTTTGTTCAAGCCAGACTGTCGTAGTCGCAGCTTGTTTTGTCGTTCCTGCAGCATTAGCGAAAACGAGTAATCCTGGTTGTTTCCATTGTCCTCTTGTGTTTCCGGGTTGGGGACGTAAGCGATGCCAGGTGTATAGGATCCAGTGTATTCCTGATTATGAGCTGGATTTCGCTGATCTTCTGAGGACAATTTCCCGCTCATGTCTTCGGAGATGGTGTTGGTTTTGCAGAGCTCACTGCTCGGGTGAGCAGAGATGGGGTCAAGAATCTCCCACGATGTTGGATTTGAGGAAACCATTTTGAATTGAAGGGGTTTTGACAAGGAAGGAAAAGGCAGAAGTGGTGAATGAGCCATTTAAGTAGTGGGCAAACGGGGGCATTGTCATTCCAGCCGACCCCGCGTCAGCTTTGAGGCTCAGTGAAGCAACCAGTGAACTGCGGTGGTCATATGCAGTGACGTGTTTAGTGCATCGTTTGTGGCACACTTTGAGTGATGGCCTCGTATACAACGGGAGAGTCACGGGTTGTGCTTGCCCTGGTCGTGGTTGCCCAAGCCCTAACGTGCAACTTCGCAACTCTGCCCGTTTGATCTATACATCATTCTATCGTTAAACGGTCTGATCATCCAACATTCATTTTACCGAGATGACAGTCCGTAAGAAAGGTACAGCACAAAGAAGCCGTTTTGGCCACAGGTTTCCCGCCAAACTCGTCGTATCCGCGAAAGGTGCATCGCCAATTGAGTCAGGCACGCCAGAGAGCCCAACTTCAGAGCCAATTATTCCGGAAGGCAAGGAGCGTTTTAGGACACGCCTGACCCGGAGTGGCTCCAGAATTCTATTCTTACTGGGATTGCGAAGTTCGTCCAAGAGTAAGCAGCCATGTCTCTGTTTGGTGACCCTTCTCATGATCTTCTGCAGGTATCAAAGAGTATAGCGTCGAAAACGACAGCTGCATTTACGTACAGACTGGCGACGAAAGCCCCCACCCCTTTTCTCCAGATGGAGATGGCGATGGTAGTCTAGGATACGGGACTACGGTCGGATCACCACAAAGCGAACGGCTATCTGTCACTCCCTCTCTTGGTCCATCCGTCGAAGGCGTTGAAACTCTGTCCGAGCCTCTTCCCGACACACACTCCTTACCCGTAAGTCAGGGTGAACAAGACACTGAGCAAGAAAACCAGCCGACTCCAAAATTTGCAAATCGCTTCTCGCACAGGATCTCTCTGGCGTTTGGCCAACCCACCGTTATTCGCCGTGCGAACCTTCGCCCGAGACCTAGCATTCTCCGCTCCGTCTCACCGGCTCCAGACAGCTTGTGCAAACAGGTCGATGGCGCTAATGATAGCTCAGTACCTTCTTCTACCCCAAGCAGCAATGCGTCTCCCTGTAGTGAACAGTCCACTGCCCCGACCTCCGGGGTGCCATCCCCTTCATCAAATCGATCCAAGATATGCGATCAGCATGAGACGGCAGTATCACATTTGCCCTCTGTCTCTGATATCAACGAGGCTGCAGGTCCTCCTGAAACAAAAATCAGCATTGTGCCATCAATCAAGACAGTGGAAGTGGCCTCAGTGGCAAAGGTTTACCTGGAACTTTACTTCAATTCTATTTTTCAGAACAAAGATTTGCGCCAGGAACGACAGCTTGAGTTAGAACAGTATATCTACTCCTATGACCTCACGGCGGAGGAGCGAATGATGACACGCCACAACTGGGTGTTACGAGAAAATGATTATCTGCGACAGTGCCGTGTACTCAAGTCTAATCGATACCGTACTCAGAACGCAATCTCAGTTGCTGGATACAAGTCTATCAAGGTGCTTGGGAAAGGGAGTTTTGGTGTTGTGCGCTTGGTGCGACCAAATCATGGTGATTTGGGGGATTCCAACGAAGATGGTCCTTTGGCTCCCAATGACAGCAATCCTCATACAAGAACAACCCCTCTCGGGGCGCTGAGATCTGCGATGGAGGGGGCCAAGAAAAGTCGGCGAAGATACATGACAGGGGAGAAGAAAGAAGTATACGCCATGAAAGTCATCAAAAAGACAGAGATGATCCAGAACTGTCAGGAAGGACACATTAGAGCTGAGCGGGATTTCCTTGTGGCCTCTGAGAGCTCTCGCTGGGTTGTTCCTCTGATCACCAGCTTTCAGGATGCCAACAATCTATATCTAGTGATGGATTACATGGTTGGTGGTGATTTCCTAGGGCTCCTGATCCGCAAGGACACACTCCGCGAAGACTGGGCACGTTTTTATATTGCCGAAATGATCCTATGCATTGAGGAAGCACACCAACTCCGTTGGATTCATCGGGATGTGAAGCCAGACAATTTTCTCATCTCTGCCTCGGGCCATTTGAAAATCTCCGACTTTGGCCTGGCGTTTAACGGGCATTGGTCTCACGATCAGGCGTACTACAACAGCCAACGCTACTCTTTGTTAAAGAAGCTCGGTATCAATGTCAAGGGAGACTCTGAGGACCAGAAGGAGTCTCTCGTGGCGAAAGAGCCTGCGCCTGACATCAAATTGCATGGTTTGGATGATTACGCTGTTCATCAGGCTCCCTCTTCGGGTCTGTTGGATTGGCGTGACAACAAAGGGAGGCGCAGATTCGCCAAGAGTGTTGTTGGTACTAGTCAGTATATGGCACCTGAGGTCATTCGGGGCGAAATGTACGATGGGAGATGTGACTGGTGGAGCTTGGGTATCATTCTATACGAGGTAAATCGGACAATACTTATCCCATGCTGAGTAGGGAGACTCACGGATTTCTTAGTGCCTATACGGCTTCACGCCATTTGCATGCGAGAGCCGCCATGACACCAAGATCAAGATTCTAGTGAGTACTTTTTTCAACTCTCTATCATCCCAATTCTGACCTTCTTTGAGCAACACACACGGACTCTCCAATTTCCGATAGAGAAAGCATCGGAGAGGATGATCTCTCAAGATGCCATCGATCTCATTACCAGGATTCTTCAGGAGCGTCAATACCGTCTCTGCTCCCAGAAATATCAGGCCAATGATATCCTAATCTCTCGGCCCGTCTCAACACAGATGTTGTACTCCATGGACTCGCGCTACAGAAATATTGCGAGTTATTACGTGTATCCTAACGATGCAGCGGACATCAAGGTTCATCCTTTCTTCAGAGGCATCCGATGGCAGGACCTGCACTTATGCCAACCACCAATGATCCCCAGGGTCAGAAACTGGGAAGACACTCGATACTTCGACGACTGGAAGCTGGTCGCCAATGCCCCCGGGCAAGCTGAGGCTCATGGCTCTGAAGACAACGAGGAGACTCCTGGGTCAGATCCTGACGCCATCACTCCTGCCTCGAACCCAGATGGAAGCACTTCCATTGAGCCACTAAATGCCATTTCTACGCCAGATGCAGCATCTGGTCAAACAAAGGATGTTGAAAAGAAGAAAGAAAAGAAACGGCCTCGCGACAAGATCCTGCGTGATAAACAGATGGGCAAAAATGTCTTGGAAATCCGCAAGAAGGGCGCTTTTCTGGGGTATACATATCGGCGACCCAACGAGATGGCTTTAGCATTCAGCAGAGAGCGAGGGCGACAGCCACTCGCAAGGGGTCAGTTGTCTGGTCTGTATGCATCATGATTCTACAAAACACGGCCAGGAAAGGGAAGTCGGCGCCCTCTGGCCTAGAGAGAGAACAGCGGATTATTATTGCATTCCCACTTCCGCAACAAATCACCATCCTTTCAACAACCTATCCATATAAATATCTCTATCTTTCCCTAGGTGTATCATGTGAACCTCCCACTTGTGCTGGTTCATGCTCCTTGAAACTGCTAGCTTCACACTACCCTCTCTCTGATGTACCGTTAGCAACGAATATATGGCCCGGTAGGGCATAGTCGTCACCTCATCGTTCTAGTATAGGTCTAAGGCATAAGATATTATTATCACTATGAACTGAGTATAGACTAACTACAACCAAGAACGGTACGAACGTCTAGAGTGTACAGTAATGGTTCTATTGTCAGGGATTGCTAGCAATCTATTGAAAGTATACCAAGCCCCGAAAATCCCAAAGCAAATAAAAGAACAAGACAACAAACACAACACTGGTAACTAAACACAGACAGCAGAATGTCATGGGGTGTCTGGGCTTGGAGGCCATGTCTGTAGAAGAAACGCGGGGTATCGAAGCGCAAATTTTGAACAGGCTTCTCCGCCTGTTGGGTATCAAGATTGAAAACGGATATGAAGGGCGATAGAACAAATTAGGTACGAGATAAAGAGTCGAAGATTCATCAAAGTACCGGCGCACTCATGGAGAAAGCCGAATCGGTCACACGGTCCTCGGGCTTCATGGTACCATTGAGCAACGGGCAGAGCTTCTTGTTGGTCTTGATGTGTCCGACCTGGCCACAGTTGGCACACTTGCGCTGGGTACCAGTGGGCTTACCGTCCGGGTCGCCGGCACGAGGAATACCCTTCTGCTTCTCCCGAGCGAAGCGGCGCTCCTTGTTGCGGTTCAGACGACCGAGCTCGGCCTCGATCAGCTTGCGGTTGCGAGCGTCGACTTCTGGATCGCCGGTGGGCTGGATGGATTCTAGCTTGGTGTGTAGAGCTGCGCTGCGATGACGGTGTTGCATGTAGTGTCTGATCACACGTTGATCCCAAACAAGCTGTTCTCTTTCGACAATCTCGCCGTTTGCTTCCTTGACCTGGCGGACGATCCGCATGACCTTGCCGCGAGAATCTCCGAAACTCATTTTGCTGAACTGACTTGTTGTCTCATCGTCACGGCGATATGGTCCAGGGGTAGGTGCTTCAGATCGAGGTGTCGGTTTGTGGTATTGGTCCTCTTCCTCTTCGTGATCAACATCACTCTCCTGGTCAGAGTGTTCGACCGTGGAAGATAAGCTGGCCTTTTGGGCGTCCCAGATACGACGAATCGATGTTTCATATGACTTTTGTTGACGAGCAACATTGTAGCTGTGACCACCAAGCTCCTTGAGTCGTTGCGCATCGAGCTTGTCTTCAACACTTTCACCGATAGCCTTGAAGCCACCCTTCATGCTGGTTTTGATGAAGTTGTAACCCTCGCCACGGCCAGTGGGATCACCTTCACCATGAAGCTTCAGCATAGCCTTGCCCTGTGAGGCAAGCAAGAAGTTGCGAGTCGCTTTCCAGGGAGCCATCTGCTGCTCAAAGCTTTCCAATTCTTCGTCCTCTTCATTCTCACCACCGGTTTCCGCATCATTGCCATAACCGGTATCGTGGAGATGCTGCTGACCAATTTGCATGGATTCCAGAAGACAAACATCTTCAGGCTGCACCCACGAGCGGATGGTGTCTTGGTCTGGAAGAACCGGGTCCAGTGGCTTCCAGTACTTAGTATCTTTGTCGTGTTGGAGGAAGTCCTTGACCTTCTGCCGATTTTGCATATCAGTCGTATTAGGGATGTGAGCTGTAACGTCGCTGATCGCAAGTCGCTCGTCCGGACTCTTCTTCAACAGACGATAGACCAGCATCTTCATGCGATTCTTGGCGACAGTGGTCACCTTGCGAGAGTGGGGACCAGGAATGTCCACGGAGGGGAATTGTTGTCCAGCGACGAAGAAGTTTTCGATGTTGCGCAGATAGTAGCTACTACCGGCCTCGCCAGTACTGCTGCGTACAACCAGGAAGTCTGTGCTCTTTGTCTGGTGGGGGAAGAGTGGTGCTCGATACATGGAGTTCGAGATCGCCGGGGCAATTTCACCGGGGTCAACATGACCGAAAATCGAGAACGGACTCTTGTCTTGCGGTAGCAGGACAGCTGTTTCACCAATCTCGGCTCTGGGACGCGTTGGGTCGTCAATATTTTTGCGCCGGTAGTAATTGATGAATCGGTTGCACATTCCGAAATTGGCAAGCATCATGGGAACCTCTTCAGAGTATTCAACAAGCAAAACATTAGAGTTGTCTGCCATAGACAATGCCTTGGTGCTATCATAAACACTCTTCGCGTCCCTGCCACGTTGCTGCTTGCGTTTGACGTGGGCAGGATTCTTGAACCAGGATGTTTGTCCAGGCCGGAAAGCCATTGAAGGTCGGTGGAAAGATCGGGCTTCAGCCTTGGCCAGCTCAGTCTTGTAGTAAGGCCACTGCAAGCGGAGAGCAGGCAAGCCATGCTCGAGAGTAACGTTACCAAGAGTGCTGCGGATCTTGTTCTGATGGTTCTGTTTGAGCATGTCGTACGCTTGGTCGTTCGAGATATTGTAACGTGAAGTGAGACGGCGCGTCAGGTTCAAGTCCACCTCGTCTCTGGATCGGGGGGCGTGCTTCGGCTTGTTTGCTATAGCGTCTGCTCTCGACTCGTCAACAAGAATGTTTGGATCGTTCAAATCAATGGTGACTCTCTTGGCGATCTTCATCGTTGCCTGCTCAGGGTCATCCAAGAGCGGAATGTCAATATGAGACATTGCGATGACATCCATTGGGCTTGGTCCAGTCTTTCGCTTCTTCTTGGGTACATCATCGTCCATGAGCCAATCTGGCTCGTCATCATCGAAAGCGGCGTCCTTTGGTTCTTCTTCGGGTTCTGCAATAGGTATATCGTCCACCATATCCCAGTCCGCGCAAATGGTCCGAAGATCTTGCATAGTAATGCCACCCGGCAGCGGATCATCGCCATCTGCGTCGCCCAATTCAAGGTCTTCTTTTTCTTCTTCGTCTTCCTCTGGTGTCGACTGTGTTATCATCACCACACCCAGAGAATCGTGATCAAGGCCACGCTTGAGTGGCTGTCCTGTTCGGAATGTCCGCTCCTGATCCGCTGCGAGCTCAATATTCACTTTCGTGGGTAGAACGGGCTTGGGCGGCTTGGTGGGCTGTTTTCCGATAAAAATCGCTTTCTTATGTGGAATGAGCTCCAACCATCGCGGGAGTTCATTGCGATTAAATGAAGGGAATAATGAATGCAGCAGTTCTTCGCGGTTTTCGGGGGGTGCAGGGGGGTTCTC
>ERZ1673737.4126-NODE-4126-length-10461-cov-4.274457_pt1 | contig 10461 bp, 7 predicted proteins | sample MGYA00580211_ERZ1673737 | MGnify/ENA primary metagenome ERZ1673737 (study PRJEB41218, sample SAMN15661789) | gut metagenome | host: Homo sapiens | place: Canada: London | collected 2015-08-20/2019-03-30 | study: EMG produced TPA metagenomics assembly of... | reverse complement strand
CCCAGTGAGATCACCCGCGAAGACCAAATCTATCTCTACACTGCGTTCGAGCTGAATCACTACTGGAAAGCGAGAAACAGAGCGCTCGCTCTGACGCGCTCCTATGAACCGGAGTACGAACATCTCTCCAGCAAATTGCAGGAGGTCGCACGAGTCAGCGAGTCATTGCGTGATTCTGTGTCTTTGATGAACGTTCTCGGTTTGATCCTGGATATTGGTAACTTCATGAACGACGCCAATAAACAGGCTCAAGGTTTCAAGCTGAGTTCCCTTGCTCGACTGGGCATGGTCAAGGACGACAAAAACGAGACTACCTTTGCTGATCTGGTTGAGCGTATCGTTCGGAATCAGTACCCTGAGTGGGAAGGGTTCCTCGACGAGATCAGTGGCGTCATTGGTCTGCAGAAGATCAATGTTGATCAGCTTCGTACTGATGCTAAGAAGTACATCAGCAATATTAAGAACGTGCAGGCTAGTCTGGATGCTGGTAACCTGAGTGACCCGAAGAGATTCCATCCCGAGGATCGCGTCAGTCAGGTTGTTCAGCGGTCTATGAAGGATGCTCGACGCAAGGCTGAGCAGCTGCAACTCTACCTTGATGAGATGGTCAAGACGTATGATGATATTATGGTCTTCTACGGTGAAGACAATGCGGATGAGAATGCTAGACGTGACTTCTTTGCCAAGTTGAGCGCGTTCTTGGTCGAGTGGAAGAAATCCCGAGAGAAGAATACATCCTTGGAAGAATCAAGGAAACGCACAGAAGCATCTCTCGCTCGCAAGCGCATCAACGTCAATCTTGCCAACAGTGGTCCGCCTGTGGAAACAGTCAATTCACCCGCTACAAGTGGCGCCATGGACTCATTGCTTGAGAAGCTACGTGCCGCAGCACCCCAAGCAAAGGATCAACGAGACCGTCGCCGCCGTGCTCGTCTTAAGGAGCGCCATCAGGTCCGTGTGGCCTCTGGCCAGAAACCGCCGTCTGATATAAACGACGCTGAAGAAGAAGACGGGGCCGAGAAGCCGGCTGACGGCGAAGGCCGTGTTGATGAGAATGGTCACCTCAGCCCTCCAATCCCCGAAGGGGAAGACGGCAAACAAGAAGCTCAGATTTCTGAAGGGGAGGATGTTGCTGATCGTGCCGCTAGCATGCTTCTCGGTCTACGGAGTAATTCCGATGCAGGCGGCGAGCGCCAAAGAAGGAGGAGAGAGAGCGCCGACGAAGAACGTCGCAATCGCCGCATGAGACGCCGCAATCCTGCAACGAGCGGAAGCAAAGATAGTGCAGATGGCGGCCTTCCCACAGTGCAAGAGCCTGCTTCTCCAACGCAGACGGAATCCGTCGTCACAGATGATCCACCCGCAAGCCCACCCGACTCTCAACCCCCGCCTTCAATTGTCGTCTCAGAGCAGGACGACACATTATCAGAAGAAAACCCCTCGGAGGGTTCCTCCCCCCACAAACCAATCGATTTGTCGGACTGAGTCTGCCAGTCGACTCTAATCTAATGTTTGATTGTTTGATAGATTCACCCTGATGTCGCCTCGGAATATTTTGTTTCCTGTGTCTCATCTTCATATCATCACTACTACACCCCAACTACTCTACCATACACATTCGCCCTTGATTGTATAATACCCTTACCAATACCAATACCCTCCTTGAATCCCGCCCTCTCCTTGATCTTGATTTGATGAGCCGAGCATGGTGTCATGATACCATTTCCTTGTTTCTTCTTTTCTTTTCTTTATTTTCCTCTGCTCTCTTTACCATGCTCCCGCTCTATCTTACTAGTATCCATTCATGTGCGATCTTTGTTTTCCTTTTCATCGTCATCATCATCGTCGTCATCATCTTCACATACCCACTTGACATTGTTTGTTCTTCGTGCGGTTCTCGTCCCATCTCCCTTTGTACATAATCTCTTTTTTTACCTTTCCAACATGCTGCCTGCTATGGAAATGCTGCCATGATTTGAGGGTACACCATACAATTGCATTTTGAGCTCTCTGTTCACGCTGCATCTTGATTCCTGCATTCTCTTTTATGCCTTTGGCTTCTATAATTTCCGTGCTGTTTATTTTGAAAGGCCCGTCTGCTTACCATGTATCCCTGACCATGAGTTGCGTTAGATGTACTTACATTGCGCTTCTTGTCTAGATGTATAGCAGGTAGATGCAATCCATATCATGATCTCTTTGGGAATAAAGCAGAGTGTGACAAGAATTAATTGATGACTATATCGATAAAACTGCCCGGCATTGATTGCCCGTCACGTTCCTACTGTATTTACTCTTGCATGTTTTCTCTGTTAACTTGGTACCTTGTAACTTATACTTCGGAGAATCAATCACCCGACCCGGTGAATGTGCGCCTGAGGTGTCTATATTTTTGACCAGGAATCCAACAACCTAGCTATCTCGTCATTTACCAGTCACCTTTGGTCCAGTCTCTGCATGCGAGCATCTCATCGACTATTGCGTTGGGCCGCCCCCTTCGGCCAAGCAACGAGTCGACCATGGCCAGCGATATTGAATAAGGCCCATATCCGACGTCATGCATTTCCCCCAGAAACGTCAGTCCTGCGGCGAACTGGCGGACAAGCGCGAGCGTTCTCATCGACCTTGCCCACTCGATTCATGCTAGATGCGGACTCCACAATATACGCCCTCTCCACCGCACCCGGTAGAGCAGCCATTGCGGTAGTACGCGTCTCCGGCCCAGCCAGTGTACCAGTATGCAATCCCGCAACCCCTCCACATCACACATACTAACAATCCCCGTAGATATACAAAGTCCTCTGCCCAAACACAACCCTCCCAAAACCCCGTCTTGCAGCCCTCCGCACCCTCTACGACCCAACCAAACCCCCATCCCAAAACACAATCCTCGACGCTGGCGCCTTAGTCCTCTACTTCCCAAACCCCAAAACAGTAACAGGCGAAGATGTCCTGGAATTCCACATCCACGGCGGCCCCGCAATCGTCAAAGCAGTCCTATCAGCAATCTCCAACACAAACACACCAAACCATGAAGTCCGCTACGCCGAACCAGGCGAGTTCACCCGTCGCGCATTCATGAACGACCGCCTGGGTCTCCCCCAGATCGAAGCACTAGGAGATACCCTCTCCGCAGATACGGAGCAACAGCGCCGACTAGCCGTGCGCGGATCCAGCGATGCCCTCCTAAAGCGGTATGAGGCATGGCGGCAGCAATTGCTGTATGCGCGCGGCGAGTTAGAGGCGCTGATTGATTTCTCTGAAGATCAGCATTTCGACGAGTCGACTGAAGAGCTGGTTTCTTCTGTTGCGACGCAGGTGGGTGCGTTGAGTGTGCAGATTGGGTTTCATATTCGGAATGCGTCGCGTGGTGAGCTGCTCAGGAATGGGATTAAGGTTGCGCTTTTGGGGGCGCCGAATGCCGGGAAGAGTTCGTTGTTGAACCGCGTTGTTGGGAAGGAGGCTGCTATTGTTAGTACTGAGCAGGGGACTACTAGGGATATTGTTGATGTTGGGGTTGATCTTGGTGGGTGGTATTGTAAGCTTGGTGATATGGCGGGGATTCGTGCCGAGAGTGGGGATGGGTCTGGTGAGGTTGTTATTGGTGCTGTTGAGAAGGAGGGTATTCGCAGAGCTAGGGAGAGAGCTTTGGAGTCTGACGTGGTTATTGTGGTGGTTTCGCTGGAAGAAACCGCTGATGGGGTTCGTCTCTTCGTTGAGCCAGAGGTTTTCGATGCGGTTAATGACTGCGTGGATGCGGGCAAGTGTCTTCTTGTGGCGATTAACAAGTGTGACAAACTACACCCTGATCTGAACGGTGGTGTACCACAGTCGTTATCTAATACGATCCACGAGATCTTCCCAGCAGTACCAGCAGATCGTGTATTTGCCATTTCATGTGAAGAGGCACAGCGTGGATCTTCTACTGTCACCACAGACCCCGGCAACCTACAAGCCTTCCTACGCGGTCTAATCTCGACATTCGAACAAATTGCCTCGCCTCTCGGCATGGATGGAGATGGAAGTACTCAATATGATCTTTCGTATTGGGAGGATTCCCTAGGCGTCACTCATCGCCAAAGCTCTAATCTACAAATCTGCCTCGACCATCTGGACGACTTCATGTCCCAAGCTTCTTCCGCCAAATCCTCCGGCTCACACAAGAGTGAGATACCCTCTATTTACCACGAGTCTGAAATCGATATCGTCACTGCTGCGGAGCACCTGCGCTTTGCGGCGGATATGTTGGCCAAAATCACAGGCAAAGGCGAAAGTGGAGATGTCGAGGATGTGTTGGGAGTTGTCTTTGAGAAGTAAGTCCAAATGGAGACAATAGTCCTCTAGTCTGGATGATGAGCTGACGGTATCGCAGATTCTGTGTCGGCAAGTGAATGGTCCGATTGGAGTATGCTTCCGATGTGATCATGTTGATTTGCAACACTGGTCGGTCTTGCTCGATTAGAGTCATGATATCGACTGGCTGCAGGCTGCAATTGAGATGCAGATGATTTCGCTGCCCGTCATGCATGCTCTGACATGACGAGCTATCCCAGGCCTAATTTTGACTGGGAGACACAGGCCCTGGGCTTGGGTGGTTTGCCGGGGTGTTGTATCCTCCTCGACCCATTGTAGGAGACATTCGCGGTAAGCGAGATCAGGCAAAAGAATTGAGATAGAGGTTCGAAGTCCTAAACCGTCTTGAGGCAATTCGATGCTGGGGTTGTTGATATAGGCAGTGTTTGTATGAATAGACCAGATAGACCAAACTAATATTGTACGATAATAAAGAACACGATTCCTCGCGTCCTGAGTCCATATTTATAAGGAATCCTTTTCAAAGTTGTCTGCCTTGGTCCCCGGCCCAGGAACGCGATGAATCATTCAGGCACCCAGAATCTTCCATCCGGCCACATAGTACAGTCCCGAATTAGATATAATCGCCATTGTTTCTCCTGTTTTGTAAGTAAAAGCCAACCTCCTGTCAAACAAGCATGGTAGCTGTCCGGGTGTCTCAGCCAGGCAGCCGGATGTACTGATACAAGATTTCGGCACGCCCTAGGCGATCAAAATTGGCCGGAAGAGGATTAATTCTCGCTCCTTTTGAGCATCCAATACTACGGTATCATGTGGCATGCGGAATGCAGCTGAAACGAGGTCAGCTGAGTACAGGACCCGTTCAAGTTTGAGGTTGAAACATACTTCTTTGAGATCCACCAAACCATGGTTCGGGGTTAATCTTAGATTCGCTCTTTCCCCTATTGGGCCAATCCATCCATGAAATCTGCGATCGGGCTTCCAAGGTTGATTGCCGACATCTTTCTAACTCGATCATGTCAGATCTAAGAATAACTTGACTGCAGCTTTCCTTCTAGAAGAACGATTGAAGAATGGTGTGCACCCAATCAGATTATCTTATCTCGCAAATTACAAACCACATGGCTGAACGTAACCCCGAAGATAAAATAAGAAACCCACGTTGTTCCCCTGCAGAAACTCCCCACGTCATCCCTCCCTGTCGGAGCTGAGCCCGTGTGTACCTCGCAGAGAGCCTTGGTCGAAAGCAAAATAGGACCTTATCCTGCGCCTTCTGGTAATGCAAAAAGAAAAGGGCACGGGTGGCGCCTTCTTGCCGTCTAGAATTTCGGCGAGGATCTTCGTCGGATAACCACCGATGCAGGGTGGTGCAGGGTGTGCTATGAATAGCGACGTCTTAGGCCGGCAGGAACCCTGTTCTTCCATGTGGCTTCTTCTTGAAAAGCTAGTTGGCTTTCTTACTGATTAGACTTTGCTTTGTGCTATAGGATTTGTAAGGTCTTCTCTGAAGGTCTTCTTCTTCCAGGCTTCCTTGTTATATCTTTGTTTGTGGTTTCTAAACATAGTATCTAAAAGTATGAGAAAGCCATAGAATAGAATAGTACATTATATAATATTGCGTGGTAGCCTAGCAAAAGAAGCTAAGATGGGGTAGTGGTCAATAGATTCAGTATCATTGTACTAAGCTTTGGTAATTTGGAATATTTTCCAAAGAAGAAGACTCTAATAAGAGGAGACTACCTACAGAGGTTGGTCAACAGCCGTGAACATATGAATAGTCGTTCAGTGAGAGTCGAAATAGGTAGGATTGTATGTTCGCACGAGAGCACAAATTACTGTGGCGTGGAAAGGTTTGAAAGAAGTGAAACAATCATGAAAGGGCATAGTTCATGAGTATCATATTAAGGCTTGTTCTAAGATACACGATCCTCCCTCCACGGTTGATCGATGAGCCATCCTGCTTCATCAAACCAATGAACTGCATGTCCAGCCCTCCTCATCACGCCAATGCACGCACAAAAAGCTCACAGATTCTACACCCGCGTTTTGCTCATCCGAATATATGTCGAAAGATAAACCGACGAAGAGAAAGGAAAGGCAAAACAAGGTGCTGATCCGCACCATCTCCTCCCGGTTGTAGATAGCCCAGTGGAGCCCCATCACATCAAGTCGGCCGAATCCATACCGTAGGCGTGGTAATAATCGAGAATGAACTTTTGCAATGCACCAAGGCAATGATCCTCGTGAAGCAGACGCTGGCAGGAACCGGACCGTTCGACATGGTAGTAGACCTGGGAAATTTGCTGATAATGGGCGCGGCATTGATAGCAGAAGAAAGGGAATTGGTCGATGAGTTTGTTCGCACACCACGCGTACTCGGGGGTTTCGAAAACAAGCTCCCTGATGCGACCGTATTTCACGCATTTGCCTTCTTCCCAGTGTTCAAGTATTCCAGAGAACCCGAGGTAGCAGTTCTCACAAAACCAGCACTTCCAGTTGTGGAGGTGAGGGTTGTTGCCCATTGGGCCAGGGACCATTGTAGCCATGATTGCTGGTGTGGGTGAGGATGAGTGGATGTTTGTGAGAGGGTGAGGGTGATGTGAAAGGAGATTAGTTGGAGATGTGAATTGTTGAAAGTCAAATTCTCAAAGACTGGAAACTTGAGAAGATGTAGAAGGTGAAGAAGAGAAAAGAGGAAGAAGAGGAAGAAGCGCAGAGTGACGGTATAAATAGTCGAGCAATCGTCGATGAATTTGGAAACCACGAGATGTTCGGAAGGAAGGCACGACCACCTCGTCCCTCCCAGTAAACCCTCACATGTGCTTCAGATTTACAATACTGTCGAGCAATAATATCCAGATTAGAGCCATTGTGATGAGGTTTATGCCATATTCTGAACAGACAACTCATACCAACTCATACGGCCCACTTCGGTAGTCCATCCTCGGGACAACATTAGCGTCAATATCCCCTTCAGGTGCTGTGTATACAGAGGATGTCGAATCCGACTCCGAGTCCGAGTGATCATCAACAGTATCTATGGAACTTTCAGATGGTCCCTCAGACCTTGGAATTGGAACTTCAACTTCACGCTGAGGGAGGACTGTTCTAGGAACGCGGTTTTCATCATTATGATTCCGAGACTGCACTGGCGTATCCACAGCGGTAGAACCCCCAGCTCTCGCACGGCGAGACGGTATTCCAGAGGATCGCTGAGGAGATTGAGAGGAGAATCCAACGGGAATTGGCCGAGGAATGAAGGTGGCCGATAATGTGGGGTCTTCTCTAGCTGGAGGCCGACTCGGACTCTTTCTACCAGCATTTTGTTCTGGTTGACGTATAGGAGATACCGTACGAGATTCATTGCGGGCCGAAGCCGATCTCTCATCTATCAGCGGTGGCACTTGCTCACTGGTTCGCGTTCGGATATGCCACGAGGGGTTGATAGGGTGCTGAGGACCAGTCCGATAGCCACGTTCAGGAGTTGTTGAACGACTGCTAGGCAGCCCTTGCTCTAGAGTTGCAGGGAGCTCTTGAGGTAGGAAGCGGAGCTCTTGAGGCAAGAAGCTTCCAAAGGCTTGGACATGACTTGGCTTTGAATACTGAGCCGAAGAACTCCACTGACTCCCAGTCTGGGGCATGTTTGGGACATGACTTGGAGGCACGAGGCCAGAGTCCGCCAAAGCCTGGTTGAGAAGTTCTCTCACCCGGTTTTTGCAGTCTTCAGAGATAACGGTATCTGGCGAGAACCCAATTGTCTCTGGCATGCGAATGATATCTGGAACATCCATGTCGGGTATACTAGTGCGAGCCAAGAGCATCTGAAGAACATCCAAATGGCCATGGTATGCCGCGTAACGGAAAGGTTGCCAGCCACCCTCGTCCTTTTTTGATGCTGATGCACCGCGTTCTAGCAACAGCGAGACCACAGGTAGATGGCCTGTCATAGCAGCCAAACATAGAGGCGAGTCAGAGCGGGACGTAGCTTGGTGCTTCTGATAGAGAGGAGATCCTCGATCTAACAGTTTTCGCACCGCAGCCACATGTCCACAGCGACATGCTACACTTAAAGGCCGGTCCCCAGCGCTGTCTCGGGCATCCAACGAGGCTCCTTTGTCACAAAGGAGATCCAAAAGGTGTATTGAGCTCCGTGCTGCTGCGATATGCAAAGGTCTCTGCTGGTGCTGATATTCTGATGCTTCAATGTCAGCACCCTCTAAAATTAACAGTCTTGCTATTTCGATGCTGTCCGCCATACAAGCATAATGGAGTGGCGTAAGACCTGTTTTGCATTGACTGTTGAGGTCTGCACCCTTGCGTAGTAATGGCTCAACGACAGCAAACTGGGTTTGAATAACGGCCAAGTGCAAAGCCGTTCGTCCCACGGCATTAACCTTGGCCAAAGATCCTTTCTTCTGGCTGAGAATGTTCACCGTCTCTTCATGTCCATTGTAGGCAGCCCAGTGCAAGGCCGTCATCCCGGTGTCGTCCATACCACTGGACGAAGCCCTTTGCTTAGATGTCAAGAGAAATTCGACAGCCTGGGCCCGGCCTGCCTCGGCAGCACATATCAATGGGGTCTTGCGATCCCGACCCGCGGCCTCTATATTAGCTTTATGAGCCAGGAGTACCGCAATGGCTTCAACGTGACCTGCTTCGCATGCGTAGTGCAATGCCGACATCATAGTAGCGTCTTTGGCCTCGATATCAGCGCCATTTGAGACAAGCATGTGCACAATTTCAGCATCACCCTGCTTTGCCGCAGCGTGCAGAGTAGTCATTTGATTCTCAGCACGCGTGTTGACCTTTGCCTTATGCATAAGCAGCATCTGCAGAGCTTCATGTTGGCCACGGTCAACAGCAACTCGCACTGCTGTACGGCCTTGGTAGTTCGCAACTTCGGCAACGTCACTCTCCACCATGAGTGAATTTATGACACCGCAATGTCCACGTGAAGCTGCAAGATGAAGTGCGGTCCAGCCAGACCCATCTGTCACGTCTAATCGAGCATTATGCCGTATCAGGAGCTCAATGATATCATCTTTTCCGCAATGCGCAGCAACCAGCAAGGCGTTTCGGCCTGATGGTTTATGGCGTTCCTCGATGTTTATACCATATTCGATGAGACGTTCTACCTCGCCTCGAGAACCAGCTTGGGCAGCCTTCACAATCTGTGGAATAGAAGCGGCATCCGCGCCGGTCAGGTCAATGCTGACATGGGGATTAGTTTCCCGTTTGGGTTTCCTTCTTGTCAAAGGCGTGCCATTAGCTACTTTCGGTGAACCCTTGGAAGATGAGGCAAGATTTAGACGACTAGAGGTATTTATGCGGAGCAGGGACGAGATCCTTTCAAGTTTAGAGCCCGATCTTCCAGGCGTCATTGATGTCTTAGTATCCGACTTGCTTCGAGGCATATTTTCCAAGCCTGGGCGCGGGGTAGGTTGGTAAGAGCTTGCTCTTCTGTGGGCCGGATGCACCGGCGCCGATGGACTAGTCGGCAAGACGAAATGATCTTGCTGGGATGGAGGAGCATCCAATGACGGTCTTGTAAAACTGCTATTGCGCGTAGGGGTACTGGTATAGCCCTCATCTGTAAATGGACTTCGGCCACTATGGCTGTCGGTCTGGCTACCGAAGTCCTCAATGGAGGGTAAGAGTTGCTGAGGTGACCTGCGATATACCGGCGAATCTGCGAGAGCCTCGTTGAAATCAAAAGCTCGGTCACTGACTGTGAAACTGCTGTTCTGCGAGATGCTTGCCGCGCTAGATGTAGCCTGACTCCGTGCAGACAGTAGTGTTTCGGTATCGTCGCGAACCCTGCGCATAATGCGACGAGTTGTTGCCTGTCTCAACAGGCGGACCTGCTCTTGTGATGTATGACTGTCGAAGTAATTAACTTCTGTGTGGCTTTCAGACACACGGGAACATTCTCACCATTGGCAGACCTGGAGTAATAGCTGCAACGCCATGACTTGCGCATGTAGTTTTTCCTGGTGTCCTTTCATAATATCTTCTTTCCAAATGACTCTAATGCGCAGCCTGAATCCTACCGTACCGTCATTGCGACTACCATGAAGCAAAGTCATCACTTCTTCAGACAAAACCTCCATGATGATTCGACAGCCACCCATGGCTGTGACCAGCTGT
>ERZ1673737.4124-NODE-4124-length-10466-cov-3.975122_pt1 | contig 10466 bp, 9 predicted proteins | sample MGYA00580211_ERZ1673737 | MGnify/ENA primary metagenome ERZ1673737 (study PRJEB41218, sample SAMN15661789) | gut metagenome | host: Homo sapiens | place: Canada: London | collected 2015-08-20/2019-03-30 | study: EMG produced TPA metagenomics assembly of... | reverse complement strand
ACCCCCGAATCTCCCACATACGGATATTGCCTTGCTCATTAGCAACAGCCAACTGCTCCGAGTTCGGCGAAATAGCCACCGAGGAAATCCGACCCAAAGGCGTGTTAGAAGTAGGCCAGTTACGGTTTACCGTGCAAGTAGGAAGGTGAACTACAACACCAGTTAGCAAACCAATCAACCAAACAGCCCAACATCAACGGGAACATACCAAGTCTCAAAGCATCACGCTTCCACCGACTAGCCATAGCCATCATCTGCCCATCAGGCGCAAAGACAAGATGGCTGATCGGCGTAGTAAGCTGATCTAGAACACGTGCAGGTGTAGGACTACGCGGGATCCCACACTGAGTCGCAGCCTCCCGTTCAGCAGCAGAAGCATTGGAATACGCAGCTGCCCATTCACGTCGATCGTAGATATTGACAATACCACTAGAAGAGCCAATGGCAATCCAGCGATCACCACCGAAATGAGCACGTCCGGACCGGCCTCCCAGACTGAGGACTGTTGTGCCGACGGCACCGGCATCAGCCCAGCGCGCGACGACGCGCCCGATGCGTCCGTCCCATTCCGATACTTCTCCGTTCTTGCTGGCTACCGTCATTCCCTCGCCGTCAGACCACCACGCGAAATCGGCTACGCCGCCGCGGCCGTCGACGCGGACTTGAGCGGTCCATTGCGCGGTGTTTGCATCTAGGATGTTGATTAGGCCGCCGCCTTTGCGGGATGTGCCGACTAGACCGATGTAGCGGCCGCAGGGGGAGAGCTTGAAGCGTTCCATGGATTTTTGTTCCTGTTTTCGGTCCGAGGAGCCGTTGACTTTGTCCACTTTTCCGGTGTCTAGGTCCCAGATGTGGAAGTAGCGGCGGCGACCTGAGGCGAAGATCTTGTTGCCTGTTGGTGGGGCGAAGGCCGAGGTGTGAATTGGTGTGCGCTTGATGTGCAGGGAGGTTAGGAGGGGGTTTGGTGCGGGAGCGGAGGGGGAGATGTGGTGCAGGAAGAGGGTTGAGGCTGGTCCAGAGGAGAGCAGGAGAGGGTAGTGGGGGTGGAAGGTCAGAGAGTCGACGGAGGACTTGGGGATGTTAGCTTAGTTCTAGGTGTGGGGTTTGTAGGTGCTTACTGGTTGGGATTTGCCGACGTCCTTCAGTCTCTGGATGTCCAGGACCTCCTGTCGCAACTTGCGCTTGCCTCCTGACCGCGCATTGTCTTCTATGCGGGTTAGGTCGGAGGCGTTCTGGAGGAGTTTGGCCAAGGGCTGCATAGACAGCTGCTCGTTCTCATCGTCCGACTCGATATCTTCGCTGTCCGAGTCTGAGTCGGTCTTGCGGCGCTTGGCTGCGAGCTCGGGGGTAGCCCATTCGGGCGTGGGGTGCAGTTGCTGGAACTGCCTGCGCAGGCGTCGAATATATTCCTTGCCACTGACCACATCTTCCGACTCGGTGGTGCGCAGTTTGCGTAGCCTGGCCTGGCTTGCTAGCGACACGGCGAGGCGGTCGTCGTCACTGTCGTACCACACAGCAGATTCGGCCTCTTCCTCTTCCTCCTCTTCTTCAGCATCCGAGGTCTCTGAGGGAATGATATCTGTAGTGGCGGGTGCACCGGAGTCAAGGAAGAAAAGCTAGATCAAACAGAATTGTTAGTTAAAGCTTCGGTTGGCAATTGAAAGCGGGACCAGATTGCATACGTCTGAATCAGCCATTCCATCAATGGCTTCTTGGTCGTCCTCGGCATCTTCGTCTACTACGCTCTCATTGTCGCTTTGCAGAGTGAGAGCCATGCCGGCCTCACGGGCTTGTTGGTTTTTCAATGCGCCCATGAACCCCTCATCGTCACCGAAGAGCATGCGCTCAAGCTTCTTCTCGGCCTCATCCTTCTCAGGCTCACTCTCCTCATCTGAGCTTGTTTCGTCGTTCATGTCGACATCTGAATCTTCCGGGCGGAACTTGGCTGTGGTCTCGAGCGCGGACGGCTTGGTCGACCGCTTGGTCTTTTCCTTCAGCCCGGCTTTAGGCATGGTACCTGGTATGCAAAGTACTGCAATTTAAACGCAGATATTTGCAGGGTCGGTCAGGCGAGAATATTTGGATACAATTAAGCAATTGTAGACCGTTCACAATCCTAAGGCGGAGCTAGAATATTTTTCTTCTTTGATTTTTCCAAAGGCGGCAGATGAGAGCGGTGTATCAGGCGGTGTATGTACTTGCATTTGGCAGCCTTCAGTACAATGCGAACAACTTCAAGCTCGACTGATGGTGTATTTAACTCTCAATTAGTTGTTTCTCAAACCAAGCTGTACGGACCTGCCTTGGCAGTAATTTCCAGAGACTTAGTAGAGATAATTCATACGAAAGAAAACTGTAAATCAGATTCATATTCGAGAGCAAATCGTATACACGTTCACAGTCATAAAAGATATGTAAAGAAGTCAAAATTGAAGCCCCGGAGCTCAGGCACATCTCAAGCAAGCTTCTCAATGGTGTGTAGTACTAAATTTTGAGTCAGGGTCGACACGACTACTACTCGAGCTAGGAAGTTCATATGGAGGAACAGGTGAATGATCCTCAGTAAGTTGGTGCTCCGACTCCTTCACAGTATGCACAGTAGGCTTCGGCTTGGAAAGTATTGGTGTTTCATCATCTGAGTCGGTTGAATATGACTCGTCCAGGCTATCGAGAAGGGCCTCACGGCGCTGAGCATCGTCGGCTGTGGCCGCATCTCCGCTCGTGTTGTCGGCCGTGTACATGTCATGTGAGATCGGTTTCTTGATAAAGATGTCGATGATGTAGTATTGAATCGCGTTCATGATGACTGGGAACAGAAGCATCACGAAGAAGATTTGAACAGCTGTGTTTCCTTCTGTCCATCGCAAGGCCCAGTCGCCGAATTTGACGATGAAAGGCAAAAGCTGGAAGATGAAAAAGACGCATATCTTCATGCCGAATAACCCCATAAAGTAGACAATGGACTGTTTGAGCCACCATGTCGCGCGCGGAGGGTGACCATAATTTCCTGACTCTATTGATTCTGGAGGGTTGGCGAGTATCGTGTAGGAGGCGACGTAGTTGAGAACACGGAGAATGAGGATGAGAATCGGAATACCGAGAGTAGTCTGACGAAAATAGTTAGCTTGCAGTCCTTCACCAAGATAAGTGGTATCAAGACTCACGTCAATGCCCAGGTTTAGTAGGTAAAACGAGCAGGGATTCGGCTTATATTGCTTCTGAATCTCGAGCTGGCCAGCAGAAAACATGGACATGAGCAGGTTTGCCATGTGAAGCATCACCGATCCAAAAACTTGCTTTGATACATCAAAGGCCCACACCTTGAGTGGTCGCTGTGGTCGTTCTCTCCACCTCTTGAAGACCAGAGATAATAGCGCAAGTCCTCCGAGCGCAACCTGCACGAATACAGAGAACGGACCAAGCAACTTGCATTCACCCCCTCCCTCGTCTGGATCCTCTGATCCCGAGGTTGATCCATGATAATATAGTGTGTGCATGCCTGATGGTGTTGGAGAGGCGGTACGGTCATAAGAGGCGAGACTCGCGGTAGCAGCGATCAGCGTAGATGTGGCTATCGTAGCCAGCGAGGCAGTCGCGTCTTCCATCGTTTCTCAGCCTGGAGCCAGAAAGAAGTTGGCGGGGGGGAGGGTTTTCAAAAGGAATGTGTCATGTGCAGAAACCGGGGTCGAATAAGGGTCCAGCTGGCGCCTAAAGCTTATCAAAGGAGGCGACCGGGCATCATACGCGTGACATCGAAGTAGTGAGCAGAGATGATAGTAACAGCTTATAAGAGAAAAGATATCCAGGGACCACTTTTCCCAGTGCGGACGGAGGTGAAGTGAGGTTGCTGCGCCCTGGGCGGTGGCAGGATCCCCGCAGCGGGATCGACGAGGCTGATATTTCCTCTATTTTTATGGCCTTGGCAATCTTGAATGGACATCTTAGGCGTCTGTTTTGGCCCCAAGCTTGTTGGCTTCGCTCTATATCGCTCATTGAGTCTCAAAGGTCCTCGTGCATGAGGGTGGGTACTGTTGCCCCAGTCTTGCGCCAGCCTTACCTATTTAGACCCTGATTTACAGATCCAAAGCTTTGGGTCAGCTCAACATGACAGCTTTGTTTTCGCCATACTTTGGCCTCTCTTTTCACCTCTTTTTTACCCATCTTCGAGTCCCTCGGGGTAAATCATTTACATGTAGATTGTATAAAGGCCGGGGTGTTGAAGGACTTCTGGTCTATGACTGTATCAATCCCAGGTAAGCTGTCCTCACGGGGAAGCCAGTAGGTAGAGCAAAGAGGGTCGGATTGGGAAAGAATAATAGTAAAAGTAAGAAGAATAAACAAAGAAGAAGTCAAGTCTCGCGGGGTGTGTTTCTCGCATCAATCTGGTGTAATACATGACCAGAGCCCGCCTCCCACCATACCCTCTGAAAATATGAAAGAAACCCAGGGAATAAAACGCCGGAAACCCCTCAACCAAGCCGCAATCGAGTAGAGTCGTTGCAACACCATGCGTAGCTAAATGCTAGCAGGGCATCATGAGAAGAAAATCGTCACATCATTCTATCCCGTGTTGCTGTTTGAGCCGTTCTAGGTTATCTTGCCTCTCCGAGAGGTCCTCTTTCGTGCGCATCATCTTTTCTGGCTGGTGATACAATACTAAAAGCCCGAAAGTCAGCCGTCTCTGTGCGATCTCTGATGTCCGGATGACCCATGTAACACGTACCGACCAAGTAACGGTTCTGAAAATTGAAACCGTTTAGTTTATCGCATGCCTGTTTGGCGTCGTGAACGTCCTCGTATACCACGAATGCGGTTCCCTTGGAGTTGTTGGCGATACCCTGGCGAATTTGGCTGGAAGTGAAAAGTGTTAGATCGAGCTGGGAAACGGGATCGTGGATGAGCATTACCGAATGGGCCCAAATTTGCCGAAGAGATCAAACAGCTGTTCTGCTGTTACGTTATAGCTGCGGAAGGTTAGCGATTTTGTCATGGTCTGACCACGATCTGATCACGCTTGTAGATGACAGCCTGTAGGGCTGAAATCCCGGGGATCACGTCGGAGTAAAGCGGTGATTGATGGAGCACGTACTTAAGGTTCTTGGCAAAGAGAATCCTGTAAAGAAGAAATTGAGGTTAGCAGCTATTCCATAGTGCGCAGTAGTCTGGCATGCCGGCTTCGGGAGGGGCAGGAAAAAGTAACCTCACGTACCGATTGGCTTCGGGGGCGAGCTTGCGGCTCATTCTCAGGGCGAGAGAGATTGGGATGGATGTTGAATTAAAGTAGAGAGAAAAGATACGCAAGGTATCGATTGCTGATGTAGAACAAGAGAGAGGGAGCAGACGAGAGAGACAGCGCAAGAACGAACCACGAGGTTTGGCTTGGCGCTTACTTATCCTGGTTAGTGGCAGTTGCGGCTGACAGTACGAGACAGGATCACGTGACTACTAATGCGGGTGGCAGCTGCCTAATCCGGCACGTGACGGTATCGGACCGTATTGGCATGCTCTCAGCGCAATAGCTTCGACAACTTGGGATTTGAGCAAGTAGAAACAATCACAAAAGTAACTGAAATGATTAATGACAATGCCTTCTAAACTAAACCTAGGAGCTCCAAGCTCGGGGCGCAGTATAATGTTGTAGACGGTCCGCGTACATACCAAAGTTGCTAACTACTCGGCTCCCGCTTCCTCCTTCAACACCTCGCGCTCATCTGCTCGCCCTGGCGCTTCATCCATTCGCATACTTGTCCAGTTGACAGGAATCGGTTCCTGGCTACTGGATTTCATCTCCACTTCCTCCCTACCTGCCCGCAGGTTGCGGCGCGCGACTCTCGGCGCCTTTGTCTCCCGCTCGAAACCCCCTCAAACGCAGCGCTCCGCGACTCGACCTTGTCGAACCTTTCCTACGCTCTCAATCAAATACCAATCTCCATCTCGCGGTCTACCCTGCGCCTGCTCTTCTGACAGGAATGACATTCCTTTCGTCTGCGCCGGCCTCTCGCTACATGTAGCCCGTGTGGTCCAGCATCCCCGCTTTGCAAAGCACCCACCTACCGCGAGCGCAACTTTTCGCACCACCAATCCTTCATCTTCAATTCCCTTTTACAATCCTGGGCCGCCGCGAAAATGATGAGCGCGGCCTCATTCGCGAGCCCCATCGGCGGTCGTCCGCCGCAGTACCGCACTCCGTCCCCTCCGCTACGCGCCGTCGAACCTATCACTCCATCCACAACTACCGAATTCCATTCCTCCTTGACCGGCCGCAGTGGCCCTCGAGCCGCAAGTCTTGATTTCGATCAGCGTGCATCAAACCACAACCGAAATGCCACTGAAAGCAATTCACACCACCGAACAGGCCATGGCCGATCAAACTCGACCATCGACACGCTTGCGACGATCGCCCTCGCAACGAGTCCTACCTTCGCGCCACTCCCTCAAAATCCGCCCTCTCCCAGCTTCCGATCAACGATTCCCTTATTCCCTCATGAATCTGCCGACTCCGAACGGCCGGCCAAGCGTGCACGGTCGGAAAGAAATCCTTCGCCCTATCGCCCTCGACCAGGAATGCCTTCGGAAAACCCACGTCCTTTATTTGACAGCATGACAACGGATGCGGAGCTTCTCCTCAACCTTGCGCGGCCCACAAACTTTCACCCAAATAACTCAACGAAGCGGGTCAGCATTGACGAGTCCTACCACCACGCCGGCGACGCGATCCGTCACGCTCGAGTGGGGTTTGCTACCGGTGGGTATCCGGGACAGGGTGATTTGAAAGGCGATGATACCGAAGATCATGTTCCCACGTCCCGCATGCGCTCACGTTCAGACGGGTCAGCCTTCCTCTCCCGTCCTGTTATCCGTGGTATTCGACCAACTACCAGCTCAGGTACCCTTCCGCCTGTTGTCTGGGAAGATGAGAACGAAGGCAACGCCTGGCATCCGTCAGCTGATGCAACTCATCCTGGCTATGTGGGGTACAACCCCGCCGGTGCTCGTGAGCCTCGTATTCCAAGGTCTTTGGCTGTGCCGCCAAAAATGGAAGAGGAAATTGAAACCACACAAGCAAGCTGTGCGGCATGTCATATGGTACGTATTCCAGTCGAAACCGAAGAACAATAGGAAGACACATGGATCAGCTGTGATGGATGCAAACGATGGTTCCATATTGTTTGCGCTGGCTTCAAGAGTGACCGGGAAGTCCGTACCGTCGATAAATTTATTTGTCGACCGTGCCGATCAACTCATGGCCAAACAACGTTTGTGCGCAAGTCATCGCGGGCTCGCACAGCCATTGACTACGCAGGCCTGAACCAGGGCCTTGTCAAGGCGGCCAGCGACTCATTGGAGCACCACTACCTCGAGCCAATTCGCCAAGGCAAGATTCGGTTCCAACCAGAGAACTTCCCTCGCATGAAGCCCGAGTTAGTTACAGCGGAATATTTCGAAAGAGGAAATGGATGGACGGAACCAATCGTGATCCCCGCTTGCTGGAACACCACCAAGTCTGTTTCCCCGGGGATACCGGACTTCGAGTCTTTAGTCGAGGAGGCTAAATCTCAAGAGATGTTCGATGAGCTACTCGAGAATCACCCAGAACAAGATACCCACATCGAAGAAACACCTGACTGTGGCCAAGATCTCTTGGACATGGTCATTCCTCAAGGTCTTACTGTTCGTGCCGTTGCAGAGCTTTACGGTCCCGAAGAAAGGGTTGAGGTGATCGATGTCAAGTCTCAACAAGGAGAGGACAAGAGGTGGAATATGCAGAAATGGGCCGATTACTACGAGAGCACCGAGCTGAACAAACCTGTCAGGAATGTCATCAGCCTCGAGGTATCCCAAAGCAGATTGGGCAGACTCATCAAGCGACCCAAGGTTGTACGTGACCTGGATCTGCAGGATTCTGTATGGCCAGAGGAACTGAAGGCCGTCGGCGATTATCCCAAGGTTCAGTTCTACTGCCTGATGTCTGTTGCCGACTGCTACACTGACTTTCACATCGACTTCGGTGGATCTTCAGTCTTCTACCATATCTTGAAGGGCAAGAAGACTTTCTTCTTCATTCCTCCCAAAGACAAACACCTCAAGAAATATGAAGAGTGGTGTAATTCTCCCGCCCAGGATTCGATCTTCCTTGGTAATCAAACCAAGGAGTGCTACCGCGTGGATCTCTCGGAAGGAGATACCATGTTGATTCCGTCGGGCTGGATTCACGCAGTCTGGACTCCGGAAAATAGCTTGGTCATTGGTGGAAATTTCTTGACCAGACTGAACTACGGGATGCAAATCAAGATTCTTGGCATTGAGAAGGAAACGAAAGTGCCCAGGAAGTTCCGATACCCCTTCTTCCAAAAGATCCAGTGGTATACGGCTCTGAAGTATCTGGAGGATGACCCTATTCCACAACATGTGGTGAATGCTTTCATCCAGGATGAGCACTATCGATTCCATCGCCAACATCCGATCTACTACGAATTCGGGGAGCGTGCCAACCAGGAGCCTCGTGGCTCTTCCCATCACAATGCCCGTTTCTATTCACAAGCGGAGTTAGAGGGTCTACCTGAGCTGACTCGCTATCTGCTGCGGACTGCGCTCATTGCAGGCGGCTATACTGTCGATGGAGGAGTCACCATAGATGCCCGCAACGCGGTCAGACGTTCCATTCCAAAGGTTGTTGGAGATCCCGTGGATGTGATCAGACAGTTCGGAATGTGGGTGGCATGGAAGCGTGGTAACGAGAAAGCACCCCTCTGGACTAGGCCTGGTGTCATTGAAAGCAATCCCAAGGTTTCATTCACGGAGAAGAAGCCGGCAGGCCGACCCAGCCGCCGATCCGACCGAAACATCGACAATCAGCGCACCTATGCTGAAAGGCAAGCGGTCCAGTGGCCTTCGGATGAGATCTCCGCGGCTCCAAATCCCCCACCCAGCAGCGGTCTCTATGTGCCATCAGATGGACCATCAGATGAAAGCTCAACGCCGGTGCCATTCAGTCATGCTCCAGATGCTAGCTTGAAAGAGCTTGCTACTCCCAAACCCCGGGCGGTACAACGAGGTTCTGGTCTTGGTCCAAAGCGCGTTGCTTGTGATGCATGTCGCAAACGACGGATCCGATGCCGCCACAAGGATGAGCCAGGTGACATGATGCTCAATGGCCAAGTCACAGTCAATACGTTCACACCCGGCTCTGGAGTGAGCACGCCATCTTCCCTGGCCCAGGATGCTGTCTCTGCATTGAACTCTCTAGCAGCGATTGCATCCCAGAGTGGTTTCCAGAGCAATAACCATCTTGTTGACATGGATCGATTTGAGAGCTCCGCAAGATTTCAATCTGCGGTGATGAGTAACTCCACAGCTGCTGCCAACCGACTCATGGATTTGAGTCCCGATGGAGCAGGTGGAGGGAAAAAGGGTCGGAGCAAGGCGTGTGATGATTGTCGGAAGAGCAAGGTATGTGATTACTCACATAACAGGAGTTCTTCTTTTGTTCCGATTTCAGCTGCTAACTTGAGATTAGCGACGTTGCATTCACGATGAATATGGCCGGATAGATCCGATCAAGGCTCAGGAGCGTTCTAAGCCTCGTGCGAATGCTTCCGCAAAGCGGGCACGTCCTGCTGAAGATGATGGAGTACCTGCCACAGCCAAGAAAACAAAGCAGGAAAGCACATCGCCTATGGCACGGCCGGCCGTCTTCTACAATAATGATGGAGAACCGATAGCGCAGCCGGAATTCATGGATGCTTATGATCACAAACCAATCCACTACGCTGACTCAAGCAAGCCTCAACTCAAGTCAGACGATGCGTCCCAAGGTGAAGCTTTGTACGCATCGCCGCCTGCTTTCCAGCCCGACTCTGGGGATGGAAAGGATCTGAACTCCATCTCGATATCATCGTCTAAGCCAGCCACGTCACTGGTCTCGCCGCCCACGTCGCTAGCCGACGAAACGGATGTGGTTCAAGAGGGGGATGCTGTCCAGTCCGTAGAAGGTGAAACGTCAACTACGCTTCACACACCAAATTCCAGCTCTCGGCATTCATCTCGTCAACCTCGACACGTTGATCGGTATGCGCCTGACGTTACTGCCTCTCGGGTTTCCAAACCCGTCGGGCGAGCAACATCTTCCACAATTGGCGTACGCAAGACCACCCCAGCTCCTCCATCGTCGGCAAGGAAGCCTTCATCGCGCCCTTCTTCCTCTCATGCGAAGAAGAGCTCTCCAATGTACGAGAAACATTTCAACCGCCACGCCCCCACCTCACTGTCCCCTCGTCAACACAAGCATACCCAGCACATCACCGGAGATGAAGACGCAGATGAGGAAAGCCTTCGTTTAATACGAGAGCTTCAGGAGCAAGAATTCGGTCTGCGGAAACGATCAACACGCGTTTAAGTCAATATGGATATCTATCGCTAGCGGAACTCACTTTTGTGATCCGGTACAGGTGACAGGAAGCAGAGGA
>ERZ1673737.4123-NODE-4123-length-10466-cov-4.710402_pt1 | contig 10466 bp, 12 predicted proteins | sample MGYA00580211_ERZ1673737 | MGnify/ENA primary metagenome ERZ1673737 (study PRJEB41218, sample SAMN15661789) | gut metagenome | host: Homo sapiens | place: Canada: London | collected 2015-08-20/2019-03-30 | study: EMG produced TPA metagenomics assembly of... | reverse complement strand
ATTCGACCAAGTATACTTCTGGTGTTGACGGTATAATAAGAGAGTTCAATGTTTCGTCACAAATAGTTCTTCTTGGCCTGACCACCAATCTTTTTGGTCTCGCGTTGGGATCGGTTGTTTTGTCGTCCCTCTCGGAGATCTATGGCCGCCGGCACATATACATCATTTCTGTCCTTCTGTTCGCCCTCTTCATATTGCCCGTCGCCTTGGCAGAGAATATCGAAACCATTCTGATCAGTCGATTCTTCGGAGGCTTCTTCGGTGGAACTATGATCGCCAGTGCCCCAGGAAGTGTTACCGATGGGACGGATGACCAATATCGCCGCATTGGCACTGAGCTTTTGGAGTCTCGGAACCATGAATGGGCCTGTTCTTGGTACGTTCACACCCACTGGTGGATTTGCCTGGTATCTCGACCACTGACCTCTTGCTGTAACTCATTAGGCCCCATTATTGCTGGCTTCATTTGTCAGTACCTTGGCTGGCGCTGGCTCGATTGGGTAGTCTTGATTTGTAGTGGAATTTCCCTCAGCTTGATGATTTTAGTTAAGGAAACATACGCTCCGGCTCTTCTTCGCAAACGCACAAGAGAAAAACAACGGGCAACGGGGGACCGCCGATGGTGGTGCCGGTTTGATCACCGGGAGACTGGCCTACAAGTTTTGAAGACTAATTTGGTACGACCTTTACGAATGGTTGTGACTGAGCCTATTTGGTGAGTCAAATGTGAATACTTTGCACGCTGATCTTCAAACTAATCAATCTGGTACTGCAAAAAGCATATTTTGGAATTTGTATGTTGGGGTCGTTTACGCGGTGCTGTTTTTATGTTTTGTTGCCTATCCAATTGTATTTGAAAAAAGCTGGGGCTGGACTGCTGGTCTCGCAGGCTTAGGATATTGTGGTATTGGCACAGGAACGACCATCGCCGTTTTACTAGAGCCCCTCATCAGAAGAATCATCGATCTACATCCCCGAGATCTAAACACGGGACGACCAGCCCCTGACGCTGGAGTGATTGCAATTTGTATTGGCAGCATCCTAATACCAGTTGGAGAAATCTGGTTTGCTTGGACGGCACGCCCTTCGGTGCACTGGATATTTCACATTCTCGCCGGACTACCCTTTGGCTTGGGGAATGGCTTTGTTTTCATCTATGCCACCAGCTACATAGCTGGGATTTATACTGACTATGCGGCCTCGGCTCTAGCAGGAAACTCCATTGTGCGATATGGGCTTGCTGGAGTTTTGCCTCTCGCTGGGGACAGAATGTACAGTGTACTCGGCCCAAATTGGGCGGGCACAATGCTGGCACTGATAGAACGAAACAAATATGGCCACCATATTAGACTGCGGAGCCCGATGATTGCAAAGAGAGATATGGGTGGTTGTTGAAGTTTCCTTGCTTTATAAATTCGGCCGCGACAGACTCAGGTTCTGAAGGATGATGCGTGTTTGGTGGATCAGAATGAGAGGTTGGTACTGCAAATTTATATCATTGGTTCCCAAGCAGGATTGTAGACGAGAGAACCAGACTCGACCATCAAGTGCAATAAGAAAGGTATATAGCTACCGTCATAAGCTATAAGTCCTTTGGACATGAACAGCTGCAATTCGGGGCACTCGAAAATGGGCAAAAAAGAGATGAAAAGAGAGAGGCAAAGTAGGGCGAAAACAATCCATGAAATAGTATACTCGCTTCGAGGCTTTCATGTAGAGACTGTCCAATACTTCATCAATGGCTCTGTATTCACACTTATGACCCCTGTAGCAACCACACTAGACCCGATGGTGGAATAGTTACTTTATCTTTCTTTCCGTGGGATTCTGCAACCCGAGGGCCTAGGAAAATAATAGGGTTCCATCACAGTACAGGTAAATGACCTTTTTGATGGTAACGCAGACTATGTCCAATCAAACGGAAGGTGTGTATCCAGATCATTTGCGAATAATGTCTGTAGCCACTCCATTCCACCATCTATCGTTTCTCCAGGTAGCCAGGCATTTGGATCCGGTGCGAAGGGCCCGAGTTCTTGCGCATATGACCCTGACATTGCGTTTGGTTCCTTTCCCTGAAAATTGAGGTCAATGTTCTCCGAGTGGACTGGGTTCATCTCGCCTTTTTGAGTTCCATGTAGTGTATTGGTCTCATTTAGAGAAATTTTCCGCTGACCACCGCTGGAAAGATGTAAAACTTTTTGGCCTTCTTCAAAATCAAAGTCGTTGGTCATCATCTCATCTTTTCCAGGTCCGGCGGTTTTGTAATTTTAGAATGCCAATCAGCGTGATTTGAACATTGTGGTTGGCCAGGCAATAATTGGCAGTCGCTTTCAAGTCGAGAGATCCTCCGATGAGAAGCAGATATTGTCGTATCTGCTCTCGGTACTGTTTTCAACAGCGTCTGTGCTGCTGGTATAGGGTGATCCTGAAGATGTTCATCCACGCCAAGACTTTGATGAGATTGAGAAGAGGCATGCGATGAGGACGTTTTTTGATTGTTATTTTGGTCTTCAGGTGAACAGAAGCTTAGGTTTAGAGTGGCCTCGGCCATTTGGTTCAGCTTTCAGACTGCTCGAGCCATTTTGCCGGACACCCAGGTTCTATGACAGTGTTTCTTCAGCGACCGTGCAGTTTCCAACGTCATTTTCCCGTAAGTATGCCTGAATGAATGCTGCTTCATTATGAGACCATGGGCAATTATAGTTGCACTAGTGAGATAGTGCAAAAATGGGAATGTGTACTTTGGATGGTGGTCTTCAGGCACATTTTTGAAATCATCACTAATTCCCTGGACCAGACGCATGCAGATGACTTCGTTTTCAGTAGCCTCTGGTGAATGCAGAGAGCCGGCTCGCTGTAGCATCGGCTTCCTAATTAGGAGGTAAAGTGATGCCCACCGCTGCTCAATGATTATATGATTAGGATTCGCCAATGTGACTAGGGGTTTGCAAAGTAACATAACCAAAGAACTTACAATTCGCATGATCAGTTGCTGTTTGATTTGCCACCAGGCCAATCCGCTTGCCCTGTAGCTTCCCGGCCGACGGGCGTCATATGAAAATTCCGGTTGAAGGTCTTTTTGAGACTGCTTGATCAGAAGCTCCAGGTATTCATTGAGAAATGAACTTGGCGAGGAGTGGGCGGTAGAGGCACCATACAAAGCTTCCCATACTTTGCCAATTACTCTCGAATAGCTGGCCATAGCAATCAAATATGGCACTGTTGTATGTGACCTTTCATTGGCGGTATCTTCGGCACGTATCAGGTGAGAAGTTCCACGATACCTGCTGAGCCACTCATCACTCACAGTCCGCGGAAGGCCAATGTCAATATTCACATCCTGGATTAGGAATGGGCGACCTGTTTCAATAGCTAGTCGTCTATCCATGAGGTAGATGCACCACCAGAAACGCCGAGCCATTTCACTTTCAAAAATGCTCAATTTCTCCACCACTTAGTATCGCTGGAGCCCGATATGATGTGAATGTGATATTGAAAGGGCCAAGAGCTTCTCGGCAGGACCGTGTGCATCAATGCGGAAAAGGTAGACAACCTGCACAAAATAGAAAATGGTGTCAGTCCAGATAGAGATGTTAAACGGCCGTTCTCCTCCTCACCATCAATAATATCGTCTGGAGCAAGAGTATCTGATTTGAACACTCGCTGAAGACATCGAGAAGATCACCGAAGCTATCTCTGGCTGCTCTGTACAAGCTCCAACCGGCGGAATAATGACCCTCTGGACCGTTCGCACGTGAAAATATCACGCATTTACCATTCGCCAAGCATAGTAGAACGTGTGCCAAGGTGAAACGCGACTCAGCATTTCGATGGTAGGGACTGGATTCGGATCCCCGGGAGTTTTCCCACATTTCGAATAGGCTTCCCATAGGGAAGGTAAATGCAGAAATGGACCAAAATGTGCACCTCGTCGCAAAATATGTGCATGAGCTGGTCCCATTGCTTTCGATCCGGGACTATACCATGAGGATCAAGAAGCTGATATATATAGCCCTGGGTCTGATGCCGTGGTCTAGTATTTGGTGACTCGCATGGGGATGGAGTTAATCGAGAAGCGAAAGGTTGATTGGGGGATGTAGACCGTAGCCTTGCATATCTAACGCCCATCTGCTCTAGCCGTCCTTCGACGACAGTGAGATTATGTGTTAAAGAGGTCTCTCCGGAAAAGGTCGGCACTGTGGGTGAGGTAGTGTGATGCCGAAAAGGCCGTTTGCTACCCGTTGCCGTATCATCTGGGAGGCTTTGGGGCTCGATGAACTGATCCTTGGGGCCCTGGTCTTGATGTCTCTCGGTGTGGAATACTGGTGTTCCCACGTTGTGTAACTGACCATCAAACTGATTCCTTCGATAGTTCAGGTTCTTTGCTCTAAGGTCAAACCCAGCAGATATTCGCTTGAATCCGATAGGCTGGATCGGTCATCTCAAACCTCAGGTATACAGAAGTTTCATTAGGCTGCCGCCATCTCCCTCTCATATCAGCCCCCTCTCGCTGACATTCACATCGCTTTGCAATGCATGATTTGCATGGATCATTGCCATCACACTGTCACACGTTATGTTCAGTTTGACTCTCTCCGACTAGTCCAGGGGACGTTTATCAAGGCAGGTCCTACCTTGATTTTCCGCCGCTTACACTGCCCACTAAACCGGATACATAGCATTAGTATGGAGTGCTACAGATGGTAAATAAGATGCGCACCATGCTCTCGAGGCATATTTTCCTCGTTTGGTTCGCTTGGTTTCGGTCTCGATTGATAGGCCATCTTGATCACACTTCGCGTCTTGCGAGGGGAATCCTGTACTGTTATCATCCCCCCCTGAGTCTAAAGAGTTCCTCTTGGCTTTCACATTCTTCATGGCGGAAATAGTTGTTGAAGCGTGGCGGAATTTATGTGGAGAAAACAAAGGGTGTCGAATCTTCGGAATTTTGGGTCTTGGCATACGCTTAGGGCATGTACGGAGTATATAGATTGTACTTTGATATTATCGCTGTCCACTGTACACAAATTTGAATTGTCCGATCTACTAGCGACTGAACTCAAATGCCCATGCAGTGCTGGCATCGGTCTGGTAAATAGGGAACGTCAAACTATCGCCTGCGTATGTGTGAGTGACCACCCCTCGATCACTAGGTGCGTCCACCTCCTCGTAGATAGACGTGCCTGCAAATCCCCAGGTCTGTATATTCACCGAGCCCTCGGTTGCGAGACCTACGGCGCTCATTTTGTCCACTGTGATCTGCCAATTGCCGGATGTGATACGAGTCCCCGACAGAATGCGCACTTTGTCCGAGTCAACCGTCGCATATACATCGAATAGACGATCACCGGTACCAACAGTCTCAACTCGGCTCCCAGTCATATTCAGATTGTAGTATTTATATACTTGGAACTCCGGGGCTGCGGCATAGTCGGTAGCATTGTAATCCGAAGGGTTAGAGACCTTGGTTAAAAGATTGGCCATGAGGTCGTGCAACGTCCAGCCGCTCAGCCAGTTGCCACGGAGCCCGAATGCATCGTAGCGCTCCAATCGTGAGATCCACCAAGCTGCACCGGCTGGGACTTGCTCCCCGTGATTCGCGTATTCGTTGATATTGATTTGGCGGTCTGGCAGGTTGTACGTTTTCAAAAGAGCCGCAAGTGTCGCATTGGTGTTTTGAAGATCGTTGTCCCACTCCTCTGAGCCACCTTCCAAATGATAAGAGTACTGCTCTGGAACAGTGTCATTGCCCGCGATTTGATCAAGCCAGTCGGTCCACCAAGTGTTGCCAGACACGGGCCGTAATGCCAAAGAGGGACCTGAAATCTCAACGATATCATACTTAGGATTCTCCCTTTGAATCACTTGAGTTAGCAACCCAAGTCGACGTGAGAAGGGAAACAGGCTCACCGGAGAAGCTTGTGGGTGCGGATATAGAGATCAATCCACTGCTGCTGGCTGCGCCTCCAGAAAATACTGATATCAGGCTCATTCCAGATATCCCAGACAAGACCTTCGAGAGCGTTGTTTGCTTCAAGATCGCCCATGAGAGTCTTTACAAACTTGTCCCAGTCCGACCAATCTCCGTTGTCACCAGGCCAAACTGTCGATGAGTTTGTATGGTCTGTTCCCCAGACATCGTGAGGGAGAAGAATAAAGGGTGCGCCATACTTGCGACAGGTCTGATAATTGGACAACGTAGACTCGAGCCGGCCCTGATATTCATCAATACCCCAGATCCAGCCTCGGGCCGGTGTATCGAGCTGCGCTCCTCCTGCGCGCCCGTAGTTGAATCCAATATCTGTATACCAATGGTCGGGGATCTGGTTGAGGGTATCGGGAATTCCATAGATGAACCCAGATGCCCTATGTACAGACTGGCCTTTGGAAACGCCCAGATTCACTGTAGCGGTGATGTTGTCGGCAGACACCAGCCCGGCTGCGAGAAAAATTGCCAAAAGGCTGAGAGGCATTGTCCTGGTCGCTAGAGGTAAGCTCGTAGATAAGCTCGAGACTGCGAGATGAGACCCCCTTTTATCTCAAGTCCAGGATCTGCCGGAGTTCCCATCCTCCGTAAACTATATGTTCTTCATCATGCTATGGTATCTCCACCCCTTCAATTGGCGGGGTGACTGCGGAGTTCCGTGGGGGAGCAACTTTTGCGTCAACAGGGGCATTGTCTGTCTAAAAGTTGTTCTACGGGAGCGGTCGATCATTGCCCCAGATCAAAATTTCTGAGAAACCTGTGGCTTTTTCTCCGGTGGAGAGCCGAAAAAAGTAGCAGAAGGGCAAAAAGCCCCGTTGCAGGATTACTCCGGTGGGTTTCAAATGCCGCTTATGGCTGCAAGAATTGGCAAGGATAAATTCCTACTCCCTTGAGTAAATTAAAAGTCAGCGTCCGCATGGTTCCAAGGCTATAAACAGTTTGTATCATACTTTAACTTCAATCTTGGCCTAGATCGCTCATTTCACCTTGCAGCTGATCGATTTGGATATATGTCGAATGACCGCTACCATGTTTACGCACTGCTCCATCCAAACAAGAAATGAGCGGCTAAGGTCTCTAGGTTAATATTTGACGTCTGGTTCATGTATAGTCGCAGAGCATGACTGGGGAAATTTTGAAACTGAACAAGATGAGCAGAAAAAGACAAGAACCGTGCCAGAAAAGGGTATAAAAATATACAAAACGTATTGCATTCAAATAACAGATATGTCAACCACTGAATGTCCACTGGGTCAAAAGACATAAGAAAAGCCTCCCTTGATGTCAATCCCCGTATTGAGATTGCTGCCGTCTTGTACTATAACCGAGGTGACTTTTCTCTGCTATGAACAATCGTTTCATGGACCACTTTGATGCCTCCGCCTTGGCTGCTCTGACTGTGGGTCTCCCAGTCACCTTCACCAGCAGTGCAAGTAGGCGGTTGTTGCCGAGAGGTAGGCAAAATCATTTGCTCGTCACTTATTGTGTTCCATTGGGTATCTCCCGGAATAGATAGCGGATGACGGAACTTCTTGCGCTTAGTATAAGCGCCGCCGCCAGTGTCACCGTCTGAGAGAGGATAGGCAGGGTAACTTTGTGATCCATTCCTTGAGGTGATGTATAAACCAGCACGTCGGGCAGCTCGCCGGAACAGAGGATAGATCATGGGGACGTTGCCAATGACGACAGCGACAAAGGTCTCACGACAGGCCCAGCTGCCAGCTTGTTGGGCACCATTGGCACCAGCCTAAATACTCATTAGGCCTTGCACTTTCCGTCATGGAGAGTCAACTTACTGTCAAGATCAGAACACAGCGAAGAATACCTGCCATCATGACAAACAGTCCACCACTGAAAAGAATCAGAAGTTCCAGCTTCTCCCGCCATCTCAATCTAGCTTTGAATAGCATCTTCAATTACACTGGTTAGTGACACGCTGGGCATACTTGTAGACAGACTTACTGGAGCAGGTATACTGATTAGATAGAGATCGGTCAGGACATTAAGCACCACAGTCACATAGATGTCAATCTTGGACACGGCCGGCTGACAGTAATCTACTAGGTTATTAGAGGCTGTTTTCCCAACGTGAACAAAAAATTATCAGTCTTTGGCAACATACTCCCAGGGTTAGGATTGATTTGCCAATTCTTGTCCAACGGATGACATCCGAAGAGGATCGAACAAATTGTAGCAATATAAGTCCCGGCGATCAAACCATATGCGATGTGAATTCGGACTCGCATATTTATCAAACCTGCGCTAGATGGCAAACTCAGAGTCAACACAGAACAAGGAGACGGGGTTGAAAAAAAAGGCTCACGTCAACCGAGAATAGAAAATAGCCATGCATGTCTTGAGCAGCCAAAGCAAAAGAGTGTACAACGACCAGCCAGCGACCTGAATTTTTGAGCCACCCACACGCAGACGATACTCTTCAGAGTTTGCTGATAAAGTTGCTCGCTGTTCATCGGTCATTGAGTTGTTGGCGAGGCCCATAAACCACGCACCCACCATGTATGCGGCACCGGTTTCAAGCCCGTACACCACCTATACACATCCAGATTAGCAAGGGAATGAGTTATATTGCAGTATTAGAATCAAACTTACACATGCAACTAACATCAGATAGTCATCTGCCTGGAAGTTTTTGGGGCCAACCATAATCCATCTTGCGGTGGTTCGCAGGCCGATGATGACAATAGCCACCGCCAGTAAGGTAAACGCTTCAGTGTTGAAGTCGCCCATATTTCTGACTCTGACTGGTTTCTTCTCTTCTATACCATTGAGGAAGAAGAAAGGGTATCACAGCTCTGGGGTGTACATTGAGATAAAGGAAAGGGAAAGTCAACAGTACCTAGGAAGAAAGACAGCGGCAGAAGGCAGTATGTCAATGTCCTCCCTTGATCTTATTCGTTGACATTGAAACCAGACCGGACAAAGAAGCAAGCACGTCCTGGTCAACTTATAAACGGTAACGACCGAAAAGGTAGACGGGAAAAACTGAAAATTTAGAAATCCCAATTCCGCGTTGGCGGGTCCATGGTGGCTTTCGCTAAAATAAACAGCAAGACCCATCGAGTATGGAGTCGCTGAAGAAGATCCATGACAGGTCCGGACTCCTCATGCGAGAGTGACAGCTCCGACAGCGGCATTCACCATGTCTGACCGGGTGGCTGCCGACTATCTTTACAGGTGGGCTGGCTATGTATCCATCAACGTTCCGGGGAGAAGTTTTGAGGTCGAGACCACTCTTGCGCGCCTCCTAATTGACAGATCGCTAAGAACGATCGGCATTAGAGGTGTCCACATCTCCCTGTTTCGATCCAAATTTCCTCATTGGATAAACAATAGACACTGGACGAGCGAAAACAGCTTGAATAAGCGCCCGGTAGACACATAATTCGTCGTACGCGAGGTACACACTATTAGATAGAAGAGATAAACACCGAATTTATTGGGCTAATTTCCAGCTATACAGTGGACAGCGATGATGGTTGTCTCTTTGTGTCCCGGCTGGTCGCGATCTACAGTGTGACGTACAAACGGACCAGCCTAGAGAAAGTGCACAGTAGCACAGTCGCACCAAGCATTATGTCAACAACCCAAGAGGCGAACAGCTGTGTTAAGGCACGATCACCTTCTCCACCGGCCTCACGTTTCACCTGGTTTGGACGTTGATCAGTCCCAGAGATTTTGCTCCGACTACTCTATAGATAAACGGTCGTGGTGGCTCTCATTCCTGTCATGGTCGTCGTGATTTCATCGCGACATGTGTTTAGGGGGAAAAAATCATCAGAAGCACCGGATAAGTTGAGCGGTTCTGGTTCGTCCGGATATGAGGTTGGAAACAACCCTATTTTGTATAGATTCATTAATCACCGGGTGTCTGACTTTTGGCCAAAGAACATGGCATGTTTCAGGTCCAACAATAGGTAAAAATCTGTTCTTGACAGCAGCAAATGCCGGTTGTCGACCTAGTGGACCCGACGCGGGTCAATATGGAGTCAACGGGGACGACATCCGCCCTGCTTCACCGCGCCATTAGTTCATCTGGACTTTGGATCCTGTCAACTGATTTCCATTGTGATCGACTAGATAGGTTAGATATAGGGGGAATCGATAGTGGAATTGAGATTCTAGCTGGAGACGGGAAGCTGCGTATTTTTGCTTGTCCCGACGTAAATTTTGTTTTTTTGGGGGGGGACAATTTGTGTAACTCCAAGCGCTGTTGGAACCAAAGCTACTAATGTAAGTGGGGGAAGTACTAACACACTAGCTTGCGCCTCCCAGCTCACGCCTGTTTTCCCCTAGGAACGTTCCAAGAAAGACGTGAAAAGTGGCCGATCGCTTTCTGCGCTTTGACAACACGGCCTAATGTGTCAAACGACGGAGCAAAGCTAAACTAGTGTTTGTGATGATCCGAATTCCTTTATGAGTGACACTGGCTTGTCCGGACTAGCTGCATGCCAAGAACCTA
>ERZ1673737.4121-NODE-4121-length-10475-cov-4.070537_pt1 | contig 10475 bp, 8 predicted proteins | sample MGYA00580211_ERZ1673737 | MGnify/ENA primary metagenome ERZ1673737 (study PRJEB41218, sample SAMN15661789) | gut metagenome | host: Homo sapiens | place: Canada: London | collected 2015-08-20/2019-03-30 | study: EMG produced TPA metagenomics assembly of... | reverse complement strand
TTTCACGATGACTTTCTCCTTAGTTAAAGTTCCTTGGTGCTGTGAAATACTCCGTGAGCAAGACCATGAGCGCCCTCATGAAGCGGCGGCACCTCGATGGGGAAAATCGCGACCGCGGCCTAAAATCCGATATATACTGCTACATATATATGCAAGTAACCTACTCCGTAGGTTCTCTTACGTCGGTCAATTTTTGAAGTAATTTTATGAACCAATTATAGGATAGCTCCAACGAGCACTTAAACGAGTATTCAAATAAGCGATTGAATCAGTATAGGAACAAGTATTAGAACGAATAATTGAGCGAGTGTAGGGAGTCACTTTGGGCGGTATTATCGCGGAGATGGAACATCTATTCCCCCGAGAGGTTTGGATTTTGCCTAATCGGGCGGCCTGGGAGCTGACTCAGCACCACTACCCCCGACGGGATCCAAGGTTAGGTCGTCGCATATCATTGCTTGGTTTTTTTGTTGCCAACTGATGACTACTTGCTTTCTTTGACTTTGTTCTGTTTATATTTATAACGTTTAATGTCTCCCTGAGTCCTTGATTCTACTACGATTGTTGATCTCCTGAGGCGTCATTGGAGACGTGTCAGGTTGATCCCTCCGGACTGCGACCCATCTCCAGTCACGTTGGCAATCGAGTACCACTCCGCTAACATGGCGCTCCAACCCCCCGAAAACGACACGGACTCGTGGAATCCGGCGTTATTGCCCGAGGACAGTCAAGGCACTTATGCGAACGCCTTGCCCGAGGGTGGCTTAGCCATTGCGCACGACTCGAAAGAGATGGCTCTGACCGACGCGAAATCGCCACAAAGCGACGAAGACTTTTCTGCTTGGGATATGTCGGATGAGATAGGCACCGCACAGCCTCAATACACAAGCATGGACGGCCTGGTGAACACCACGTCACCAGGGGTGGACGCGGCCCCATCTTCCCCTCCCGTCGAAACACAATCATCGGATACCGTAACCCCTGTTACAGCTGAACCGGAAGCTTTTTCGGAATCAGCCTTCATGAGAGGGGCAACCCCATCTACGAATAAGGAGACTGCCGAGTTTGTCCCTGAGTCGGTATCTGCTGAAAGTAATGACAACAAAGAGGAGACCTCCCTGGAGGAAATTCCACCACCAAACGAAGCGCCTAATGCGGCATCCAAGGATCCCTGGGGCTTGATGGAGGCGGACAACGGTAATGTGTTGTCCGGGGTCGCTCCTTCGACTGAAATCCCGCTTGCGAGTTCTGAGCCTGCGATCGCCGCTCAACGTGAAGATAGACATGAACCGGCCTCTGTTGCGGACCCTGTAATTCGAACCCACGAGCAGACCGCAGTTCCTGAGCCCACATTTGAGGCGAGTGACGACGTCTTGCCCACCACCGAAAACCTGCCATTGTCCGATAATCCGCAAACCAGCGTTCAATCCGAGACTGTCGACCACCCAACGTCTGCCCCCAATGACACCCATTTGTCTCAACAGGCAGCCAACCCAGAGACTCCCACTGATACTCAAAGTCCGTGGGCCCAGGACATGAGCCGCGATGTTGACTCCGAGGACGATAGTTTCTTTAACCAACTTAACACTCAGACAAAGCCAATCTTCTCTCCCCCGCAGGCAGAGTCGAGGTTTGAGGAAGGCCTTCCGTTATTGGATCAATCGCCAGTCTCACCTGAACCCGTGCAGGTAGACAAACCAATTGCGGACGTGTTTTCGAATGATGGCGACGGAGAGGATTTCTTCGGTTCTTTGAGGTCTCAAGAGAACTCCCAAAAAACGCTTCAAGGAATCACCCAGGAAAGCCTCCAAGAGAACTTGCAAGAGAACCTTCAACAAAGCTTCCAACAAATCCCTCAGGAAAGTCTTTTAGGAAGTCTCCAGGGAACCTCCCAGGACGACCCTCATCTAACCAGGAAGAGCACGCCCCAGGTGCTGGAGTCGGTCGGATTCGATATTGACTCTCCAGCCAGCGACGCCTCAGCAGCCGCTCAGTTTGATGACATTATTAAGGCTGCATCGTCTGAACCGCCAGCCTCAGCCGAACCTTCGGAGGAAGAGCTAGCCGCCAGGTGGGAAGCCGAGTTGGGTGATTCACCAGATGATGATCTGGCAGCTCGTTGGGAGGCGGCATTGGATGATGACGATATACTGCTCGAAAACGATTCTATTCCACCTGTCCCTGAAGCACCCACGGAACAAATCCCAGTTCAACCGGTCAGCAATGGAGTTCCGGCTGGCTTAAACAGTCCGTTCCAGACTCCTCATGCCTATTCTCAACCAAGGCCTGTGCCTGGCGTATATACGCCTCATCAACCGTCTACAGCGGATCTTTTGCAAGGAATGCCTGGGACTGCACCACCAAATAGTGCGGCTATGCCGTCATATTTCTCCCAGCAGCCCCAGAACCCAGTGACAACCAGAGGAGAGAGTTTTGCGGAACGATCAAAGGAGGGTTACAAGTCTCCCTACGACCTCCCAGATGACATCTCTCGACCTCGAAAGCCCGTTGTCACTCATCGGCCTGTTCCTCCAACTGTGACCAGCATGCCTCCGCCTCCGCCGCCGGCTGCTCCTGGTATGCCGATGCCAGCAGCAACTACTTTCCCGCCTACAGCTGCTCCGCCCGCCGCCGCGGCTCCTCCACCGGCTCCGAAAAATTTCTATGAGGAGCTTCCATTGGCACCACCGAGGACCAGGCCTGCCAGCTCTGGGAGGTATACTCCTAACCCGCAGGTGGCTCCAACGACTGGCCCATCTCTTCCCCCGCCGTCCCAGTACGCCCCTTCTGCACCCGCAGCCCCACAGCCTGTCCCGCAGCCTATCGCTACCCCAATGCAAGCTTCCCTCCAACCCCCCGAACAGCTGGATCCGTATGCCAGCTTGGCCTCAAGTGCTCCTGCCGGTCCTCCTCCTGCGTCGCGGTATTCGCCTCAGCCAGCTGGCCTGCAAGCGCCACCGAAACCACCCTCGCTGCCGCGATACTCCCCTGCGCCTCCTCCCAGCTCTTCCGCTCGCAATCGTTACGCCTCTCAGCCATTGAATGTTCCTGGACATGGTCTGCCCTTCCAACCACGAACTTCAAGTCCTCTCGCACACCATGAAAAGGTATCATACGTTCCCGACCCGTCACAGAAACCCCCGTCATTGGAGCCCGCAATCAATCTTTCGCCGCCACGGCCTCAAAGTTCTGGGTTCGGGAATGTGCCTCCTAGTGTTCCCCAGTACATGAGTGGACCTGCCGGTGTAGCTCGCAGGGAAAGTGCAGGGTCATATGTTCAAGCGTCTCCCCCGCAAAGTCGCTATGCTCCACAGGAGTACATCAATGAATTCGCCCAACGCATAGCGCCCCCTACAAACTATACACCTGCTCCACCTGCTCCACCTGCTCTGACCACGCAGACCTCTCCGCCACCCGGTGACTTCCAGCCAGGTCCTCTTCATAGGTCTCAGACGCAGTCACCGGGCGGGGGTATGATAAGCCCGCGTTCTTCTGTACAAACCATTGATACCCTTCCACGCCCCGCTTCTGTGCATGGATCTGGTTCACCAACTAAAACTGTGAATCCGTATGCTGCTGTGCAAGCACCTTCGCAAACCCGCGCTGTGACTCAGCACCTTGCGTTCATTGCTCCCATAGACGGGCAGGAACAGGATCCTTTGGAGCGGTGGAAAGGTGCTCCAATCTTCAAATTTGGCTTTGGTGGCTCCGTGTTATCTTCTTTCCCTAAGCACATTCCCCGTTACTCTGCTGGCCAGATGGCACCAATGATCAAACCCAGCCCCGGAGCAATCAAGACCTCCCAGCTGAATGAATTCCTTCCTTCTAGCGACACTATTGTTCAGCACCCTGGACCTCTGAAGGCAAAGTCCAAGAAGAAGGATTTGGTTGCCTGGCTTTCTAGCAAGATTGCGGCCTTGGAAAACCTAGGTGTCCCGACTCACGATCAGGTTCATTCCGATACACACAAGCGTCACGAGGAAAGGATCCTGCTCTGGAAGGTCGTCAGGCTTCTGGTCGAGAATGACGGTAATCTGGAAGGTTCTGCGGAGGTTCAAAGGTCTCTCCGCCAGGCTATTTTCCCTCACTTGGCGGCCCCTGAAGCCGATGGGTCATATGGTAGTGCCTTTGCTGCTTCGGCTGGCTTTTCACCCATGGAACTTTCCTCGCAGCCTGATGCTGTTGACTCTCAGTCCTTGGAAGAGCTTCGCTCCAGCTTGATTGCTGGTGACCGGGAAAAGGCCGTCTGGGGCGCAGTTGATCGCCGTTTATGGGGTCATGCGATGATCATTGCATCCACTATGGACAAGTCGATCTGGAAACAGGTCACGCAGGAGTTTGTCCGGCGGGAGGTTAGGTCCAAGGCCGGCAACACCGAATCACTGGCAGCCCTGTACGAGATCTTCGCTGGCAACATTGAAGAAAGCATCGACGAGCTGGTGCCTCCATCTGCCCGGGCAGGCCTGCAGTTGATCAGCAAAGCCGATGGTCACAGCTCTACCAAGAATGTCCTGGAGGGTTTGGACAAGTGGAAGGATACTCTGGGATTGGTGCTGAGCAACCGCAGTTCCGAGGACCATCAAGCTCTCCTTGCCCTTGGTCGTCTGCTTACATCTTATGGACGAACAGAAGCCGCTCATGTTTGTTTCATCTTCTCGCGGGCTGCGGTGTTTGGTGGGCCTGATGACCCTCAAGCAAACATCGTTCTGCTTGGCGCTGATCACCAGCGTTGTGCCTCGTCCCTTATGGATGAAGATGCTATCTTGCTGACCGAGGCATACGAGTATGCTACCTCCGTTCTTAGCAACTCTCCTCTAGCGAGTTTCCCACATCTATTGGCATTCAAGATGCTGAATGCCAGATGTCTCGTCGATCGGGGCCGTAACTCTGAGGCTCAGAGCTACTGTGATGCAGTCGCAGCAGCATTGAAGGCAACCACCAGGCCCTCCCCATACCATCATAATCGTCTCTACGCGGAGGTGGAAGAGCTATCCATGCGCCTCCGTCAAACTAGCAGTGACAATGGTTCCTGGATCTCTAGACCCAGCATGGAAAAGGTGTCTGGGTCCATGTGGGCACGTTTCAATAGCTTTGTTGCAGGCGATGAAAGTGATGCTGCCTCGACTGGATCTGGAAAGGCCGGCGAAGCAACAGATTTCGGGCCATTTGCCAACGTGGCCGGAACACCCACCATCAGCCGTTCCCCATCTGTGTCTGACATCTACGGCTCCTATCCTGGAGCAGGCGCCCAGCCTATTCCCACGGGTGGCGGCTCGAAGTATCACCCGTCCAGTCAGAGTCAATATGCCCCCAACGCATCGCCGGAGCAATTCAAAGGTCGGTCTTCGATGGACTCGCAACGATCGAATCCTTATTTCCCGCCTGCGGGACGTCGAACCTCCCAGGAATTCTCGCCATCGCTTGATTCGCAGATGTCTCAAGGGCCTGTATATGGATCTCCAAATATGTCTGGATATCAGCCGACCCCGCCTCAGTCGTCTTACGTTCCTCTCGCTCCGGTGGAGGAGGCTTTGTCCCCTGCTGAGGCTGCTCCAGTCACTCAACCCGTGGTAAATGGCCTGTTCTATCAGCCCCCAGGTCATGCAGGTGGTTCGGCCAGTGAATCCCCCTACTACCAAGGGCCTCCTGGTATGCCAGACTCAGAGTCACCTTACGCACCCCCCGTTGCAAGTTCATCCTATGAGCCGCTGGGTGGTCCCATGGACGTGAGCTCTCTCCAGACGGAGGACCAGATGGCTCCTGAGGAACAGCCAAAGCAGAAAGCATTCATGGATGATGACGATGACGATGATCTCGCTGCGCGGGCAGCAGCTATGCAGAAGGCAGAGAATGATCGCAAGGCAAATGAAGCTTTCCAGAAGGCAGCGGAGGAAGATGGTATGTATCTTCAATCCCAATTGTTGACTCTCGCTAACCCCAATCCTACAGCTAAACGAGATGCTGCCCAGCAGTCCGGCAAGAAGGGATGGTTCGGCGGTTGGTTCGGCGGCGGCAAAAAGGAGGAAGCCCAAACTGGTGGTCCGATCAAGGCCAAACTTGGCGAGGAGAGCTCCTTCTACTACGACAAGGACTTGAAGAAATGGGTCAACAAGAAAGATCCCAACAGCAGCGCCCCAGTCCGTGCCACACCTCCTCCTCCGCGAGGCTCGGCCCCTCCCAGTCGGACCGCTAGCTCAGGCAGTATGCCGCCAAACGGTGCTCCGATGGCCGCTGGCAGCAGACCCCCCTCTTCCTCGAGTGCCGCCCCGCCTCCGTTCTCTTCAAGCCCAGGTATCTCTGGACTTGCAGCCCCTCCCCTGCCTCGGTCTGTGTCTACCGGAGCGGCTGTGCCAACACCGCCAGGTAGTTCCAGCGAGCCACCTCCACGACCTTCATCCTCCCTGACTCATGCCAGCTCGATCGATGATCTGCTCGGTGCGCCCACAGCCCGCAAGGGCAACACGGTCCGCGGCAAGAAGAAGGGTCGCTATGTCGACGTCATGGCCCAATAATCATAGGAAACCCTAGAGTTTCCTTTGACATAGTCCTTCCCAGTACATTGCTGGGTAGGTCATGTCCATTTCTTTTGTTTCATTATGTTTGTTATCCTTATGTCTTTATTTTGTCACCCTATGATCTGTTTGACGAACACCCCTACACCGAATAATATTTCCCCCTTCCCCCCATTTGCTGTATTTGTCATTGCCTCAGCATCTTGCATGTGTCTCATCTCGTTCCCCCGAACAGACACACCATCACCTGGCGTTCTCGCTCACTGAACCTCAAAAGCATTGCTTTTGCACATAGCTTGATATTCGTTGTTCTTTGCGACCTCGTCTACAGAGGCGAGCGCCTTTCCTGGCATTCTGTATATCACCTTCCCCTGTTATCTACGGTTTCGTTTTTTGGAACTTTGTCTGGATCTGGAGGTTTTTTCTCGCATGCCTTGACATGCGATTGTCTTAATAACGATTAATTGATTCGCACTTTGAACGCCTTGATCATCATCTTTCGGATATGGATATTGTAGTTCATCGCAGTAAACTTGGATATCCATGCTCAATCGGCTGCCGAAAAAGGCTGCCTTGGATACCAGTTTAAGCTCCTACTGTCATTTGCGCGTTGTATACATTTGGTCTGAGAGTATTATTCTTAATTAGCTTTGCCTGGAAGAAAACTTGTTTGCTTTGACGTGACGTTAATTTGCGATTACGTTCTCCAGCACTAGCCTAGCCAATCGCAGATTCACTCATCGAATGCGGTCAAAGAGCGTACCAAAGGTGCTTTAGATATATAGATCAAGATTCTATTGACTTGAAGACCAACGCAGATCACGTCGTAAAAGAGTTGATATAATACTATATGCATCCCGTTAGAAACCTCAGTCGTCAAGCGTGGGACCAAACTCACCGTTAAACAAGATTCTTCCCCATTCCAGCTGCCTGGCAAATAAACATAGAGCACCAAAGCCATCTCATTGATAAAACCTGTCCACAGCCTCGAGTCAGTACTGCCGAGCCATGTCTCACTCCAACTTTATAAACTCACAAGCAACAACCTTCGGACTAAGTCGCCCAATACTAAGCACCCGACTCCAATCTCTCCCATCAATCCGCACCTTAGCCCACCCCTCCTCATCTCCCTCAGCATCCCGCATCCGATTCCGCTCACTGGGAAGCTGAGAGATCTCCTCCTGCGTCATCTGCCCAGCCGCCAGCGGAGGGTTAACAAGATCAGACCAGACACTCGCAATACGGATCTCATCCGTGGCTATGGCTAGCCGAAGCGAGCCGTGCATATTAGCTGATAATTCTAGTTTTGGTGCGTTGTTCGTTGATAATGTCGTCGCGCTGGTTTTGTCGTTTTCGCCGCCGAACGAGGTTGCGTGCATCCCCGGTGCGTCTGCTGCCATCACACCGGGTTGGTGGCTCTTGGAATCTGATGAGGCCAATTTGGTGAAGCGGTCTGAGATGCTTTTTAGGTGGGATAGGTTTGGGAGGATAATGTGGACTTCTGGGTCTGGGCAGTGTGGCTCGTGGAGACCTTCAACTGCGACTTCGTGGAGGATCTTGATAGGGATTTCTTGGGTTATGTATGTTTGTCGTTCTCGTGGTCCTCTTTCGCCTATTGTTTCGTTTGGGGTCTGGAGTGGTCGATCTGGGTCACCTTCGGCTTCATCGGTTGTGGCTAGGGCCATGTTTCCTTCTGTCCATTCGGAAGAGAGGACTGTAAGTGCTAAGATTGGGGTTTTGTCTTTCTTTGTTAGGCGCAGTTGGGAGGTTGATGCACCCCATGCTGAGCGTAAGGCGCGGTTGAGTACGCTGACGTTGATTTCTAGGTTGATTGCGTCGGAGTTGGATTCCAGCTCGTATGTTGAGTCGTCGAATATTGTTCCCTGGACAATTAATGTCTGTATTCAATTGGCTAGGAAGATATCGTACAACTGGGATTGTTGCCCACACTTGCGTGCCTTGGTCGGGGATGATGGTGAAGCGGATCACCTCATATTCCAGGCGCATCCAGCATACCTTGCCCAACGAGGACAAGGAAGCGGTGAGTTCTGATGTTGTCAGCTATTGTGATATCTGTGAATGACTTGGACTTACTGGAGAATACTCTGGTGTCTCTCAATTGGGCTCGAAACCGCATTGTGTCAGTTGTTGACGGAGGAAGAAGTTCTTATCGCTATCGCTTCTCTCTCACAGCAACACTTTACTTCTCTCTACACTCTCCAATATTCTTGACTTCGTAATAGCTGATCTATTCTATTCTTTCTATTCTTTCGGCAAATCACAACCCCCAAGTTCATGCCCACCAAGTGTGAAACTCGCAACCAGAGCTGCTCCCACGCCTGACCCGTCTTCCGCCGCGTTGAGCGTGACCAAGTCCACCTCACCCGGCGGCCAATCCAGGATCTCACGAAGAGCCTGCGAAGCCCGACCCTTGAACATGCTATATTTATTGAACACTGAGCCATCCACCCCCACGTGGCAGTGGCGGATTTTCTTCTTCTTGCAGATGGCCGCGATGCCGCAGGCGTAGAGACGCGCTGCACGCGTCGCGACGAGCCCGATAAGATAACGACAGCTCTTCAACTCTCCCAGCGTCGGTTGCAACTTGAGGTTCTCTTCAAATTCCTCTTTCAGATCGACCAGCTCCTCGGAGATGTCCATTTCGGCGATCGACAGAAAGGAGGCTTCCAGTGCGTTCTCGGTTCGGAGGCGAGTCACATCTTGGCCTTTGAAGAGTCTACCTTCTTCGTGCAAGGTTAGCAGGATCAGGCGCAGCATCTCTCCTATGTACAGCCCCGCGACCATCTTCTCATAGATCTGTGTACCGGGTCGAACGGAGTGCTTGTCTAATTGGTGATCAAATGTTGTCAATGGGAGCACTTGGCGCTCGTTGTCAAATGCGCCATACTCGGTGTTGATGATTACACTTGCGTCTTCCGGCAGACCTGAGTCACGGAGTTTGGGGATGAAGCGGCATTCTTCCATGTATGCTGCGTTGCAGCCCGTGCTGAAGATGCTGCCGATCTTTACCTGGGGATCCCGATAATGTGATGCAACGAGTGTCCCCGTCGTGTCGTTGATCAGGGCAACAACTTTCAATGGAACGTTCTGTTCTAATCAGGTGCCACTCTATTGATGGCGGACCAGAGCTTACCTTTCTTTTTAATGCAGCCTCTAGCTGCGGCACTACATCATTGGCCTCCACGCCACGCACGTTGAAGTTCTTGGTCCAGCGCTGCAGAATGCCACTCCGGATAGACCTTTGGTCCACCGTGAATGAAAAGGTAAACGCCATTGGAAGTGGCTTAGAAGGCACCCTGCCGTCATGATGATCCTCGAGAAACGATGCCAATTTCTCGGCAATGAAGTCCCACAACGTTTCCTTTGTGCAGGTCTTGGCTTCATCCGGAAGCTTGTATTTCCGCTGGATCTGTTCAAACTCTCGTTCCCCGACCCCGAGATACACTTCACACACTCTCACATTTGTTCCTCCCATATCGACAGTCAGAATGTGTCCTTTCTCGTGCCCGTTGGGCAGTCTGGTGACCCAAGTGACGTTCATTGGCTATGCGCGTCAACATGCAAGTCAGCATACAGAAGTATTCCCACCGTTCCGGTCCACATGGTACTGACAATAGATCCGCCCTCGATGGAAAGACCCTTCGCTAGCTCATCGACAAAATGTGCGGTGATCTCCTTCAATTTGTCGCCATCCACTATGAACCAATCCTCATATTGCTTCAGAGGTTGGGTGAGCTGCTCGGGCACACCCTGCAGTATCTCTGGCTGGTAGCGGAACCCTTGCATGATGGGCTTGGAAAGCAGATGCCGGTTACCTGCAGTAATTCTTGGGGATCTGAAGAAACGATCTACTTTCGCTCCTTGTTTTGTTCCGACAACGCCACGATGACCGCATTATGATCGATTTGGCTCCTAGATGATATATACAGTATCAAATATATC
>ERZ1673737.4120-NODE-4120-length-10476-cov-4.794358_pt1 | contig 10476 bp, 9 predicted proteins | sample MGYA00580211_ERZ1673737 | MGnify/ENA primary metagenome ERZ1673737 (study PRJEB41218, sample SAMN15661789) | gut metagenome | host: Homo sapiens | place: Canada: London | collected 2015-08-20/2019-03-30 | study: EMG produced TPA metagenomics assembly of... | reverse complement strand
GAAACGACAGTGTATCAGAGAGAGAAGAAAGAGATTTTAAGAACTCGAGACTAACAAGCAAGGTCTATACAATAACCCGGTGGCTGGTGTCCCCAGCCTTCGCGGGGCCGAGCATTACGAGGTCTGATACCTTTACAGTACAGTAATGATTAACGTTAATATATTACTAGTTACTATCTGGTGTCTAACTATAGTTAGTTAGAGAGAAAGTGGTTTATATCGAGACATGTACTCCCTCATACTTATAGTTGCGGGTGGAGAGTAAACGTTAAGTGCTAAGTTATACTTCACCTTCACTACAATTATACAGTAGCTCTGTTCCATGACTCGGCCTGTCATTGTTTCGTTCTACTGATGCAAGGACTTTTAAGCTATTCGAGGTTTGCAGTTCTATTTGCGCTTCTGCTTACAGTACTCCAGGGCTGTGCGGGTGGTGCCTACAGTACCCAAGTAAGTAGTCAGTAACTTAGTTGGCCGAGTTTCTCTGTATTATATAGCTGCCTCCAGGCCTAAGAATTGTCCCACCGGTTTTAGGGGTGAAACACCCGGGGCGACCTTAACTGCGGGAGACGTCGATCGCATCCGAGACCCTGGACGGGTTTGACGTATGGTACATATACGTAAGCCAGGTCTCGCCTGAAGCCCAGTAGAAACCGTGGCCTTTATAGCTTAGCCTGCAGAACAAAGATGTTTCGTAACAAATTGGCCCCAAAGAGCGAAGTGGAACACGGTGAATAGGCGTTCAATAAAGATCCCGTGGCCTCTGACGATCCTCCTATTCCTCGAACTCTCCACAACTCTCACCTCCTTCAACTGTCAACTGTTTTTGCTTTTTGTTAGAGCTTTGTTTTCGTTTTCAATTCGAGTCGCTAAATCATCCCGGTCCGTCCATGGCAACCGCTTGCTAGGTACACCGATACCTCTACCTCGATACCGCCAACCTCCGCAACCCTCCCTTCATCCGATTCATCATGCGCATTGTCGGTGGCGTTGCTGCCACCCTGGGACTGGCAGGCGCAGTCTCTGGTAATCTACACCCGCGCTCCCAAGAAACCCGCGACTTCTTTGCCCTTCACCTCGATGGTGCCACCTCGCCCTCCCACATCGCCCGAGCTCTCGGGGCTCGCCACGAAGGCCAGATCGGAGAACTCGATGGTCACCACACATTTTCCTTACCGCGTGAACAGACTGCAGAGTTCGACACCCTGTTGGATGATTTACGGACTAAGAGGAAGCTCCGGCGGCGTTCTGGCAATGACGTCGGCTCAGATGGGACAAGTGATGACCCCTTAGATGGGGTGTTATGGTCGCATAAGCTGGCTCCTGCGAGACAACGGCTACAGAAGCGAATCCCGCCAGTTTCAGTGCCTTATCCTTCGCTAGAAAAGAAGTCGGCGGACGCGAAGATTGTTGAGTTCCAGAGCCATGCTATGTCAACTCTGGGGATCAAGGATCCGATCTTCAGGGAACAATGGCATCTTGTCAACACCCTGCAGCCTGGTCATGACCTCAATGTGACTGGGGTGTGGCTGGATGGTATCACTGGTGCTGGAATTGCCACTGCAGTGGTCGATGATGGGCTGGATATGGATAGCAGGGATCTCAAGCCCAACTACTTCGCCGAGGGCTCATTTGATTTCAACGAGGGAACCCCGGAGCCCCGTCCTAGACTATATGACGATAAGCACGGTACTCGATGCTGCGGTGAAATTGCAGCATCAAAGAATGATGTCTGTGGTGTTGGTGTTGCATATGACAGCAAAATCTCGGGTATCCGCATCTTGTCTAAGCCCATCGACGATGTCGACGAAGCGGCGGCTATCAACTACGCCTACCAGAAGAACGATATATATTCCTGTTCATGGGGACCTCCCGATGACGGTGCTACAATGGATGCACCTGGAATCCTGATCAAACGAGCTATGACCAACGGTGTCCAAAAGGGCCGAGATGGAAAGGGCTCAATTTTCGTCTTTGCTGCCGGTAATGGCGCCCAATTCGGGGATAACTGCAATTTTGATGGGTACACCAACAGCATTTACAGTATCACCGTTGGTGCCATTGACCGTGAAGGCAACCACCCGACGTACTCCGAATCATGCTCTGCTCAACTTGTTGTCGCATACAGTAGCGGCTCAGGCGATGCGATTCATACCACCGACGTTGGTTCCAATAAGTGCTACAACGGACACGGTGGTACCTCCGCAGCCGGTCCGCTTGCTGCAGGAAGTGTGGCGCTTGCGCTCAGCGCACGTCCTGAGCTGACTTGGCGTGATCTGCAGTACCTGATGGTTGAGACCGCGATTCCCGTGAGCGAGGACGACAATAGCTGGCAGGAGCTGCCATCTGGTCGCAAGTTCAGCCACGACTGGGGATTCGGAAAAGTTGATACTTATAACTTGGTGCAGCGTGCTCGTACCTGGGACCTTGTGAAGCCACAGGCGTGGTTCAACTCGCCGTGGCTGCGAGTCCACCTTGAAATTCCCCAAGGCGACAAGGGTCTTCTCAGCCGTTACACTGTGACGGCGGAGCAGGCCAAGGCGGCCAACATGGCTCAGCTTGAGCATGTCACAGTTACCATGAATGTCAACCACACCCGCCGCGGCGATATCAGCGTTGATCTGCGCAGCCCAGCGGGTATTGTCAGCCACCTGAGTGTTTCCCGCGAAAGTGATAACCACCCGGGTGGTTATGAGGATTGGACTTTTATGTCTGTTGCTCACTGGTATGTGCCTCGCCTTTCTGCGTGCGATCTGTCTGCTAACTCATATTTAGGGGTGAATCCGCTGTGGGTGAATGGTCAGTCATTGTGAAAGACGCCCATGTGAACGAATTCTCGGGGACATTCATTGATTGGCGACTCAACCTCTGGGGTGAGGCCGTCGACGGAGCGAAGCAACAGCTCCACCCTCTACCCGATGAACACGACGACGATCATCCTTACGAGGATGCTCATGTGGCTACGACCAGTATCGAGGCTGCACCAACAAAGACTGAAGCGCCTGCCAACCCGGATGATCACCACGACCGGCCCGTGAACACGAAACCGCAACAAACAGGCACAGAGTCGATCATAGAGCCTGTTGAGGACGAAAAGGAGCCCATCAGTACTGGGGAACCCGCCTCTCCAACCTCTACCTCCTCTTCTAATTATTTATCCTCCTATCTGCCTACCTTTGGTGCCTCAAAGCTCACTCAAGTCTGGATCTACGCCACCTTGGCCATGATCATCGTCTTCTTCATTGGACTGGGTGTTTACTTCCAGCTCCAGAGAATCAAGCGTCGTCGCACCACTGCCCATGATGATTACGAGTTTGAAATGATCGAAGATGAGGATGAGACGCAACCTATGACTGGATCATATGGTCGGACACAGCGTCGTGGTGGAGAACTGTATAATGCATTTGCCGGTGAAAGTGACGAGGAAATGTTCAGTGATGATGACGAGTCATATCGAGATCGCTTGGCCAATATTTCAGAGAAGGACGGCGAAGATGAACCTCTCCATGGCCGTGAAAAGCCCTGATCCTGTGTTGATAGTTTGCATTCGTTTGGTGTCAATATACTATATTGTTTTGGGCGGATTTAAGAGGGCCATTACGATAGACGGAATATCAGATCTCTTTGTATATCTACTATTAAGAATTAAAAGCGTCACAAGCATAATATAAAGATGTGCAGGTTCAAACAAAGCCCAGTAGAATCCCCGAGTTCCGATAAAGCCATGACGTCCCGCTTCGGGAACTCCGCCTTGACGATCATCGACCTCTCCAACCTCCCCCCTCCACTCCACCTCTGTTTACGTCCTCTCCAATCGCTCTCCACGCATTCCTGCAAGTATTTTCTGCTTAGCATAACTGGAGCTCCAATAACTGTCAGCGGGGCGACCACAGCCGACCGACACCACTCCCACGATGGATCAACATGACGACTTTGATAATGTTTCCTGGAAGCACGATCCAGAAAGCGATGTCTCACGACCCACAACCGCAGGCACTGATGCCGAGGAATCCCAGGAACATGAACATGTCTCCAATGGCAAGCGGAGAATGAGCTCTACTCACGAAGAACCCCAGGCCGGCCCGCTGGCCGATGCCGTCGACCTGGCGGGTATCGGAGATGGAGTGCTGGAGTGCCAGGTCGACTCTCCACTAAAAGAGAATGACGGAACAAAAGACGCCTACATTTCATACCTCGTCACCACACACGTATGTACTCGTCTCCTCACCTACTGACTCGGAGTGGAGGGGGCTACTGCCTAGCATCGGGGCTCTGAGCATCCCCGAACAAGCAATAACTAACACCTCATAGACGGATTTCAAATCCTTCCAAAGACCCGACTTTACTGTTCGCCGGCGATTCACTGACTTCTATTTCCTATACAAAACTCTCTACCGCGAATACCCAGCATGCGCGGTCCCGCCCCTCCCGGACAAGCACAAGATGGAGTACGTGCGCGGAGACCGGTTCGGACCTGAGTTCACTACGCGACGTGCTTGGTCGCTGCATCGCTTTTTGAAACGCCTCACTCTCCACCCCGTACTCCGGCGGGCGCCGCTTCTTACTATCTTCTTGGAATCGGCGGACTGGAACGCACACATGCGTTTGCATGCTACACGAGGCACGACGAATGCTGGGTCGGATGGTGCCGCCACTGGGATCTTTGATAACTTTACCGATACTTTCGTCAACGCCTTCTCCAAAGTGCACAAGCCGGATCGGCGATTTATCGAGGTGCGCGAGAAGGCTGATAAGCTAGATGAAGATCTATCACATGTGGAGAAGACGGTTGCGCGCGTCGCACGCCGTGAATCAGATCTGGAGACGGACTATTCTGAGCTGGCGATGCAGTTCCGCAAGCTTGTCCCGTTAGAGCCAGCCGTCGAGGCGCCGCTACAGATGTTTGCAGCTTCGGTGGAAGAGACTGCGCTCGGAATGCGCGGGCTGAAGGAGCACACCGATCAGAACTATCTTGGTTCGTTGCGTGATACAGAAGCATACATCTTGTCACTCAAGTCGCTGCTGAAGACTCGCGAGCAGAAGCAACTCGACTTCGAGGCTTTGGTCGACTATCGTAATAAAGCCGTCACCGAGCGTGACTCGCTAGCTGCGAACCCAGCTGCCTACTATGCCTCCAACCCGCTCACATCCTCACCTGCCTCTTTCATCCGCTCCAAAATGGAAGACATGCGTGGTGTCGACCACGAACAGTCTCGCCGTGAGCGTGTCCGGAAACTCGAGCTTCGCATTGACGAATTGACTCGCGAGGTTGAGTCTGCCAAGACCACTTCGGAAATGTTTGACGAAGAGGTCGTCCGTGAAGTGGCCGACTTTGAACGCATCAAGGCGGTCGAGTTCCGCGATAGCCTTGGCTCATTTGCCGATTCGCATATTGAGTTTTATCAGAATGTGCTCTCTACGTGGGAGAGATTTGTAGCCGAAATGGAGGATACAGAGACCAGTCGAGAGTCTGATTCGGCAGCTATTGGGGCTGTTTAAGCGGCTTTGACATCCTTTTAAATGATCAGAGCTATTCTTTGGACTGGGTTTGGTATAGCAGTCCATGGCTGTTTGTTTGCTGGCTTATTTTCGTGTTTCATACCCGCAATACCATCATATCTGTTACTTGGTTCTTGAATGAGCTGCCATATACTTTAAATTTGTTGAATATGAATAGTATATTGAAGCTTTTACGAAGTAAGAAATGTTGCTGTTGTTGCTGTTGTTTGTCTTGTTTGCACCGCGCATGTCTATCTTCGATCATCCGATTCAACCTCCAAGAACCAAACACAATGCGCCCAATCTCCAGAGCCGTTCTCCGGCCATACGTCTGCCCATCTTGCCGACACATTAGTGCCGGCCGACGACGATTCAGCTCTAAACTAGATGCCCCCGAGCTCTACGATGTCGTCTGTGTTGGCGGCGGGCCCGCCGGCCTAGGGTTACTGGCAGCACTCCGTATGCACAGCTCGCAATGCATACAAATAAACAATTGACTGACTTTTTACATTGCAGGCGCATCGCCTATCACATCAAAGCTCAAAGTCGCCCTCGTCGAGACCCAGGACCTCCACAAGGCCCAGTCGTGGAACCTCGAACCAACTCAGTTCTCAAACCGGGTCAGCAGCTTGACTCCCTCGTCTGTGTCCTTCCTGCGCAGCATTGGCGCCTACGACCACCTCGATGTCACCCGCATCCAGGACTACCAGGACATGCAGGTGTGGGACGGCCAAACCGGATCCCGAATATCGTTTGACTGGTCCATGGAGACCTCCCCATTCGAAGATATGCGCACGGTAGCAACGATGACCGAGAACGCAAACCTTGTGCGCGCCCTCCTGCGCCGCATCACCGAGTCTGGAGACGAGAACCTTTCCCTCTTCTCCAACTCCACCGTCGCCTCCATCGAGAACGGCTCCGACCTCCAACCGGAAGGCCCCGACCTCTCAGCCTGGCCCGTCCTCTCCGTCAAACCAACAGACCCCGCCGCCTCAACCCCCCCAACCCGCATCGCAGCCCGTCTCCTCGTCGGTGCAGACGGCATCAACAGCCCCGTCCGCTCCTTCGCAGACATCCCAACCCACGGCTGGGACTACGGCCGCCACGGCATCGTCGCAACCCTCGCCCTAGACAACCCATCAACCCCACCCTTCCCAGCATACATGCGCACAGCCTACCAACGCTTCCTCCCAGCCCTAGGCGGTCCAATCGCCCTCCTCCCCTTACCAAACAACCACGCAACCCTCGTCTGGTCCACAACCCCAGAGCACGCATCCTACCTCAAGTCCCTCCCAACCCCATCCTTCCTGGCAATGGTCAACGCCGCCTTCCGCCTGGACATGACCGACCTATCCTACATGATGGGCATGGACACGCCTTCTTCTTCTTCCACCACCCCCTCAGACTCGTCCCACGAAGACGAACTCACATGGCGCATCCAGCACACCCCCCTCCCGGCACACATCCCACCCCCAGCAACAGCCGTCCAAGAGGGAACAGTAGCATCCTTCCCTCTCCGCTTCCGCCACGCAGCGCAGTATATCTCGCCGCGCGTCGCGCTAGTCGGCGATGCCGCGCATGTCATCCACCCGCTCGCGGGCCAGGGTTTGAACCTCGGTTTGGCGGATGTGGCGTCCCTCGCACGAACAATTCAGTATGCGGTCTCGCATGGTATGGATGTGGGTGATCTGCTTACTTTGGAACGGTATTCGTCGGAGAGATACCTGCCCAATGCTAAGATTGGCGGTGCTTGTGATTTGTTGCATAAGATGTATACCGTTCCGGGGTCTGGGCCTGTTGCTTGGGCCAGGAGTTTGGGTTTGGAGACTATTCAGCGGTTGCCTTTTGTTAAGGGGTTCCTTATGAAGAATGCTGAGGGGTACTAGGGATGTGTGGTGAATGTGAAGCGGGAAGTGTATATGTATCTTTCCTTTTATTTGTTTCGTGTATTTCTAGTCTTGAATGGGCATTGAGCCTCTTTATATAAATTTATACCTCCACCTTAAGTATAGTGGGATTGGATCGTATACTGGTAGTGAAGATCAATGTAGCCGCCGAGGCCATATCTATAGAATGCACGAAGTGAAAATGCAATAGATGGGTATTGTATAGGCGACTCCCAACTCTCAGCTCAAAAGCCGAAGCCAAATTCTTTTCTCAGAACAAAGCAGGAAATCCTTTTTGTAAGCCATCGAGCAAACAACTCGAATATGCAAGATCTATTTATTTTGGAAAACAGAAAACCCTCTGACAAACACGCTCACAGATAGAAAAAAAAGGACAGAAATGAAACCACAGAGACACGGTATCTTTTTAAACGGAAGCTCCCTGCAGCTGCTGCGCTAGAGAGGTAACAGCTCCATCTGACTTCTTGGAAAGGCGGGTCTTCAACTCTGAGACCAGCGAGTCAAGTGTGACCTCGACACCCTCCTTCTCGGGGTGTCCCTCGGGCAGACCCATTTCTTTGATGCGGCATTTGCCAGCGGCGAGCTCTTCCTCGCCGAGAATGACAGCGAACGGGATGGCGCCTTGCTCGGCGGCCTTGAATTGCTGGGGAAGCTTGGGCTTCAGCTTGTAGTTGAATTCGGCCTGGAAAATGGCATGTTAGTAGATGTTCATAGTGAAATGATAGTAATGTAATCTTACCTTGACGCCAGCGCTCCACAGCTTCTGGCAGATCTCCATACGCTCCTTGAGCATACCGCTAAAGCCCTTGCCACCGAAAGCCATGACGTAGGCATCAACCTCGCTGCTGCGCAGAGCATCGATGCTCTGCTCGCGCTCGAGACGTGCCTTGGTGATAGAGAAGATACGGTCGACACCGAAGGAGATACCAACGCAAGGAATCTGCGCCTTGGGAAGGAACATGCCAACCAGGTTATCGTAGCGGCCACCGGCGGCGACACTGCCAACACCGAGAGTGGGGTCATTGGAGCGGTCGTCGTCCTCGGAGTTCTTGGACTTGTCCTTCTTGCTGGACTTCTGTGCCTTCTGGGCCTCCGGGGCGTCGGCCTGCACACCGGCAGAACCCTCGGTGACAACCTCGTAGATGACACCGGTGTAGTAGTCCAGACCACGGGCCAGAGACATGTCGAAGGAGACCTTGTCCAGCACGCCAAATGCCTCCAGGTAGTCCATCATCAGGGCCATATCCTCCAGACCGGCCTTGGCAGTGACATTGGCGTTGAGAGTCTCGTCCTTGAGCAGGGTTTCGAGTAACTCGCGCGAGCCCTTGTTCATAACGTATTTCTCGATGCGGTCCGCAACCTCGCCGTCAAGACCCTTATCATCAACCATCTCCTTGCGCACATCCGCCCACGGCATCTTGTCCAACTTGTCGACGGCACTGGAGATAGGCCGGATCTTGTCCTCCGGCACACCGCAAACGGCAAAGACACCGTCCAGGATCTTGCGGTGGTTGAGCTTGATCGTGTAGCGGCCGCTCCATCCCAGCTCCTCGAAGACCTCGCTGACAATGCGCAGGATCTCGGCGTCGGGCACCATCGGGTCGAAGGTACCGGCGATATCGAAGTCACACTGGTAGAACTCGCGCATGCGGCCCTTGCTGACGGCGGGCTGGTCACGGCGGTAGACCTTGGCGATGTGGTACCGCTTGATGCTGCGGACGTCGCTGTTCATGGCGAGCCAGCGCGCAAATGGGACTGTCAGGTCGTAGCGCAGCGAGCAGATCTCGCCGCCCTGGTCCTGCAGGTCGTAGATGAGCTTGGAGTCCTCGCCATACTTGCCAGCCAGGATCTCGCGCAGCTCAAAGACCGGGGTGTCGAGGGCGGTACCGCCGTGGCGCTTGAAGACGTTCGAGATGGTGGTGAAGATGCGGTCTCGGAGGAGGGCGTCGGACCCAGACCAGTCCTTGGTGCCCTTGGGGGTCTTGAGGTTGAAAGAAGGTCCCTTGTCCTTGCCCATTGTGTCTATCGAATCGGAGTGTAGGGAGGAAAAGTGAGTGCGGCGGGGATAGATTTCGTGGTGGGGGATGGTGGGGGCACGGCAATTATTTTTATTCGAGGTGACCGGGAGAGAACTGAAGGGATGACTCAGACAACAAGGGGTTTGGCCAATGGATCTGGCAATTGCTCGTCGTGTAGAGCGTAAAGAAACAGAAACGAACGTCATAAACGAGAAGCCACTCGGCGCAAGAAAATATCGGGGGCGTTCACGGGATCTGCCTGTGTCGTTCTGTCCTGAGCCCGGACTTTCCCGGCGTTTTGGGTTTATCCGGTCACCGGAGGTTTATCCGAACTACAGTATCCTCGGTTTATTATATTGAGTAACTTAATGCTCAAAGAAATATGTTCTTGTAGCTATATGGTATTGAGTAGTACTCGAGAAGATATCTATTACCTATATTTAGATAGCGTGTGTAGAAGATGTATAAACCGGCATTCCCGGCTCTTAGTCCTTACAATGCAGTAGTTTCATGTTTTTGACTTGATTACACATGTACAATTCAATCCCATCGTTTGTTATTATCCTCTCACATTATCGTTTCATCGCCCTCATGGCATACAATAAGGTGACAGTCAATACTTTGGACCTGGTACACCTTAACATCCTTCGGCGTTTACTTCAAAATATACCGTCGATGCAGCTGGCTGAGAATGCATTCGCCCAGATCGCGGACGATCGCAAGTCCCCGACAAACCCACAGTTCATCCATACCCTGGGGAACTTCTAGAAAGCGATGACCTGGAAGTTCCGAGTAGCATAGCCTTGGAGATGGTTAGAGAATGGAGACCTGAACTCCGGAGAGAGACCCTCACGACGGACACAGATGTCAGCACTCTTGGTCCATACACTATAAATCTTTGTTAAAATTTATGCCTTGGCTCGTCCAGGAGTACCAGAATACCACGGTGGGAGCATGAGGCTTTTTACCTTCATCTGATTGGGATGACAGCCGTGGCAATACACACACTGGTGTCGAATCTATTCTCGCATACGAAAAAGCTACAAGCGACC
>ERZ1673737.4119-NODE-4119-length-10477-cov-10.163404_pt1 | contig 10477 bp, 8 predicted proteins | sample MGYA00580211_ERZ1673737 | MGnify/ENA primary metagenome ERZ1673737 (study PRJEB41218, sample SAMN15661789) | gut metagenome | host: Homo sapiens | place: Canada: London | collected 2015-08-20/2019-03-30 | study: EMG produced TPA metagenomics assembly of... | reverse complement strand
ACTTGTCCGCTGGCAGCGGTTAAAGTTCATCGTGGATGCTATGCGGTAGTAGAAGAAACATTGTGTGTAGGATGCGGGAAATGTGCAAAATCCTGTCCAGTAGGCTACATTAGATTTTAACAATGATAATGCTGGTTTCAATTTTATATATGCGGCAATATTACCTTTTGTATATGTTATAAAGACAGAGACTACGCAAGATAATCTTCTTTCAAAAATATTTGAGATGGTTAATGATAGTGAGAAGTATAGTAATATAGGGGAGTATCTGGAGGTATTATTTGCAGGTTTTTCAAGCAAGAAAAGAGCAGAATATATAAACTCTTTTAGGATAATGCTAGAAAAATCATGTGAAAACATGAAATGCAATTTAGAATAAAGAATGAACTTGATGGTCTGGGATTTCCAGACTGTCAGGGCCTTTTTTCTTATCTGGCAGCAGTTTTCTAGGAATTAAAAAGTAGAGAAAAGCCTTATTTTAAGGTGAATGGTATTTACAATACGAGGAGATAACGAAACTATGTCCGTTACCTCCTTTCTACATTAGCTTATTTATATGTTGATTATTTTGCACCCTTTTTCTTTTTAACAAGCAGTACAATGTTTATTATGCTGAAACCAGAAATAAGGAGCAAAACAGACCAGAGGAGCAATTCGTTGCTATCACCAGTCGGAGGCTTTTGGGTAGATGAACCATCACTTGTCAGTTTTGTCCAACCAGCATAAACTGTTTTGTTTTCGTTCAGCTTGATTTCCGTGATTTTCTGCATCAGCGTCTTATCGGAATACCAGCCGGTAAAGTCATAGCCGTTGCGGGTCGGGATGTAGTCGGAAAGGTTAATCGTCTTACCAGAAGTCGTGCGGATTGCATGAATACTGCTACCACCGTTGGTATCAAAGGTCAATGTGTAGTAAGTGGTTCCTTCGTCGTTGTTTGATTTTCTTTCAAAAAGAGCCTTTACAGTCACATTTCCTGCGGGCATGGTAAACTTATCTTCGCTGATCGTCACATCGCCGGAAACAACTTCCCACGACTTGAAGTGGTAGCCACTGTCCGGCGTAGCAGTTAGTGATATTGTCTCTCCCATCGTTGCGGATCCGGGAACAGCAGTTGCAGAGCCATTTCCATCATTTTCTACGGTCACAGCATAAACAGTTAAGTCATAGTAGAGTTTTAAGGTCAATATATCCGATGCACTGCTAATCTTTTTTAATGTCCCTTTGGTAATACTTCCTTCTACATCAGGATTATAAGTGTAGCCTGTGTAGGTTTTTGGCTCAGCGGTAACATTCGAACCGATAGCACCTCCAAGATATTCCGTTTCTTCCAGCGTATAACCATCGTTACTAGCCTTATAATGCTCCACGATATATTTTACCGTATCGCCAGGAGTGATTGGCGTAGGGGAAACAGATTTTTTCCAGTTAGCTGTAACGGTTACATCGGCGTTTGGCATGGTAAAGGTCGTTGTCGCGCTGCTTGCATCCGCAAAGGCAACATCACGATTGGAGGTCCAACCACCGAACTGATAACCGCTGCGCTCACCAGCCTTAATCGTTATTGTTTCGCCCTCTGAATACTCTCCATCGCCCGAATCTTGTGCGTAGCTTCCGTTCACTGTGACAGCATACTGCGGCTGCTTTGTAATCAGTGCAAGCTGCAAAGCGGATTCGTTCCCCGCACTATCCTGTGCGTAAAGGGAAAGAACACCACCGTTGCTCTCCAGCGTACCGGGTACGGTGAAGGAGCCATCGTTAGCCGCATCGACAGATTTACCATCATTTCCGTAGAAAATCTTGCTACCCGCGTCCGCCGTGCCTGTGATTTGATATTCGCCCGTCATCTTGTCAGCGTAGAATATCGGAGCAGAAAGAGTCAGCACAGGCGGCGTTTTATCCACACTAACCAGCAAGAACACACTGGTCATATCCTTGGCGGTCGTATTGCCCGCAACACCTGAAATACCGTCGATTCTGAACATCAGGCTGCCCTCAAAATCGGGAAGCATATACCCTGATCCTGCGGTATTCTCACGAATCTCGGCATTCGTATCCATCCGTGTGACCTTGTAGGTGACACCGGTTGTTTCGCAGTTTACCGTTAGCACATCGTCGGTACCGTCCACATAGGCATGGTACACGCCGTTTTCGTCTGCTATGCAAGGCGTATCATTCATGGAGAGCATCAAATTCAACGGCGTATATTGTGGCAGATATTGCTCGGAAGATTCGACTTCCGTACTGTAGTATTTGCCGCCCTCGATGGTTCTGTATGCCCTCACGCCCACCTTGTAGGTCTTGTTTGCTTCAAGGTTTTCTGCCGCCGTGGTGGAAGAAATTTCTCCTTCTTCGTTCACCTCAACCGCTTGCCCGCCAACAGTAAGTGCCATATTGATAGAGGTGGCGTTTTTATCAAGGTCATAGCCGAAACCGGTGTCCTTGTATGTGCCGTCGTCTTGCTTCTGATAGATTGTCACGGCGTAACCATCGGCACTGTCTACCTTACCCCACGATGCCGTCATGACCTCGTTTCCAGCAAGGTTCAATGCAACGTTGTCAGGCGCAATCGGATGGTTGTTGTTCGTGTAGCTCACCTGAGTGTCGAACTGCTGATTGTCGATGGCGACGAGACCGGTCAGGGTTTCCACCTCGCCGTTCTCGTTGGTACTTTCAACGCTCTTTTCCGTCATGAGGAAAGAGGTCACATAGTAGCTGCCCGTGGGTGCCAGCGCACCGCTCTGTGGAATCTCGACTGAGATATTACTTGCGTCCGTTACCTCCTGCTCATCAATCAGATAATCTGCTCCGCCCTCTTCATTTGCAAAATAGGTGCGAAGCACATACTTTGTATCCGTTTCGGCGTACTTGATTTGGCCAGTCACCTGCTGATTGTTCAGAGACAAGTCCAGTTCCTCAAATGGTGTTACAGCGGCTTCCTGGTGTTTTTTTAGTTCAAGCGAGCCCGTGTTGACCGTATAGGTCCCACCTTCATTCAGCCGCAGGAGAGCCACGCTGTAGTCCTTGTTGTCCGTCGTGTTATGTATGATATCGATGTCCGCATTGATGTCCGCGTCGGCATCAATCAGACCATCCTCGCCAACCCAGTTGACACTAATCTCTTGGTTGTCTTTCTGAATCTTCAAAGCATCCTTGATTTCCTGTTCGGTGACCGTGTTCTCAAAGGCCAGCAAGATATACGGCGTTTCGTCTGCACCGGCAGTCACTGTGATTTCCTCTGTGTTCTCACCGCTAGCTACAGGTACACCTGATTCTTCCGCAAGCAGCATAGGGACAGCCTCGCCGCTGTCCTCCGACGACATGGCCTGCACGATTGGATCGACGCCCTTGTCCGACCAGTCCCATTCGGGCAAATAGCCGAACGCGTTAACCTCAATATCCCAACCGCCGCCCATGCGGAAGTTGGTCTCAACGATATTCGGCAAGAGTACCCATGCCCGGGCACTGGCAAGCCAGCCGCCCACCTCGGTCATCGCACCGAGATACACGTCCATATTGCTAAACGCCTGCTTCATGCCCTCGCTGACGCTGGCATTCCTGATTGGGAAAACAGTCTGTCCTCCTATGACGAGATTGATATTCGCAACATCTACACCAAGACCGCCGAGGACGCGAATATTGTCTGGGAACTGCACTCTGCCTCTGACGCTGCCATTTGCGCCTACGCCAAGATAAAGGTTTGTTTTGTTCTCATCAGTACTGCCGAACGCACCCAGCTCAACGGAGGAGTTCAGGACAATAACATTGAACGCAGTATTCGGCAGATGCAGGTTAAGGGCCTCGGAGCCGACGAAATAGATCCCCTTGTAGGTGGTTCCTTTATAAGTCCGCTCTTGTCCGTTGAGTTTGAGCGCATAGCCAAAGCTGTCAATAATGGATGCGTTCGTGCCGACGATACCCACCTCGCTGGCCGTAAGGGAAATCTCACTCGGTCCGATGACTACGTCCCCCTTGCCCTCGATGAGATGGAGATAGGTGCCCTTCAATGTGCCCCGTAGCTTGAGGGGTGGGATGGCGAAATAGTCGCCGTTCACTGTATCAGCCAGATTGCTGAATCCCGCGCCGCCGCCGTTGAGCTGTCCGATCGGCACCGGAGGAATGAGGGGGATTCCGGGGCTTGACGCGACATAGAAGTACAGCGTGTTGGGGAGCAGGCTGCCGTCTTGTTTGCTGCGTGTCAGCTCCAACTCGGCCTCGGTTTCAAAGAGATCAAAAGCGTTCAATTCCAGATTGAAAGCATATTTTTCTTTGCCCTTGAAGGTATTGACCTCGCCCTCGACGCTGGCCAGCTCCAGCGACAGCGTTTTGGCCGTGTCAAAGCTACCCGTTGCGTGAACGCCGTTGACCTTAAACTCGTTCTTCTCATTTAGGCCGTAGCCCAGTTCTTCCAGAGTGAAGCTTGCCCCCTCAAAGATGGTTTGGAAGCTAATATCACCGCTGAACACAAGATTTCCCGCTGCATCGGCAACAGCCTTTTCCAGCTTTGCATTGGCATATGGGATATCAACGTAAATCACAGCCTCATTTTTCGTTGGATTAATGTCAAATGTGAAACCGTCCTGTGTGAGCTTGATTTTCAAGTCCTTGCCTGCACCGCTTTTCGGCTGGTAGAACTTAAAGCTCGGTGCGTTCAGGCTCAGACCGCTATGAGTGATCGTTCCGTCCTTGTGGATGACGAGCTTGTTGTTTTTGTTGGAGGTATCCCATGTCGCCGTCACGGAGGGCGAGAGCAGTGCCGCCCCACCGGTAAAGGTAAATTCCGTGCCGTTTCTGCTCTCATAGTCGCCGCTGATGAGGGCAATAGGATCGCCGTATTGCTGTTTCAGGGCGTTCAGTGCCGCATCGTCGGCCACATATTCCACCGTCACACTGTCCCCGTTGGCAAAGGCGGCCAGCCGCTTGGCCTCAATGGAGATTTCTACCTTGTCCGCTTCTGTCGGAACATTCTCAACACCTTTCTTCAATTCGCGGAAGCCCCAAAGGAAGTGCACATTCCCACCTGGTTCATTACTGTCGAAATGGTAAGCGACGTCGCCCTTACACTCCACATAGGTGTTGGCAGGACTACTGTCCGGCGTTACGCTGAATCTTTCCGGAAGAATAATATCAATGCCCTGCACATCGGAGGCTTGCGTCAGTCCTACAAAGGGATTTGCCCAAGTGTAGCCGTCCACATAAACATCGCGGATATCGACCCCGCAATAGTCGCTTCCCTGAAAGAAGGCGTCCCAGGTAGACAGATTTTCCACCTTGCTGGTAAGAACAGAGCTTTCGGTCGATTCCGTATGCTGATCCGTATTGTAGACAGTGCGTCTCATCTTAATTGCAGGACTGTCTGTGGCGTTTGCGTGCCCCATGCCGGTAAAGTCGTCGAGGGTATAGCCCCACCTTGGCATATAAGCATCACTATCAGTCGTAGGAGGGACATATCCGCCTGTGATATAGATACTGCTGACGGTCGTCAGTACGCCCCAGGTATCTTCTGACGATTTGTCTTCCTTGCACTGCACCAGCTCATAGTAGACCGCGGTCGTGGCGGTAAGCGTGCTGTCGGGCAGCTTGGTCGTCAGGTCATACTCCACTTTGATGGCTTTTGCATCGCCATTTGGCGTTTTATTTACAAAAGACACATTTTTCAGGCGGAGCGTTGAGGGATACACAAGCTCCTGTTTGTTATAGCCGTAGCCTTTCCATGTAACAAACTCACAGAATGGTTTTTGCTTGTCTGTTTGATTGACACTGCTCGACGTTGCGGCAGGGGAAGTTGTGAGGGAGCCGTCCTGCTTGTTCAGCGCCATGCGGATATAATCGTTTTGCAGGACGAGTGAGCTGTTGCCCACCGAAACCTGCTCTACAGTGTCTGCCCGTTGAATGTTGTCAGCAACATAAGCCAGCGCTTGTGCGGGCAGTGCGCCTAAAAACAGGCAGAGAATCAATAGCATAGATAGGAATTTTTTCATATTGTGTTCTCCTTTTGTTCTTTTTTTTGTTTTTGTTGTTTCTTCTCTTGTTCATGCAGCCTCATACAGACGACCGTTATCACTACGGCCAGCACGAATGCAGTCATAGCCACCAGCACATATCCACCCACCTCTTCATGCAACAGGATCGCGCCGTACATTCCTGCGGCATCCATCGGCTGGATCTGCACCGTCCTTAAAGCTCCCGCAAGGGACAAAAACAGCAGAGCACACAGAGCAGACAGGTGATAGACTCTATGCCGCTCCTTTCGGCGGCGATATTCATACATTCGCTTTTTTACCAGCTCAACACGCTTTTCTGTATCGTACATACCTTCCAACCTCCTCAAAAGCACAGCTTAAAAAGCCTTTCACTTATATAGGTACAAAAACTCGGAGAAACTCTCACCTCAAAATCGAATTTTTTCAAAAAATTTGGGAGCTGCACAAAAGCAACTCCCAAAGAAGAAAAATTCAGTTGTATCACGGTATGAGACGGCGGGAGATAAGCTTTCCCACTGTCAAAATCAGAACGGGCAGGAGATAAGCGATATACTGTGCCGCGCTGCCGTAGGCAATCAGCAGGTTATAGATTGCATGAACGGTAATTGCCGCCCCCAGTAGGCCGCAGGTTCCGGCAATTTTTAACCATGTCCGCCGCCACACATAGACAAGCCCTCCGCCCACTATGGCCCCACAGATGACGTGCATGGCTCCCGTCCCAATGCCCCGGAAGAAAATAAAGGAAAAATGTTCGGTTCCATTCTGAATCAGATAGCAGACATTTTCAAAAGTAGCAAAGGAAAGGGCGATGATCACGGCGGCAATTTTGATCTGCTCCGCTTTCGGCTCGAATACCAACAGATAAAAGAGCAGTGGCAGGAGCTTCATCACCTCCTCCACCACGGGAGCGATCTCCGAGGTGGCGGCAAAGGCATCCGCCTCGTAAAGCGCGGTAAGAAAGGTGTTGATATAAGCGGAGAGCAGACATGCACCCATTCCCGCAAAGCAGAACAGGAAAAATTTTGTCTGCCGCTTTCCCATACACAGAGCAGCAATCAGCAGAGGCGAGGCCATACAGATCAAAACATTTTCAATATAGGTCATTTCACCACCGCCTTTTCCGTGGCTGGCAACAGAGCGAGCAGGCAGAGCGTCAGCAGAAAGTCAAACCAGCAGTAGGGGCTGGAAATGGAAGCCCCCGACCAGAAGCAACCTGAAGTCCAAAGGGCATACTCCACCGCCGTATAGCACAGCACCCCGATGTGGAAATGCCGCAACTCCCGTGCCGTTCCCGTCTGTGTATAGGCGTAAGCAAGCCCCCGGATGGAATGATGGGAAATAACGATCATCATGCCGCACCAGAGCAGATTGGAGAGGACATCCCCAAAGGTGCAGTAAAACATGCACAGCGGAACGCCGAACAGGGGGGCAAGCAGGGCTTTGCGGCATGCAAAACCCCGTTCCTCCGCGGTGGAAAGCCCGTATTGCAGAAGATAAAGAAAAATCACGCTGGCCACCCAGCCAAACTCCGACACATAAAAGACCTGCGGCGTTTCAGAAAATAAAAGCAGATACAGCGTCCAGTAGAGAGAGCCGAGGGCGAAGCAGCCGTAAAAACAGGTCAGCAGGAAATACGCCTGTGCCCGGCTTTTCAGATACCAGATGCCGCTCAGGCAGAAGCCCAGCAGGGTAACGATGAATTGTGAAAGGTTACTGACAAGCTCCATCCGCACCATCCTCCTTTTGCTCATCCGGCTGTTCCTCCCTGTTCAGCAGACGGATGCGGAAGCATAAAATCGTCACGCATACGCCAAGAACAAAAGCGAGCAGTCCAATCACGATATATCCCAGCGCGGCGCTACCGCCTAACATCGTTGCCGCCGTTTCAAACCCGGAAAAAGTCCCCGGCTCGATTCGTTCCACAATACCGGGCATGGAAAGGGAAACACCAACTATCACCGCAAGACACGCCGCCACGCCGGAAACGGCGGCAATCCATCTCCGCCGCAGTCTTTTTTGACGCTCTTTTTCTGCGGTACGCCGTTTTACTTCCGCTATCCGTTCCTCATGGCTCAACATTTGTGATCCCCTCCCGTTCCAATAATCCGCGCAAACGTTCTTTTCCCCGGTATACCATATTTGTAATCTGCTTCACGCTTTTTCCCATGACCTCGGCGGCCTGTTGATAGCTCATGCCTTCAAAATAGGTCAGATAAAGGGTCTCTCGATATTTCGAGTTTAACTCGTCCATACAGAAATGTAAAATCTGATTCCGTTCCTTTGTTCGGACGACCTCCTCCACCAGCGTTTTGCCGTCCGGCTCCCCGGTCAAGTCCTCAAAGCTGAAAAAAATCTGCCGTCTGCTTTTGTGGCGTAGAGCCATGTGCCGTGCCGCTTTATACAGATAGGCCTTAAATCCGCCGTCCCGGATGCGGGGCTTTTTCGTAAACAGATAGGAAAAGGCTTCGATCATCAGATCTTCCGCTTCGTGAACGTCATGCAGATAACCGTTTATATATAAGGTCAGCGGGTCGCCATATTTTTTCATCAGTGCCTCAAGCCCTGCTTCATCACCGCACAGATATTGCTTGTAAAATTCTTCATCGGTGCTCATGATGTTCACTTCCTTTCTGCCATGTCATTCCTGCATTTCCCATTTTCGGGCAGTTTCTCTTATGGACAGATAACCTCACATTACGTTCCACTTTTTTCAAAGATATAATCCTGTTCTGTCTGAAAATAATATATACATTATATGTGAACATCAGCATAATTTCAAGAATGACGATAAGAAAATCTAATAATAGTAGAAATGTAAATATGCAGTAAGGAAAAAGTACAGAATCGGAAAAGTATACAATGATGAAATGCTGACGCAGGACAGCATCTCATCGTTGAGGGGAGACTACAAAGAGTATTCCTGAATATACCATATGATAATCTCAGCGGCTTGCTGCTCACATTATATGAGCATTATTTATAATTCAAATTCATCTAGATCATTCGGGATATAGAGGGTTCCATGGTAATACATGGAGCCTTCTTTTGTATACAGCTCTTTCCGATTCTTTAGTGTGTCATCTTCGGTGTGATACAGGATCAAGTTCTGGATATGTAGGGTTTCAGCCAGTTCACAGGCATCCTTTACCGTGGAATGATGCTTCTTATATGGCTGGTATTTGTCAGCTTGCCCATAGAGGCAGAATGCTTCATGAAGAAGCCATTTACTGTCTTTGGCATATGTTTCTTCGCAAGGGTTAAATGGTTCATCACCGCAGCAGGTTAATTTTTCTTCTCCGTCTTTTACTTTAATCATATGAATCTGTTTGCCAATGGCAGCGCAGTGTTTCTTCTGAAGGAGCAATTCTGCCATGGAGTGCAGGATATGAATGACCTTCTCATGGCCATAAATATTCAGTTCCCGTTTCAGACCTTTTTCTGCAATAATTATAGTCAGTAGTATTGCGGCAGTGTTCAGAAGTAATGGCGAAGGTGTGTTTTGTTAAAGAAAGAAGTTAAAGGGGCATATGTCAAAAACATTATTGACATATGCTCTTAATGGAGTTAATATATAAGAAAAACAAGAAAGGAGCAGTTTATGCCAAGACCAGTAAAGTGCAGAAAAGTCTGCCATTTCCCCAATATTTTAGAATTCCTTCCGGCAGATAATACTGAGAAAAAAACACCTATTGTTCTGACGGTAGATGAGTACGAGACAATCCGTCTTTTGGACCAAAAAGGTTATAGTCAGGAGCAGTGCGCAGCATCTATGCAAGTCGCAAGAACAACTGTTCAAAGAATTTATGAGATTGCCAGGAAGAAAATAGCAGATGCACTTATTGATGGACATCCGCTTAGAATTGAGGGTGGGGATTTCAGAATCTGTGACGGTCAGAGCAGCAACTGCAGCTTTGGAGGATGTTACAAACAGGAAATTTACAAAAAATATGCAGTGGAAAAAGGAGAAGGTATCATGAGAATAGCAGTAACATATGAAAATGGACAGATTTTCCAGCACTTTGGACACACAGAGACATTTAAGATTTACGATGTAGAGGAAGGAAAAGTAGTACATTCAGAAGTAGTAGATACGAATGGAAGCGGACATGGTGCATTGGCGGGAGTTCTTAATGCATTGAATGCAGATGTTCTGATCTGTGGCGGAATCGGAGGCGGTGCACAGACAGCGTTAGCGGCAGCTGGTATTAAGCTTTTCGGCGGAGTTTCAGGAGATGCGGATAAAGCAGTAGAAGCCTTCATTAATGAAACACTGGATTACAACCCGGATGTGAATTGCTCTCACCATGAGCACAGCCACGGGGAAGGACACACATGTGGCGAGCATGGATGTGGAAGCCATAGCTGTCATTAAGAAGAATAGCAAAAAAATAATAAATAATACAAAAGGATGTGCCAAGGTAATGGAGATGTTACCGTAGTGCATCCTTTCTGTGTTATTTTCCAGAAAGATAATTTGTACTTTTAGGACAATAGTT